>Ga0209679_1000647_pt1 | contig 12998 bp, 9 predicted proteins | sample WorMetHEROISLAND_4_FD_187408 | JGI IMG/M metagenome (GOLD analysis project Ga0209679, IMG submission 187408) | Marine gutless worms symbiont microbial communities from Max Planck institute for Marine Microbiology, Germany - Olavius sp. 2 HERON... ...
CTGTTAAACATTCAGTTACGTAACGGAGCTGTTGAGAAACGCGTCTAAACTTAACCGTCCAGTCAACGCTAACTGGCAGTTAGCTAACTGGTTGGTTAACTGAAAGAACGAGAAACCGGCCCTTAATCACATGACTGACCGCAACAACAATATACTGGCTAACAGTCTGCTGACATTCCATTGTGTGTGTTATATGCAACTCTGGAACACAATTTTGCTGTTAATCAACGTTGTCCGAAAACGACTTCAGTCTCCGAAGATGAACATATGCGAGGCAGCTTCTGACTTGGATTCGCTAATCTATCAATTATCAAACGAACGGTCAGAGTTGTGCAGCAGTTAAATTGATAAAGATATGAAAAATGCTGATAAATGGGGCATTTCGACTGAACGTCGTGTTAGAACGAGAAAGAAGCGAGACAGAGAACAAGCTGAAGATGCTGGTTTTGTTATTGCTGTGGATGTGTGTATGTTTTATAATAATTATGCGAGAGGTGTTTGTCTTTTCTGTTCTTTATTCCATCACACACACATGCACGCAACAATGCTGAGCGCCAACAAGACGCCGAACGATGTGCAACGTTCAAGCTTTCGGCAGCAACTAACTCACTAGCACAGCCAACAGACCAAATATGAGAATGCGCATCGTGCTGTAGGCTAATCCCGAATTAGCATCAAGCAGTCTGCTCAGCTAGCTGTAGCAACGCGGCTACCGCGGCTACAGTGTTCTAAGAATATCCAGCTTGTAAGTTGTCGAAATATAGAAACCCAAGAATCTCATTACCAACAGTTTGACGCTTGTTTCTGAGATCGACAGAGTCATGAAGTGTGTTATCGGTACGCTATAGTTGCTGAGATTGGTGCAGAAAACACACAAAGTAGAATGTGAGCAGACTGTTCAGCAGAATGCCAGCCTTCCGTCTGGTATCCGTGGACCCGGAAGTATCCTTAGTCATATCCTGAAGTAATTCTATGAGATCACCAAATGATTCTGCGATCACTCGAACTGCAGATTCGCGGGCGCTCCATCGAGTATCAGACTCTCTTTTCACTGTAAGTCATTTTCGTGCAATGGCTGGTTGAAGAGGAAAAGAACAGAAAGATATCCTCAACTGTTCCAAAAAATGTCAAATTGTCGGATCAACTGAGGCAGTATGTAACGCTGCAAGATTAAGAGAGTGTTTGTCACAATTAACAAACACTGCTGTTGGGTTCTATTTATCATAACATTGCAACAAAATCACCCCAAAAAATTTCCTCTATCTCCTGGCATGGTGCCCCCCATCCGCCAGCGCCGGGGAGCAATTGTACCCCCTGACCCCCCGTTCCGCCGCCACTGTCACAAGAAAGTTGCACTGTGGGTCTGTATTACCAGAAACATTGCACTAGGTCTACATTGAGCAAGGCCTCAGCACTAGAACGACTGTAAATCTGGCTGATGTCGTTACCCCCAGCAAGAGAGAATGTTCAACTATTTTCACAAGAATCTTACCATCAGCTGTTGGTTTGTTTCTGTGTCATGGGTCTGTTTTTGTATCGGGTCGTTAATTGCATGCATTAGCATTGACGAAAGTGCTCGGTGTCACTTTATATACAATTTTTCACAGTACTTGATGCCATCTGTCACAGTCTTGCATCTGAAGCCTGTTTTTACTGTTTGTAGCTAAGCACCAGTTTGAAAGAGCTGCTTGACAACTGGAATCGTTCGACCACTTACTGGTTACGTTTCGTGATCTATGACCGTGTACACAGCACTATTCCGGTTTTCTTCTTCAGTGCATTCTGGCATGGCTTCTATGCTGGCTACTACATCACATTTTGCACAGGAGGCATCCTTATTCACACTGCCAGACTGGTGAGCTTATGCTCACAATGTGAACCTTCTTATTGGCGCCTGTTGTTTGTTGGTTGAAACACACACATACTCATTTTCTTATGTCCGGCCCTTTTTTTCTTGAGTTACTTCAGGTTAGGCCAGTCCCCAAAACTAAACTTTGGGAATTGTTATGTCAGTACTTTTTACAGGCCTGTTGCCCAACCGTCAGCAGCAAAGCATTGAAGGTTGAAATAGATGCAGCCAGTTAAACACAGCACTGTATCACTGTCACATGTAACTCGCTGATAATTGTCTCATTAAAATGTCAGAAAGTTTAAATATTTTGAATGTATAGATATTGTCAAATTTTTTATGTTTAAATTTTGAAAACTTGGGGATTGTTTGAGCAAGAATTCTTTCAGGCCATCTTGTCACCATACACAACAAATGCGTCAAAATTGAAAGGGTGCAAGAGAACAATGTGTTACTGCAGTGTCACTGCACAAAATTCTGTACCATATTCTGTGTAACAGAATAGTACGTTGTATTCAAGCAGGAACTGCCCACGCCAATTATAATGCTTAAAAACTCCACTGAGTGCAGCTGATGTGATCAGAAACTTGTTAGAATAAAACTCGTCTTACATCTTCACTCATATTGTGAGAAAAACGTCACTTCTTTGTTTGGTTGTCTCAGTGTGCATAGTTTCTCTGCAGTTTTGTTTTATCAGGCCACTAGTGGTTTGGCCTTCCATCACTTAGTCAGTCTCTCAAGTTGATTTATTTGTTAGGCACTGCTTATCAATGTTCAGCAGTGCCGTGAAAAATACAATGTCTATCACACAATGTCTATGAGCATACATTCGTACATTAGCTGTAGTTATATGATTTGGTAAAAATAGGTCTTGACTGATATGCCAACAAAATGTTTCTTTGTCAGAGATACTACGGATGTTTGATGGAAGTGTATACCATTCCTCAGCTGCAGATACATAAATGATCTCTCTGTTGATTGGATGACAACTGTAAAGTTTTACTGCATCAATTCATAACAGGATCCATTCTAACCTAAAGTAGCTCTGGAGAAATTGGCCAATTTAACAAAAGCTGAAAGTAATACTAGTAGCAGTAGTAGTAGTAGCAGCAGCAGCAGCAGCAGATAACAGTTCTTGATATACACTTAATGCATGCATGGATTGATAGTGTTGTGTGTACTTACTACTCAAGTTTGTGCTTGTTGTAGGTGCGGCGACATCTTCGGCCAATGTTTCTGTCTAGTCAGTTCTTGAAGTTTATATATGACAGCGTAACATTCACAGCAACGAGAATTGCCATCGCTTACCTTGGCTTTCCATTCCTGGTGTTAGAGTTGCATCCAGTTCTTGAAATATATAGGTATGTCGTACTGTCGCATACACAAAATGTGTGCAGATTTTCTAGCAATTGCTGTTTATATGTTAATGGTTAGTGTTGTGTGATTTGTGCTGTGTGCGTGGAGTTATTTATTGTTATAGCCTTGGGTGTGGGCTGCACGCTCTTCCTACAGTGCGTAGGTCAACTCAGCCTTCTACCCTCTGTGGAACAGTAAAACGGGTATCAGCTTTTGGACTGAGTAATAATAATGTATGGCAACATTGGATTGTATGATAGCAGCGGACTTGCAGCCCAAGTTGGTTGGCTTAGACTGAAGGACAGCAGCTGGTTGGTGCTGTTTGCATTCATCAAATTTACCTGGTGTGTCCGCACCAGGATTGGAGAACTCCAGATCCAGTGAGGCCTTGAGGCTTGGTGGACTTAGTCCATATAGAGCCCATCTTCATATTTCTCCATTTTTCCAGCCTGTTTCTGAAACCATTTACGCTCTCAGAGTCAATGATATCCTGGTCAAGTTTGTTCCGTCAGTTGACCACTTGATCGGAAAAGAAATACTTCCGTAGATCAAGGTAACAACTTTGCTTATGAATCTTCAAAGAATGACCTCGTGTTTTCTGCTGCTTGTCAACTTCAAAAAAGAATCGTCGAATGAGATGGCAGAAAGACTACTCTTCGTTTTGAACACCCCAGGAGGTCTGCCTGGTTCCTTCGTTCTTCTAATGAATGAACCAGTTTGAACTGATGTTAACACCATAAACATTCTCCTTGGTATTATTATAGTGAGATTGGTTTGGTTTTAATGGTACTTTCAGCATATGTAACTTGTGTCATGGGAGATGGAGTATTTTATGATGTGAAGCAAGATTTTGTTGAAGATTATATTAGCACTGCGTAGGCAACTGCAGCTCTGGAAACGGTGAATACAGGCCCAGAGCAACAGTGTTGCCACCATACACTTAGCTGAGGTGTTGATGGAAGGAGTCAGAAACGGTGAATACAGGCCCAGAGCAACAGTGTTGCCACCATACACTTAGCTGAGGTGTTGATGGAAGGAGTCACTCAGAATGACATTGTTATTTAATGCTGTTTTCCCAATGATTTTGATATTTTTGCTTCTTGCTGCTTATAGCACATTCTTGAACACACAGTAGTCGATTTTTTCCTCATGTTTTTTATTGCACGGATGTCCACGGTTGATAAAATTATTCATTAAAAATCCGTGTGTGATGTAATTTTAACAAATTTCTAAGCACTTGTCGAGACAGTGAAAATTTCACTGCGTGTGTCTGTTGCAGTTACGTCTATTTTTGGATGCACGTTTCTGCCATTGTTCTGGCCGTCATCTTGCTAATCGTGCCAGCACAAAAACGCCATCACAGCAAGAGTCAGTAGTGCAGCAGAATGCAGCCAGTGACTGGCAGATTTCGGCTCACAACTGCTGGTTGTCTGACACTGTCAGCTTGATGCCATTTCTACCACACACACATGCTAGAGCTCCTGCGTTTCTGTACTGCATCTGTTTTAGTCACAAGATGCACGTGCCACCGTGTGGCATTGTAAGCTTTCCAGTGTCGTCTGTGTTTGTGTGCTGTGTTGCAACTGACAGCGTATTTTCTATAGTTCCAAAACAGTTTGTGTGTGTGTATATATATGTATGTGTGTGTGCGTGAATGTAATCAAATTACACTTGCTGTCTGTGTTAACAGGAATGTGATTATTGCCTGTTACTTTGATGAGATTTGTGTAACAAAGCAAGCATTGTGTTGGCTTATTACCATTGCAGTATGAAGTCTGTGATATGTGCAGTAATGTTATAAATTTGAAACATACATTAAATTCAGTTAATTTGGCATAGATTGTAGCATGTAATAGTAACAATGATGATGATGATGATGATAATGAGTTGTCAGATGGCGCTTGCATGTATCATTCATTGAGGAGAGTCTTCTGTCAAGAGGTAGTATATTCCAGATAGGAGTTTTTATATGTATATGTATTCATTCAGTACATTCACTGTCCATTGTTCCATGGTCGCACTTGTACTGCCTATCTCTGCCATTGTGTCTGGAGTGGTATAACAGGTCGATAACTCCACGGGTGCACTCGGGCGTGACCAAACGAATACAGTGTAGGCTACACTACCGACCATCTGTGACTGTGGAATAAGTGTGTTGAGTGTGTTAAACCACTGTCTGGAGAAGGATAAGTTCGTTTAACGCTCACTTATCCCTCTCCAGACGGTTTAACATACACTTACCCAAACCCAATGCAGAAAAGTGTTTAACTGGTAAGTTAGTGCATGTAAAGAAAATAGTGTACAGAAATATATAGATACTAGCATAAGGCATGTTTTAACTTTATTGTTCAAATTAATATTTGTTATTTTTTTAACTTTTGCATATAGCAATATAATTTTGAGGTATTGTGCACACTTTGTGTTAACAATTTCCCAAACTATTTATCGGAGACCAAGTCTAACCTGGGTTACTCCAGATGAATTGTTGGTTAAACAAAATCAAAAGTTGTAATAGTATTAGTAGTGTTGTTGATCTGTAGTTGTAGCATTTAGAGACATTTTGTCATATTTTCATTGCTTGCTATCAATATTAATTATGTTTTCTGTATCTTGAGTTGTCTGTTGTAAAACTAATCCCGGTATCGTAAGATTACATTCTGTAGTTTTTGTGTTATTCTAGAATTAATCTGCAGTCTACAAACTTGGAGACTTGTGTTTGGCTCTGTCATTAACTTAATTGCTCCAGATTTATGTGCTAAAATTGAAATAAAATGACTTGCATCATCTAGGAAGCTTTTTAGCATTGTTCACTCCAGTCCATCTATTTCTTGTGTTGCATGTCACTGTTGCTAGTACAGGGTTTTTTAATCACATTCTCAGTTTTTAGTCCACATTTAAGCTACTATTTATTTCACTTATTGTAGTATTTACAATATTTTTATGCTGAAAGCACAGTTATGTGTGTACTTATTGTACTATTTAAACAAGTATTGTTTTTCTAACTGTTTTAAGTTGAATACTGCAGCCATTATTTTAAAAAAATAATGTATTGTCCACCACATGGCTCTTGATGTCACTGGAACTGTTTGCATGTTTGCTGAGATGTGACATGCTTATGAACTATCCTGAATTTGTCTGTGTTGTGCACAGTATTAAATGCCTTGTGTGAAGTGTGCAGTTGTCATTGTAGGCACGTCAGTTAAACAGTGGAGTGTAACAATGTTTGCTGAAAGTGTTGCTTTCATTGGTAATTGTCACAATTGAAGTTTTTTCAATGGAATGTAATAGCTGGACTAAAGTATAGTGCCCAATAGGAGATGCGGAGATTGTGTGCACTGTTGAGTTATGTAGATATCGACTAGTGCATGCAAGTGCCTGACTTTTTGAACATCGGGTTCCAGTGTGTCATCAAGAGGGTTTATAACTACAATATTAACAGCAGCTATTGGTCAAATTAGACAAGAGGTGAACAGTGTTTGGCAGTATTGGTGTGTCACACAACAGTATCCTATTCTGCAGCAGTGGCGGTCATTTGCTGTAAACAGTCTGACGCTGGTTGACGTCAAGAACATGTGACTTGTGTTAACAATGCATGTGACATAAATGGGTTAGAAATGGCCAGGTCCAAAGTTTGATCCATTTGGATTCTGCAACACAGTTTATCCTAAATTCCCCACAATTTCAAAACTTCAGTATTTCCCTGGCCTGTGTAGTCATTTGAAGGTCACATCAGTTTTGATACTGTGACACAACTTGATCATGTCCTACAAAACTGCACCAAAATTTGTAAGATACCTTCAGTAGTTTTGGCCATATCAAAAAGGCATGCAGAACCAGTTTTGGTGACATTAATTCCCATCTAGTACAGCGTGAACTTTGCCCATACCACACTGCACCAACAACTAGTCTATGGTGAAGCAATATGAACACTTTGCACTGTGAAAATTGCATACTGATAGAAATTGGAAGTGCTGGAACACATCTGAGTGAACTGTAAAATAGATATTTGAACTATAATGTGGTAAACCAGAGGTTGTGGAACTTGATTCCGATGAGTTCCAGTGTACTTTGATTACGGACATTGACCGTTGATTATAGAAAATAAATGTGGTATTTTGTGATCATGACTGTATGGATTGTGCAGATGGTAGTTCATAAACTATTGAGTGTGTATTACAAGTAGCACATGATTATTTTGTCACTGAAATATCTGTTTTCAGCAATGCATTTATAATAAATCGAGTGTTTCATTATGTCATTGCCGTCATTGTCGTTTTTGTCCTGTGTTGTCATTGATTTCAAGCAGATGATGATGTAGGCTGTAGCATGATGGTTAGTATTTGATAAACCTTTCTACACAAATACATCTTGTACATCATTTGTCTTTTGATCGTTGTAAATATTATCACACCACACAGTTTTGTGGTGTTATTTGTCGGTTCTGTTTACAGTTTGTTCTTCGGCCTAGGTAATATGCAATCTGTTTTTGTGAGCACATTGCTGCAGTGTTATTTGCCTGGTACATCTGTCGCAAATGTGCCTTCAGCAAGCAGCATATGTGCTAGATCCAACTAAACACATACCATGTGTGTGATTGTAATGTTTGTTGTATATTCACTGAAGTAGTTCTTTCTTATACCGGTTGACTTGTGTATCATTAGTTGCCAGTGCTGTATTGCAATATGTATTGCATGTTATATTATGTTACATCATGTTCACGTGATCATATTCTATGATGTGATTTCTCTTTATTCTTCGGTCTTGGACTTGGTTTCATGATGTTGTGAACAGTATGGTTGTCATGGCTACAGTTTGGCTGCAGCTGCTGGGATGCGTAATTGCAGTTCATATCCAGCTGAGATACTGGCAGGCTATTTGTGTTAAGAACTGTGGCCAGTAATACTCCGTTTACACGATGAAGCTAGCTGGACAAGCTGGCTCGACGAGCTAGCTGGACGAGCTAGCTCGACGAGCTAGCTTCATCGTGTAAACAAGCTAGCTTCCTGAAGCACTCACGAAGCATTCATGAAGCTGGTTTCATCGTGAAGCGCTCGTCAAGCTAGCTCGTCGAGCCATCTCGTCAAGCTAGCTCGTCGATCCAGGTCGTCGAGCTAGCTTCATCGTGTAAACGGGGTATAAGTGAGCAGAGTTTAACGTCCCACTCGACAAATAATACGTCATTTCAAAGACGAGTCTTTAACGGCAAACAACTGCACGGGTACTGACAACCACTCACAACCAACAGAGTAGTTTCATGTACAACACTGCAATAGGTAGGTAGGTAAGCCTACAGCTACTCTGTGACAACAGACAGTGCTGCGTGCCCACAGACAGGCTTCTCACCGATAATAAACTGTAACATGCTACAGTAATCAGAGAATTCTGAAGGTTGGTCAAATTCTGGGGTCAATTCAAAATCGCACGACCCCCAAAAAAACTCGCTAAGAAAAGGCACCTCACTGGCACGTCCTCCAGGGGACAGAATGAATCTGAGTTGCCCCAATAAGTATCCTGTGATTTAGCGTCCCGACAAGAGGATACCCAAAACCGATCAGTTTTTGCTGTTTTGAAGGAAGTGACCCTTGGCTTAACGGAAAAATTTCAGAATTTGGCTTCAATATTATTCTAGCGTTCCTAAATTCACATGTTCATGACAAGTTTGGTGAGTCGGTTAAAGAAAGTGACCAAAATGATGCATGGTATACTATACTGGATGAAACAAGAACGTTTTTAGGCACACCAAGCTGGGACTACTGGGGCGACTCTGCCGAAAATTCTACAAGGTCACTCTTTCCTTACGCCCAACCGTCTGCTAACTTTCATCCAAATTGATCCAGTTTCTGAGGAGATACATGCAAAACTGTCTTCCGGCATCACTACAATATCGGTGTCAAGCCTCGCTGACAAAAACATGCACAAAATGCACAAAAAACCAAGACTAAAGCTAAACCAGCAGTGCCTAAGACACCTGTAAAACTACTCATAATAATTATGAGTGTGCTTATGACTGTGTGTAAGTCCAGTACTCAACACAGCACTAAACAGTTCCGATAACCTGCCCTCCCATCATCCAGACAGTCACTACTGAAAAGATGCTGTCTGCTGAAATGGTAAGGGACTCTAACTTCAGTTGCTACTTTTGGGACTTGCAACGTGCTTGCAACTTGTATGCACTGATTTTCAACGTGACTCGAGATCTGACCTGAAAGTGTCAAAAACTTCTAGAGACTTACTTGAGACTTGTGGGTTGCTCAACCTCTGACGAAGCATTAATGTGCTTTGTCTCGTTTTCCAGACGATGACTTCATGTCAATCAATCAAACATAAAATAGTATTACAAGTAACTAATTTACTTATTTTCATTTTACATTCCCGCATATTTTGGGTGTGTTCCCTTCTGTTTCTTTCGCTGTCTGTACTCTGTAACTTACTGCTGTGAAGAATTTGGACAGATACGATGTTAATTTTTGGTCTATCAACAAGATTTTCCACTTTCCATGTAAAAACAGGGCACGCCAAAAAAGTAATCCCCTAGGCAAAATTCGATATCTCTGGAATTGCAGTAAATTTTTGCGCCAAATTTACAGTGTTTACAGAGGAGGATTCAGGCCACATATCCTGCAAATTTCATTGGAATATTTGGTTGCAATCAAAAATTACATTCCCGCATATTTTGAGTGTGCTACTGTTGCGAAGAACTTGGACAGATACGATGTTAATTTTTGGTCTATCAATGTGATTTTCCACTTTCCGTGTAATTATATTACAGTATAAATGCACCTACAGCACTCATGTGAGTTGACTGCAGCACTATCATGTGATGACAACACACCGAGCTATTGACAGGTGTCAACTTTTTCCTAAATGTCTTCAAACACAGCATTAACTGGAAATGGCTTAATTCAAGCAGTGTGAACGTTTTCTCCAATTTAAGTGTTTTTGACCTCTCTACCTTTGGTCTTATACTTTCATCACTTTTTGTGGACTTTTTATGCCAAACGTTACGATCTGACTTAAGAGTTGGCCAAAATGACCTGCGACTTGACTTCAGGCATCACCCTAAGGACTCCATATTTGACATCAGCAAGTTGCTCACACTTCTATTGCTTGCTACATCAGCTTACTTATTTATTTACTTTAGATCTGATGTCGACGTACATACACTACACACACATCTAGGTTCCATGAACAAACAGCACCAGACATACAACCTTCGACGCTCAACTTCTTGTGCACTTGCACCAGGCAAAGTCACAGTTATGGTCGTCGGAGAGCTGATGTCATACTTTCTCTGTGGTGTCCGGCAAACATGCAGTCGAACAAGCAGCGCATACACGACGTTGGCAAATACTGCAACAAATGGACTAATGCGAGACGGAAAAAAGCTGCAAAGATCAAAAAACAAACACTGTTAATTAAATTTACTGTACACAACATATCACTGCAGCATATAAAAAACACATTAAACAACTACCTGCTACAATTTTCAGTCAAATTCACATAGATGCTGAATTTTCATAGTTCAGTAAAGTGCACTGATAGTTTCAAGTAGAACTAGAAGCTGCATTGGAGCCAAAAACCCACTGCAACTGTTGGCGAGAAGCAGTGATGCATCCACGTCCGGTCACAGTTAAAGTGAGGATGTGTCGTCATCACCGGAAGATCCTTCCTACCTATCACCCCTTCTATCTTAAATAGGTTCGCCCAGGAAGAGTCCCAGGATGCAGTGATGTGGAACATCCATCTGCTGAACATGAACAGCTACAATAACAATAGTCTGAAAGCCAATCCATCAGTATGGAAGTGCCATTGTTTGGTAAGCATTTTGTGTCGTACTAATTTTGAGTTATTGACCCCCAAAGTTCAGCGAAGGCACCAAAAAGTTGAGGAAAAATCAGTTTTTAGACCCCTTAATGGAAAAATTTCATTTCAAAATTTTGCCATGAAAGGATTCATTGGCACACGTATTTATGTATTCCTGTCAGGTCTTGCGGAAATCGGTATTTAAGAGAAGTGACCAAATGGCTGTGTGGTACTCACCATGAAAAAGGTTGGTATTCTACCCCTTTCTCTGTGGCTCCTGGAGCGATCTTGTCCAAAATTTTACAGGATCACTCTTTCCCCATTCCTCATCCCTCTGCCAAGTTTTGTCCAAATCCATCCAGTTTTTGAGGTGATACATCCGAAAATGTTGTCCAGACTTGTTACAATATCGGCACTGTAGGCTTCTCGCCGACAATGATGTGACACTTTAGACTCATTATTACTGACCCATGAGTCACAGAAGATGAGTGCATTACATACTGATGCTGTCCATCAGTCTGTCCCATGCCAAGCCATAATTTGAGGAAAAAAAGCTTAAAAGCTTACAGATATACTAACAAGCAAGGTTCCTTTGTCACTGGAGTCTTCAGTGAAGCTTTGGCAGCAGCCAGAGATTTATCCCCAGAAGTCACCCATGAAGCTGCAAATGACACTAATTAGTGACGGATGTTGCCAACATTATTGTGGCATTTTGCAGTTTCTTTGTGACAAATCAAGCTGAATATAGGATGGCATCAACCTCCCACTATATTCTACTTACACGAAAGTTTCAAGTTCAGATCTATTGCACTTACCAAGATATCATTTGATGAGAAAAGTGTTACTTTTAATCACCCACCCACCCACCCACCCAGTAAGTCAGCCACCTAACCACCCAACCACCCAATTAGCTCACAATTTGACACTACACAGCGAAGGTTGCCCACCTCAAGAGGTCAAGGTCACAGCCTGGGCAACATAATGCTCACAACATCTGAAAGGAAGGCGAAACGAACTTCAAACTTGGTGGAAGTGTAGAGTTCGTTCAGTACCAGTGGCATGAGTGATAAATATTCTAAGCAGTCACAAGGTCAACCTATCACTCTGCATCTTCATGTGCCAAACTTAACATTTATCCAAACTAAAGCTGTTGAATTAATGCGTTAAAGAATTAATCACGATTAAAAAATTAACGCCGTTAAAAAAATTAATGCACATACGCAAATTCTATGAAGCAGAAGTTCTAATATGCAATTGAACTGTGGTTATTTGACGATAGAATAATATTCAATTAATTATTAACAACAAATGTCGGTGAATTTGTCAGTTGTGCATCATTGTTTGATGGCAAGTTCGACAGTGATCGCATCTTGTAGATGTGTCATGATCAGCAAGACGTGCAGTCGTTCGCTGACGGCAACCTACAACATAAACTGGACCTGCCGAATTAACACATTAGTTAACGCGTTAACGTGCTTTTAAAATAATTAATCGCACGATTAACACGATTAAAATAATTAATCGCTCGACAGCTCTAATCAAAACACATCTCACATCACTACTATTTACCTTGCAAGTCCAAAGTTGTCTGCCATGTCACCACAGCTGCCACTGCTGTGCCTCTGGTAGAACCGCAAATATACCCAACTTGTGAACAAACCCCATGCAAACATGATTGGAAATGGCGGATCAACTGCACCGATAATCCGAGCAACAATTGCAGCAACGAACAGAAGAAGAGGAATGTGCAGGTTGCGCAACTTGCCAAATGGCGAACTAATCAGAACGTGGTCTGGCATTGCCTGCTTTACTGCAACAGAGAAGCCAGCAAGGTAACCTGCCATACCATGGACATAGTTATCAAACAGGAAATCTGTGTCCTGTGTAAGCAGGTATAAAAACAGATAACTGCACGTTGTGAGAACTGCAACGGTCAGGTTGACAACAACAAAGAATATAATCATTTCTAGTGTTCCCCACAGAGGCTCCA
>Ga0209679_1000648_pt1 | contig 12994 bp, 13 predicted proteins | sample WorMetHEROISLAND_4_FD_187408 | JGI IMG/M metagenome (GOLD analysis project Ga0209679, IMG submission 187408) | Marine gutless worms symbiont microbial communities from Max Planck institute for Marine Microbiology, Germany - Olavius sp. 2 HERON... ...
TTTTTGGCACAAAAAATGGGTCTGTGACCTTGAAAAGTAGGTCAAGGTCACTGAAACTGGGTCAGTGTTCTTAGGTCCACTTGGGGTCCATACCTGTACTGGTTTTGTGTTTGGCCGAAAGACTTCGAGTGCGAAGAAGAAGAAAAAAGAATAATAATACTGACAAAAACAATAGTCTTCACCATAGGTATATGGTGAAGCCTAATAAGTGGCAATATCAGTCGTAATTGTAGCTAAACTCACATTTAAACTTACCGGTATCATTTTTCATCATTAAGTTTAGCTTTAATTACGATATTGCCACTTATTCAGTGAAAATAAATCACAGAGTGTGTTACGGCCACCTAACCGTAATTCTAACCGTACACAGCATTTGTAAAATGTCATTTAGTGTTAAGAGGGCACTGTCTTATTGCTCTGTGTTGTGTATACTTCTCAACGTAAGAATTAGAGATGCTGATTCTTGTGACGTCTGAATGTTCGTTGATTGTAACTACCTGCTATAGCCACAGCCCTGGCCTCATATAGCTAGAGCTTTCTTACAGCTGGTGCTGATTGGCTGAACAAAGCTGTTGCTAGCACCAAGTGGACACGGTACTGCACTGCCAAAGCTGCAAGATTAGATCATTGGTGCCATGTACTTACTATGATTAGTCATCTGTTGCTGTTTGATCCCCAGTATTAGGTAACAAGGAACAAGTTTGTGTCCTACAGTTTTCTGTGGAAACTTTCGTAAAATTCTGCCGCTCACCGTGGAAAAATCGTCCAAATGCGGTGGCTTATGGCAACGTCCCATTCATGAGTAAACTGAGCTATCTCTTGTTCAGTTATTGAAAACTGGTGTTGTGCTAAGATACGTTGTCTAAATAACAATAAAATTGTCATTTTTTTCTGTCCAAAAAGTTTGATGAAAGTGATATTATAAATTTTGAACACTGGAATGTTATAAATGTAGATTGTAAAAACATGTTTGTCATTCAGTGTTGAAACTTGAAATCTTTCGACTGTACATAACAGCTACCAGAGCATCAATGAAAATTACACAAAATTAGATTGTTTTTTTGTGTTATTACAGATGCGTAACTTATCTAATCTGAGTCATCTGCCTTAAATCACTTGACTGTCAAAAACAGAATATAGCATACACTGGTCACAGGTAGAGAACGCACCGATCTTACTACTGGTTCTGAACTGGCACCGATCTATGTAGATCGGATTCGGGCTTAACAGGACTAACCCATGCTTCAAAAAAGAGCGTTCGATATCCGCAGATGCTGCTGACGGGGTGATGTAAGCCTTTGCTACTGCTGCCCTGCTGCATGTTGGAAGTTGTGACAACAGCATCAGATTGCTGTTTTCTGTGGCCATGTTTCTACAAATCTTTCAGTCGTACGTTGCACACTGCTTGGACAAGACAGGCAGCTGGCACGGATTAAAAATCCAAACAACTTTGAGCAAGTCTCGCTTCAATTGCCATTTATTTATCAAATTCTGCATAATTCCACGGAAACATGGAAATTATGTGGCAAGGGCATATTCTGTCCCTCAGCTCAAAAGTGTGAAAAAGAAAAGTGTGGGACCTAGTGATATTCATTAATACTCAATACAGCACGGGTTTGTCATTTTCTTATCCAGCAACAACTGTTAACACACTTCTGATTTGAGAATTCACATTTCACATTGTGATCCATTGTAAGTCATGTTTGTATATTATTGCTGATATTATATAAAGCTGTTGTCTTGATTTTAGCTTATATGTGTATCCGGAGATGATGCAGGATTTGATTGATTTCCACAATGTTGTCACTTACACCATTGTTGCTGCATCAGCAGGTATTGCATTTTGATAGTGCGCAGGCCACGTCTGTCTGGTGAAATTCTTTCCGTGGCCTATACATACTTGTTATTGCGATTTATGGACGTTTCGCCCCTTTGTCAGTTCGCCCCCTGGACGTTTCGCCACCACACAATGGACTATTCGCCCCCTTATGCAACAGATTAACGCCGCCAGATTAGGCTGACCTTCGGCAGCCTTTGTCGGCACTGACCATTGTTCTGCTTCATGCTGTTGAAGTCAACTCAAACAATTTATCGTCCGCCGTCTTGCGACCGCTCATTTTTAGCAATCACCGTCGAAAACAGGCACTGTCAAACTGGACTTGCTGTAATTAGTATGCTGCATCAAAGGCGCTGTCACATCTGAAGTCTGCTATGTATTTCAACACGTTCACAATCGGTATTCAACTGATTTTACAGTGTTCAGTCGTCCGGAACGCGCATCTTATGCAATAAATATGCATGACATTTGCTGATGTTTATTAACTTTCACTCCATTTTAACTGTTTTAAATCTATCCAATATGTCGAAATGCGTGTTCTGTTACTTCCAAGCGATTGTGTGTATGTTCACCATTGCAACGCAATCATTAGTATCTCCAGACAAGGGGCGAATCGTCCATTGCGTGGTGGCGAAACGTCATGGGGGCGAAACGTAGAGGGGGCAAACTGACGAAGGGGCGAAATGTCTAGTTACCGTTATTGCCGACTGACAGTGACTTTCATTTCAGTTAAGTGGCATTATGGAATGTATGATAATGGTAATTATGTAATATGATAATCTGTTTAGTGAACATTTGGCTGACCAAATATTAGACTGGTTATGGATATACTAGTAGTGCACTATTTGCCACCCCTCTACCAATTTAGACTCGTCACTAATAGACTCGTATCCATGTTACTTCGGCTGGTTGGGTCTCGGCCGCCATGCTGGGCTGTGAGAGCGACCACTTCTGGCAAATGCCTGTGGGACAGACTCATAGGCATGCAGACAGACCGAATAATTAATCACATTTGAGCTCTCATGTTACACACTACCATAGTCAAAGGTACTCATTAACATATGACGGAACAAAATCAGCCTTGGCGTAGCGTCTGAGTGCACCAGTGTGTAACAGATTTGGGCACAGAGAAATATTACTGTGATTTGCCTATTTACTACATGAAGGTATTTGAAGTGGTTGTGAAAGTCGAATGCACATGTTACTTAAGTAAGGTTAAATACGTACGCATACTTACATGCATTTGTGATGCACAACACAGTCAAGCATAGCTCGAATCAGAGGCAAGGGCTGTTGCTAAGTGGTGGAGGTTAGGAGACAAATGAACAAAAGTAAAATGATTATTGCTGGTGCTTGAATGCACTGATGGACGAGATGTATCTGACGGACAGTGGTGTTCCAGACAATGGGATGAAGTGGATATTAATAATGATGTTAATATTGATAATGATCATCAATATGACAATGTGCGGCTGCAAAAACTAAGCAACTGTTAATTGTGTATGTGCAGGCTACTTTGTAAGCGACTCTGTTGACATAATTGCCTGTGGACAAACAGGCACAATGAGGGATGTTCTTATTCACCACATTTCGGTATGTTCTATTGACGGCATTATTTTACTGCATATACAGTGACTCTTCTTGCACGTAAAGTAAAAGTCATTTTTTGCATATTTGCGAATATGTTAAGTATACACTGTGGAGCATGAAAAAATACACCAAACTTTTTTATCATAACTTCTACAATACTTAACCGATTTTGATAGAAATTGATGAGCAGTGTCTTGGATAAATTAGCCACAAAGTACGATAAAAATTTTCCAACTTCACTTCACCTAAATAACGTCGCCACACTACCTTGCAAAAACGTAAAGTAGCTGTTTTTGACAAATTGAAATGGAACAACGTGAATGTTTGCCTTTAAATTCGTAGTTCACACGAAAAAGTGTCCTTGCAAAAACAAAACCGTTCAACAGACAAACAGTTATTTCAATTAATCAGTTGTTCAAAGTGCTGTCCACTGGCACGAACACATGCCCTCAGCCTTGGCCACCACTGATCAATGGCCTTGTCGATGACGCTCTGCTTGAACTCAGCCCAGACAGTAATTAACCACTGCTTCAGATCGTTGACGTCTTGTATGGGTGACTGGTAAATGCGTTCCTGCATCAAACCCCAGATCCTATAGTCATGAGTCAAGTTTTTGAAATCACAGACTCAAGTCTAGAGCACTAGAGTTCTGTTTTTTGAAGGTCTTGCTTTTGATCCAGAGTTAGGAGCCAAGGCTCGGGATTTAGGTCTTGAGACCAGGGATCATATGCAGCACACTATCGTAACTATTACTTCCAAACTAAAATCGACTTACGACAATGTGTTTAACTCCATGTGTGTGCATTATACTCTTAATGCCAGGCAGAGCTTTACTTCCAACCTAGTGCTAGTCGCTCTTGCAACCAGTTGTTAGTTGGTCATAGTCAGTGTACACGTTGCTAATGAAAAAATGGCATCATAGAAAACTTTTGGCTAGAGACAGAATAATCCAGTGAGCTTTTTGATGTTGATTGTGATGTAAGTTTGTAAGTGACTATGGATAATTAATCTGTTTCTCATTGCTGATCCCCTGCAGCCAGAATTTTTCTTCCTTATCTAAAAAAGTTAAGTTTTCTGTCCTGCTTTTTTCTATCCATAACTCAAGCTCAGTAATAATAATAATTCTATTAATAAATATTATTGAATAAAATATAGTATTGTTTGACACTGTAATGGCTGTAGCAGACAAAAAGTTGGGTTAGTAGTGATTGATGAAACTACAGTTCGCATATGCACACAGCTTCTGCTGGAAAATCCCAAAGCCAAAATTACCAGACATTGACTAGCTAGTCATGGTGCTATGGCAGTGATGTGTGTACAGTCAGACGTAGGTCACTAGTTCGTCACGACGTACGCCTTACTTCCATACTAGCCTTATCACAGTGTTCTGTTCTGACTCAGATTGTGGTCGGTTTGTCTTGTATATATAGGTGTTGTGTTGCCTGGCATACAGTATTGCTACCTGTCAGTTCATTGGACATACAGTTGTGGGGCTTGTAGTTGAAGTCAACAGTATCTTCCTTCACCTGCGAAAGTTGATGCAGATAATGCAAGTTGGCTTCCAGCATCCTGTCTACCGGATTGTCTGTATCATGAACCTAGTCTCATTTGTCGTATGTCGCTTTGCGTTCAGTCTGCTACTCATAAGCCACGGACTGTTCGTCTATCGATATCGTATGTCAGCATTATACTTTAGCATCCTGGTGCCAACCGTAGTCATTATGTGGATTATCAACACTGTGCTGTTCTGGCGACTTTTTACCAACGACGTGCTGCGACATCGACCAGTCCAGCTGCGAATGAACAACGACTGTATGCTGAAGGACACGAAGCAGGTCACAGCTGTTGTAAATAACAACCACGCTGCAGCCAGTCGAAACAAGATAGACTAACAGACTAACATTTGTATTTATTATGCAGCCATCGTATAAGCCGCATTACATGTCTGTCCATCCGTTTGTCCGCCATCTGTCTGACCCGTGTGGGCTTGTAACTGGAAAACAAAGAAACGTAGAAGAACCAAAATTGGGATAGATGTTCCACAGTGCACAAGTAAGTGGAGTGCCAATTTTCAGTTGAAAAGGTCCAGGTAACAGGACGTACAAAAACCACACAAAGCATTCGTCGTGTTTACTTACGGGTGGTCAGTCAAGTGTAGGCGGATCTGGCGACGACTGCAAACTAGGCCTACTTCACTGGTAGGCCTAATTTACTGTTGGCGCCTGACAGGAGATGCTCGGAAACGATGGACAGCTGCATGTTATGTCAGCACTCAGCGCCGACATGCTTTCTTGTCATCTATTGTCTGTTAACGTGTTTTAATATCGTCTTATCAGTGTTGCTGAATAATTATTTTAACTTTGCTGCATTTTTACATTCATGTGTCTGTTATATAACCATTTCAGCATTATAGTGAAATGTGTATGTGTATTTTATTTTGATAATTAAGTTTTACATTTACCTATTGATTACTTGAAGCGAAATGTGTTATTGATCTATTTATTTGATTATTTTGTCATTGTCGTTAAGCTGCAGGTTTACAACATGATGTCCATGACTGTGTGCATTAATAGGATAATTAAGTTGACAATTAGTAACAGTTTATGCTACTGTATATTGCCTTGTGCTGTTTTGACAAATGTACTGTCCAGTCAGCTGATGTGTCTGTGTATACAAGTTTAAAAACAAACAGAGTTGGCAAAAGCCTTAAGTGGTCCACACAAGTGCAATACAACTGCAATACAAGAACTTTTTTCTTCTATTACACTTGTGCGGACCTCTTTAGCAATGAATTTTTCAGTCAACTACTGTAAATGACTAGTGGAACTAAGATTTCCTCATGTAATATGGGAAAATAGATTTTCTCATATGAGTGTGTGTTCAGTAACGGTGTCTTTTCTCACATTGAGTTATGTAACATCCAAATGTAATTGTTGTTATGTATTATGCTGTATGTGTAAGTGTTTATGATCCAATATACTAATAATTGGTGAAACTGTTGTTTTGCGAGTGAATGCATTTATTGTTTCTGTGCACAACTGTTAGATAGTGACCAACACGTATTTCCAGCCAACAAACATCCAGTTCAGTGAATAATCAGTAAAACAACGCTTAGTACTTCAATCCGTAAAAGACTGTTGTGTTGTTGTTATTAATTAATGTCACCGATTAAAATTAAAATATATTTGTAACATAAACAGCCACATGGCTTGGACAGTCGGTTATTCCAACTGTACACATGGAGATATACATAGTACAGTAAAACCGTTACGCCAATGAGTCAATGAATGTATACTGTATACACTAACAGCAGTATCTGTCTAACACAAGTCATTATACAACACGTCCACAGGAACACTACAACTACAAGTGTACAGACACTGTCAGAATTGACTGTGGTCTGCAGCAAAGTGCTATTACTCCTTTGGCATCTTGCACAGATAGTTCATCTGGAACAAATTGAGATTGCCGCGGTCCAACTTGACAACACCCTCATCGCCGTCAATGCTCAGTAAGTGTCCAGTGAATTCTCGATCTTCGCCAACAATCACTTTAACCTACACGATACATAATGTGTGCTGGTAAAACACAACGCTGCTGACACTAGCATGTGCTTCACACACGCCAACTGCCTAGTCCACCTCTTTACACAGCTAGACTGAAAACCTTACCAACTAATTAAGTTGGTCGCTAATCATGAGTTATTAGTGATAAACACTTTCATCAGCAACACACTTTTGCACTACAAGCTAATGACGCAGGAGGATATACAGGTATAACTAGAAAAAGTTGCACTCGACCGTAGCGTCGAGTGCTGTGCGCCTCCGCCGCGATGGTGTGACCTTGAACTTTGACCTTTTGACCCAAAAACGTAATCAGGTCATCTGTGTCCCAAGATGCACCAGTAACAAAAGTTTGGCGAAAATCCGTTAACAGATATTGGAGATATCGCGGAAACAAAACTACCACGTGAATCACGGATGGATGGACGGACGGACGGACAGCGGCACGAACGCCGTCGAACGGACGACCCGAAAACATAGCCTCCGCCGGCGCCTACCGGCGGCGGAGGCTTAAAAAGTACTAACAGAAATACCTAACATAGCTTAAAACTTGTAAACTTCACAGAGTCATTGCAATCTTTGGTGCTACAATGAAGGTGTTAGCTGCGTAACAGAAAGGGCATCCGGCCTGTAAGCAGTTCTGCTTAAACAATTCCCAAAAGTTAACTTTTGGCAACCTGGTCTAACCCGTAATCTGGAGTAACTCTGGAAAAACTGGCCAGTTAAAAAATCAACAGTAGTACTACTAGCAGTATTCATTCCACACCTCTGCCTCTGTTGAACTATTTGTATTTTTACTGCCGTTGCTAAACGGAAAATATAAAATGGCGTACAAAGACTCACCCTGTCACCCTTTTCTGGACGGATTGGTTCCAGATGCTCACTGGCAACACTAATGACTTTGTCCTGGTCTGGTACATACAGTGTACACATGCCACCCTGCACACAGTAACGTCATCAGAAAATTAGTGGCAAAACTGTTAGCTGTTCGTCACTCATAAACCGTGGCATAAAATCACTATTAGGACTAGGGGTGTGCGGTGGGCAAAAATGACTTTGGTTCAGTTTTCGGTTCGGTTTTGCAAAAAACTGCGGTTTTCAGTTCGGTATTACAAATTTAACTGTGGTTTCGCTTTTTACTCATTTTTGCACTGTGTGTTGTTTAACTAACTGTCAGCCGAAGTGACTCAGAACTAGAAGTGCAGAGATACGGCATGAAGAAAAATGCTTTGACTGTTGATCCTATCATGTTGGAAGATGAACTGTGAATGAAACAACATGAAAAACCGTCCCCAAAGCGCCGAAGTCGTTTTTTTGAAAACCGAACTGGGGAAACTGAGTTATCGGTTTTTGAATTATGAGGTCAGTTCGTTTTTTAGAAAACAGATATCCGACATTTTCATCGGGTTCCACACACCCATAGTTAGCACTGTCTGTGGTGTACTGTAGGCCGCCTAAGCAAAACATACCTTTTATATCGAGGAAAAACAGCACAAAATATTGTGTGATATGTATGTATCTGATTCGCTCGCAGCACAGACAGTGCTATGTAAATGTGTTCTGAGTAATTAAAACAGCAGTAAGCAGGCACAAGAAACCCACCGATATGCTTCGTATGACACCAGTTTGATTAATAAAATCATCGTCTCCATGTGATTCACGAATTCTCACTTCAATTTCTGTTGTTATCCAATCAGATCCACTATGCTCCAGACCTGTTACACAGCACCACAGTTGCTAACACTGTGTGCATGTCACTGTATCAAAGACATATCCAGTCATAAGCCAAAATGTTCTAGCTATTACAGAGACTGTAACTGTTGGAAAAACGAGGTCAAGTTATGCACGCAAGTTCCTAATCCACGTTAATACTCATGACAATAGAAAACATACAGAAATGCACTTTATCCGGCGACAGAGGCTTAAAAATACCATTCGCTTTTGACAACACTGTGGCACTAGAGCCCTGGACGGGCCTAAAAATCACAACCTGGCCCATTTTCTGTCTAAAATTTTGAGGCCCGGCCTGTTTCTGGCCCACCAAAGTTAAAGCCCGGCCCGGCCCCTCTCGCCCAGTAAATGAAATGAATGCATATTGTAATGCAGTTTGTCTCCTGTTTTCTGGAAAACTTGTTTCTTGCCAAAACATCAAAGCTAGAAATAACTGCAGTAGCAATTAGCTTGTACAGAATGAACAACAGTCTTGCAAAAGCTAAGAAGAAAGAAACTACACAAGAATTATGTAACTAATCGTGGAGAAACTAGACTGGTAAAGGTGTTTTGATTCAATGCCACTTTGTACCAGATACGTACAAATAACTATTTAAAAAAAAATAATACATGTAATTACACTTCAGCTATACTCAAAGCAGATTAATAAGCTACGCATTTTTAAAATAAATCAGTAACTTAACTAATTACTAAGTATTTATATCTGTTAGTTATGTATAAATTGAAGGGCTTTATTTCATCAGTGACTATTGTCAGTTTGTTAGACTTCAATAATACGGGATTGGGCAAGCCGATGTGACCTGGCCCGGCCTGCTGATATCATAGACTCAGCCTGGCCCATTTTCTTTTTATCAAAATTCGGGCCCGGCCCACACAGGGCTCCATGTGGCACACAACATTCTTTGCTACGCTACTAACTGGTGCTGCACAATTACCAGCTCCTGGTGTCTGTGGTGTGAACGGCACTCCAGGAGTCATCGGGCTGAATGCGACAGGTGACGGAGTTCCGCCATAACCAGTCGGAGATGGAGTTGTTTGGAAACTGCCACCTGAACTTGGTGAAAAAGTGCTTGGACTCAGTGCTATGCCACACATACAACACTGTTCAGACACTGATCGACACCAAATGTGAAGAAGCTTATTAGTCTCAGAATAACCTTCTTCAGAAAATAACACAATCTGAACAATTATACTATAAAGAGGTGCTTACATATAAAATAAAACACTTGAAAAATGTTTTAGTTTTGACTTCCCGCGGCTATGCCATGGATGTAAAATGTTTTTTTTACATGTAACCACCTCCTATCTTCAGCATACATTTCAACATGTTAAAACATTTGCAAAAATGTTTTGCAACATTTTTGCAAATGTTTTAGCGTAAAACATTTGCAAAACATTTTAGAGGTGGTTACATGTAAAATAAAACACTAAAATATTTTTGCAAATGTTTTATTTTACACGTAACCACTGTCTAACAGTACAATAGTACAAACTGATAAAAGCAGAAACTAGGCACTCGGTACAGTGCACGCCTATACCGAGACTAGTGCTGCTACCTGGTGAATAACAGTAAACTATTGATATCCCACTAAAAATGCATTACGGGAGTGAAAAGCAGGGGAAGGGGATCTGGACTGCAACCAAAATCTAATCAACTCTTCCTTGTGCCCTGCCTACCCCTCCAAAAAATTTCATCAAAATCTGCTCGTAACTATTTGAGATATTTTGCACACAGACAGACAGACACACAGGCCACCATGAAAACATAACCTCCTCGGTGGATGTAAATATAGTACGTTTCACAATCAAAGGGATGATAAAATGAAATAAGTAAGAATGAATTACCCTGGTAGGAAACAGGCGAAGGACTGGGGTTGCTCTGGTAAGGAGAGTATGCACTGCCAGGTGTCTGAGGATTGTACGATCCTTGTGGTGACGGAGTGTCCGCATGATAGCCCGGTGTGGCTGGATTCGGAGTGTAACCGGACGAAGGAGGATCCCCATCAAAGTTGTAATCGAAGTCATTTGGCCTTTAAAACAGATGCACGATGCATTGTTCAGTACTTAATAATATACAACAGACAAATCAGCAAATAGCTAAGTTCATTAACTAAGTAGTAAGAATAATGCTGATCACACAGTCACCGGCATTGCAGCCAATTTAACTTGCAAGTAAACAATAACTGCAAAGTTACTACAGTAATTCAATAATTAATAAGAGACAATAAATGGAAAACGCATACCAAACTATTTTTAGAATACTGTTGATGGAGAAAAAAACTAACTACTCAAAATAAAATACAGCAAAATTACAATACACTGCTACCATTCCAACAGGGTGGCCATAAAGCAGGGGGGGAGGGGAATTCCGAGTTTTCCAGGCTTTTCCAGAGCCATATACTTACTTTTCCATAGGTTATCACAACAAAAAGTAAAATGTAATAATGACCTTCATCAAGGGTCATGATGATCCTGTTTACAAAGTCAACAGCTGCTTTACACAAATAGGGCCTACTTGAATTACAAACTAACTAGAATAAGTTGCACTCGACGGTAGCGTCGAGTGCTGTGCGCCTCCGCCGCGATGGTGTGACCTTGCACTTTGACCTTTTGATCCAAAAACGTAATCAGGTCATCTGTGTCCCGAGATGCACCAGTGACAAAAGTTTGGCAGAAATCCGTCAACAGATACTGGAGATATCGCGGAAACATAAAACTACCACGTGAATCACGGACGCACAGATGCACGCACGGACGACCCGAAAACATATAGCCTCCGCCGGCGCCTACCGGTGGCGGAGGCTTAAAAATACTTTGTTTGTTACAATTTTTTTCCCTGAGGTTGCACAGAATTCAGAGAAATTCCTGAATATTCCAGGTTTGTGGCCACCCTGTTCAATAATAAAGACAACGTATACGAATGTGTCAGGTAAGATAATTACAATGATTCGTATACAAGCAACAGCAACTATAATGACTCTAATCAGTGTTTGCGCAAACACATACTCACCGAGATGGAGTGTTGGTATTAGCAGGATCCCAAGCACTGGAGCGGCCTGGTGTTGACGAACCATCATGTGACGGAGTTGTTGCTCCATAGTGTGGTGTACGCGATCCATCATAGAGTGGAGTCTGAGAACCATACATTGGTGTACGGCCGCCGTACGATGGTGTCATGCCAGTCATCGGAGTACGATCATAGCGTGACGAAGCTCCGCCCACTCGGCCACCACTACACAATCATTCACACATCTCTCAGCAATGTCTGCAAGTCAGGCAGACAAAGCATAGTGTGATAGGTGATACCGAAATGATGTTGACAGTGGTTACTGGCTAAGTGCAAATCCGCTAACATTTAACAACCATTAACAAGCAAATTTTGCAAGCAGACAAAATATCAGTCACTTATAGCAGCAACCACTTTATTTTGCATTTGATACTGCATAAGTACACATAGTACTTCACATATGCTAACTACTCCACTGCAAACTAAAAAGGTAAAGGTAAAAGGTCCAACATTTGCTGTGGTGCTGCTTAAACAAGTCAGACTCGCATTCAGAGAGTGCTTTAACATTAGCACAAGTTGATGACAGTGGCACAGCGAGGCTTTGGAGGTAGGGTGGGCACAGGGGTTTGGGGTATGGAAGAACGCCGGTAACCCCCAGAAACCAGATACACACACGCAATCTGCGGCTGACAAATGCATTCTCCAAGCAGTACAACACACTGTTTAAATAACATACTAGACAGCAGGTTCGTTGTGCAGAGTCTTCTAACCCCAACCCACCCCATGCCACCCCAAAAGACTGCAAATTTTTGCAAATCCCAAGATCCATCGTGGCGGTGGTTGGGTGGGTTGGCACATGCCCACCCGTGGCTATGCTACTGGCTAATGATATCGCAGTGCTTTATGTGGCCATCCACTGCCTGTACAAACAATTGGACCCACAGTGCAGCAAGCAGACATACCACCACCCCAGTCAGTCAAACTAACTTTCATCCCTTTAGACCCCAAGCTACTACTCATTCCTGTCAAACAGAGGGTAGGGGACTGAGAAAGCTTGAGCACACAGTAGGTTAGTAACTTGCTCAAGGTTGTTCGCAAACGACCCGAGCGAGATTCGAACCGCAATCTGAAAGTTGTAAGTCCAGGGGCCTGATTACAAGAAAATCTTACGATTATCTTACGATGTGATAATAACTTACGATAATCGTAAGTCAGACTTGCGATAAAGTTAAGATGTTCCTAATTACAAAAACATCTTATGATAAT
>Ga0209679_1000650_pt1 | contig 12991 bp, 7 predicted proteins | sample WorMetHEROISLAND_4_FD_187408 | JGI IMG/M metagenome (GOLD analysis project Ga0209679, IMG submission 187408) | Marine gutless worms symbiont microbial communities from Max Planck institute for Marine Microbiology, Germany - Olavius sp. 2 HERON... ...
AAATACTAGATTTGATTGATTGATTGATTGATTGATTGATTGATTGATTGATTGATTGATTGATTGATTGATTGATTGATTGATTGATTGATTGATTGATTGATTGATTGATTGATTGATTGATTGATTGATTGATTGATTGATTGATTGATAGTGCATTTTGTGTAGCAGCACTACCTTGTAAAATCTTGATGGCAATTTTAGTCGTGTTTTTCACTGCTGAAAACGTTATTTTTATTCCGGTAATATTTTTGTCAGTTTTTCCAAATTTCACAATTTTGTAAGAATGATACCTGACGATTATTACTCACAAGTCACAAATTTTGTCTCAGCTGATGTTGAAAATCAGGTTAAAGTTACGCCTAATGCTATGGTAGCAGATGATGCATTGATGGAATAATGTGCCATGGCTCATTGTGCATGCAAGATGGTAGCAATGTTTACTTGTGAGACATCAGAATTACCGGTAACTGGTCCAGACCAATGGCCACCTAATAGAATGGCATTTTGAACATTTGCTGTAGCCGTGCTATTGTGTTATTTCACTTACTTGCACAAATTGAATTTGAAATATTAAGATTTTTACACTTACTATGTACTAATGCAACAGCAGTCAACACAACCAAAGTTGTGATCAAGATGTTACAAGGTAATGCAGTTACAGAAACTGTGTAAGATAGGATAGTTATCCCTTGTTGCAAATTTTTTGCAGTATATGTCTGCCAGTAATTGTGAAAATCGGTTGACATACGTTAAAGTTACTAGCGAAGATAAAGTGGGGCGTTTTTATTGAGACACAGTGTAGTTTTGTTACATAGACCATGATTCACTAATAAATTGTAAACATTTTCTTGCCACAGATTACATGTCGTGGTGGTACAAGTAGGAAGGCCAGCAGCATCATTGATAACACTTCAGTGTAATGTGTGTGTCCCTAAAAGTTTCGTCATTTTATGCATAATCACTAGGAATTTTGAGGCCAAGATTTTTACAGCAGTACCGTCACCACTTATGTACAATGTACATATTGTGTAGTTTTCGTTTCACGTATCTTGTATCTTGAGTTTGTAGACTTTGGCAATTTTACAAGTAAAATTTTAGCACCAAGATAGCAACAGAAGGCTGCTGTAAAATACATGTTCTGAAAATTGACTAGCAATTTAGCAAACATCTGAATGCTAAAGTACAGTCACTGAAGAGAAGGAAAGTCTGCCATATGAAATGTTCAAAGTACCCTCCAGCCTTGTTCAAAGAAGGTACACTGCACATGCGTGCCTCGATCGGCACCAAATTTAGAAGCACGCGCCTCTCTACAGGGTGGCCCAAAAAATTGGCACCATTTTATGATAGCGTGATTTACAAATTTTCTCCTGATTCTGACAGTGAAATAATTTCGAAAATCGGTTAATATTTGGTAAAGTTAAGGCGTACAAAAAACGGTGCCAATTTTTGGGCCACCCTGTATATCATTATTGTTTTGCCGCCTAAGAACAACATAAATCTTACACGTGACAGATTTTCACACGCTCCAGAACACGTGGCCATTGTGGTGCTGGACTATGACGCATAGAGGGAAGGGCAGGCGTGGCAGCACGTGCGTCACGCACTCACGCTACTTTCGTAGTAGGCTACTCGTATCACCTGTGAGAGATTTTCATCGTAGGCCAAGTTCCGTCGCGCACATGCTATCATCAAACGCAAGTCCTACGCCTTCGTCGTTCTGTGATTTCGATCTCGGTATAAAGCTGCTGATGCTGCGATCCTCGGCATTCTAATGTCAGCTGAAAGCTGGAGGATGCCTCCTTGTCAGTGATGTTAGGTCTGGGCCGCACCATGATGTTCAATACTCTGATCCTGTTGTGTGCTGACTTCAGCCAAAGCCTTGATTCTTGATATGTGATTCTCTTCAACGATTATCTATTAATTTTCTGCAGAAGATCGTAGACGATGTCACCATAACGATTTCAGTTTACAAATCTCTGTGGTTTACACTAAGATGTGAATTTTGAGTAATGGCACTCTGGCAGATAATGCTGGGCTTGGCCTTAGACCGCGGTTGTCAAATAAAACATTTGCAAAAGTTTTAGTGTTTTATTTTACATATAACCACCTCTAAAATGTTGTGCAAATGTTTTGCGCTAAAACATTTGCAAAAATGTTGAAAAACATTTGCAAAACATTTTTGCAAATGTTTTTGCATGTTGAACCCCTTGAAGATAGGAGGTGGTTACATGTAAAATAAAACATTTTTGCAAATGTTTATTTTACATGTAAAAACCACCTCTAAAAATTTTACAAAAAATGTTTTAGGAAATGGGTGGGGCTAGCAGTCAATCACTGTTGTGTTATCGCGTCTCTGCGCAGCACGACGTCTTTTTCACGTGAGCCAAGGAAACACTGTGATTGGCTGCAATGTCGCTGGCTCGTGAATATTTGGCAACAAGCGTGAGACCGCTAAAATGTTTTGCAAGATTTTTACAACGGCTAAAACATTTTAGACGAAAATTTTAACGAAGATAGACCCATACTATCAGCGACGAAAATGTAGCCCAATGGCTCTAGATTCTGGCAATGTAAGGTTTATGCGGATATTTGCAGGGGTTCCCTGGACAGGGGCGTTAAACGACAGTGGGGTAATCGAAAACTTGATTTTCAGGGCTATTGAACGCTACGTCTTCGACACATTGGGAAATGAGGCCAACATTATTATATAGTATTATTTAGTCCCTTGTTGCCTTTCCACTGACCACAAATTACATGATCTTGAATGACCTTGAATGGTTGAATGGCCATTTTACGTTAAATTTTCGCTATTACGAGCTGGCTTAGAGAGTATTATTGGCTAGGTTCGAGAGTATTTTTTACTTACTTACTGTGGAGTCTGTTTACATAGGCATGACCAGCGGAGATGTGGGAAGCGGAGTAGCGGACTGTGATCCGTAGAATATTTGGAATTCGCGGGAAAACTGTGGATCTTTCATAGACACTACATCGTCGGAATCTTAACAAATAAGGCCAACATATCTAGTATTACTTAGTCCCTTATCGCCTTTCCACTGAACCTCTGACTTTAAATGACCTAGAATGGCCATTTTGCGTTAAATTCTGTTTTGCGCCGGTGTGTTTGGAGCTCTGACGCCTGGCTTTCGAAGCTTGGGTACTCTTAAACTTGTAGTGAATGTTGTCGACGAATTATAAACCGCAAAGAACAGCTGCGGCATCTTGCGGTCTCTTTGCAACAGCACGGCTCTCTTGTCTATATGACAACGGCAACAAAGGCTACATTTGCCAGTTAGATAATAGTAATCAAATCATGTAACTTTCTTATATTTTGAGAATCAGATGACAGCGAATAGCAAAGATAAAAGATATACGATTTCCTTAGTAGGTATGCCAGGGGGTTTGAGGGTTCAAGATAAATTCCAGAACAAAGTACCGCACTATGGCATGTAAATTTACGTCTGTCTTTCCGCTTTACCACTTTTTAGGTGAATAAGGTTTTATGCGGTTTATTAAATGTGTTATTTTTAACCTCAAAATGCACCAACATTCGTTTGGCACATAGGCGTAGCCAGGAATTTGTCATGGGGGCACTGCTGAGGCCAGAATGGTTTTAGAGTTGGGCGATTCTGTTGAAGACAAATCCAATTCTATTCGGTTTTTGGTGCTGTGCCAATCTTGGATTCCGGGGGGCAATAGGTATTGTCCCCAGTGCCCCTGGCTTCGCCTATGGTTTGGCAGCTGGACTCAGGAAGTTTGAACCTCAATACCTCAATTGCGAAATCCTGAGGCCCTTCGAGTACTTTATTAACAGAAGCTACTCAACGAATTTCACTGGTAACCGCCCGTCTGTTTTGTCATGAAATGAATTGAAGTTCAATGACATGCAACGAAGCATACTGCACGGTCTGCGGCGCTGTGGCAAGCCCCGCCCGTGTATTCAGCGTACAATAGAGACTCTGTGGCCTTCGAGCCTTGGAATGACCGACAAAAAGCTTTCCCACGCAAACGGAGACAACGCCTTGCAACAACCGTCGACTGATTACCGCATGACCGGCCGATCGCCGTGCTCGTTTGCGAAAAAAGCGACAGCCGTACTGTACATAAATTTATCGTTAAAACGCGTACAACGTCCTGTTTATACGTCTACGATTTGAAGCGTGACCGTTGGCCGAGCGGCGTGTACGTCGCGCTGTGTGTAGTTGTAGACTTGAGGGGCGGCAACCGAGCGGCAAGTGAGATTAATCAATTAGCGTTTCGGTGTATGAAGTCTGTTGTGTATCGTCGTCCAGCTGTACGCCGCTGTGTATGCGACTGCGCCAACATCACAACGTATCTCTCACTTTCAGGTTATTGACTCTAGAGAAGTTAGTTATAGAATGAATGAATGAAGTCTAGTCGTTGCTGCTACAGGACGGCATTAAGTACAGTGCGTGATATCTGAGGAGACACCTCACAAGACTATTGGCGTCGGCTTTCGTCTATCTGTCCGACGTATTCACCGTTCTAGCTGACTGTTAGAACAAGTTAGGCCGGATCTCCCGAAGATTTCCAAAGAAATCATCTGGATTTTTCGGACCAGAATTTTACAGGACGGTACTGGAAGCAGCTATAGTGACAGTTAATGGATAAGAGTGAACTGGAGTTGATCTGTTAGGCCTACGCAATGGAATACGACGAGGCCGAAGATGCTGACCCGGCGGAAGCGTTGGCGGCAGACGGCGACGAACATGGGCGACTCGTGGCAGAGATTCCGGCGATACAGCGCCTGCCGATCAGCGAGCGGCTTCTGTTGGCTCGTCGTCGGCGACTCGAGCAGGTTACCCGCTACGAACGGTGGCTACGGCGCGACGCTGCCGCCGCCAGCCATCTCAGAGACACCGTCGCCGGACGCCGTGCTCCAAGCCGCACTATACGCTTCGCCAGTGCCGTGGCTTTGATGGAAGCCGTTCGCTGTCACGACATTAATGAAGGTTCGTCGACAATTTCATAGTTGGTGAAACGTCCAGCGGGTGCGCTGCGTGTTCTCTAAAAGAACTTCGTGAGCCTGTGACAAAATGTCCACTGGTTTACAGATTTTATGTAGAATACATTAATGGAGGCATAACGTAAGGAAAATCAGTATTTTTGGAGATTTCTATTAGTATAAACTTTTCTATACCGAGATACGACATTGTGACTGTTGCACCTTGTATAACATTTGCGATAAGCGGCTTTTACCCGGGAGGGAGGGGCTTTGCCTCAGGGGGGGGGGCTTTTATCGGGCGTCACTCATTCAATTCGTGTCATCATATACCGGTGAGTCAAAAAGGAGACACGATACCCTTGACCATATCTTCACCAAATATTGGCCAATTATAAAAACTTCACTGGCACACGCAGCAGTAAATTTGCAATGAAGTATAGTCATTAAAGATCCCACTAAATCCAAAAAGAGATGCTACACTAAGTACCTTGTGAAATATTAATGTCAGAAAACTAGCGTGCTATGAACGCTGGAGCACTATCTTGCAGAGAGGTGACTTGCCGGAGACCTTACATACGGCAGGCAGCAACTGTTGTGACAGAAGCAAGTCACAATAATAGGCTCCTTTGACCTTGACTCCAAGATCTAAGAATATCCAACCGGAATAGTCCAGTTTTGACACGCCGTGTCACCACTCACCATCAGCAACTGACTGAACGTCGTTCTTGTGCGACCAAAACGTTTTGCTCCGACATCTTTCTTTGTTGTCGCAGATGCATACAGTCAGTCATTCTGTGATTTTTCCCGGTGTAGCTAGTGTATCTTTTCATCAGTGAACCAAATGAAGATAACATCATTCAGCGACTGTTTTGATCAGCATTCATTACGGATTGCTTCAGTCAGATCTTCAGCAGGCGTCAATTTAGACATGCCGAATCAAGCTGGAGAAAAAACAATCCGTAGGGGCTTTCGACAGTAAACTGCTATTTGGCGTGTTGAGTGATGAAATTGTGGCTATCTACCGCGGTTACATTCTCTTCAGTGCGTGCGCGCTTGGTCTGCCGTTGCCGTACCTGTGGTCGGTTCGAATTTTTAAAACTACAACTTACAAGGTAGTGTAATGACACGTTTAAAGTCGGGTGCGATCTTTAATGATTACTGCATTTCAATAAGTAATAAGTACGTATGTTTGTGCCAGTGAAAGAATTTTTAAAATCGGTCAATATTTGCTCAAATATGGACAATAACTTACTGACACACCCCAGCTCAATTTGGTATTTCACAGACTAATCACTTTACAGCAGGTCTATAATAAAACATGTCGACGATAGGTTTATAGCACTAAAGGTCCATGGACAACAAACTGAGCACAAACGTCTTTTCCGAAATCGATTGTTATTAAATTGCGTATTTTAGGCCTCGCAAAATAGCTATGTACTTTTAGTGTAGAGTTTTGTTCAGCTGTCTGCTGCAGTTGTTGCAGCTTATCTGTGTTGTTTCAGTCACTCTGAGATGTAGGCTAACAATTTTGCAGATTACATTTATTACCATTATTATTATATTCGTTACATTAGATAATGTGTAATTGGCGTTGTTTTGCACAGTTCGATCTTCACTACAACGTTCACCTCGCAGCTTAGTCAATGCTAGTGTGTCTGACGGTCTCACGGCTTTACACCAGGTAAACTTTGCGTCCTGTCACTCAAACAGATTACCCCCCCCCCCCCCCCCCCCCCACTACGTCGTTGTCGAGCGATGCATCAGCATCCCTTCTACTGACTCTCTTCATTCACGTGTTGCACTACGTCGCTGGCGTCACTGCTGTCCAATCCTTTGCAACCCTCTTTGATCGTGTCAGTCCATCTTTTCTGGCATGCCTCATTAAATTATTCGAATCTCTCTCGTAACTTACTCTTGTCTCGTCCAAAGTATTTCCCAGTCATTTGTTTACGTCTTGCTTCCCATAGTCTTAAGCTTATCTCTTAGATACATTTGCTAGCAACATACAGAGTGGTCCAAAAAGTAAACCACCAAGTGTTTGTCATAGCTTCGTCAAATATTGACCGATTTTCAGAATTATTTCACGGGCACACTCAGCAATACATTTGCAATAAAGTGATCGTTAAAGATCTCACCACAAATCAAACGTGTCAATAGGTACACTGCCTCGTGAAACATTGATGTCCGTTTTGTATCCTACTAGTATATCACAAGGTAGTGTAAGACGCGTTTGAGGTATGGTGGGATTTTTTTAATAATCTTTAATGATCAATTTATAGCAAGTGTACTGTGCTGAGTGCGTCAGAGAAAGAATCTTGAAAATCAGGCAATATTTGGTGAAGTTGTGAAACGTGGTGGCTACTTTTTTGGATCGTACCCTGTAGGTAGGTGGCGCTGATAATCATCGTCATCATCATCGTCCATTTTCATAGTGTGCCTATATACATCAAAGAACGTATGTCCATTACAAAATGAGTCGGTTGAACATAGCCCACGGATTACGAGAATCACTAGCAGCATTGCCTATTCATTTTGTTTTGTCGTACGGTCTGAATTTTTAAACTTGGCATTTTAACACGAACTAGCCAGTCTGTGCCTCAGGTGATTGTGTATGTGAAATGTTCCATTCCAGCCATCTCTGCAGTTAGTCTCAGTATTTATTAACCAATGGGATGCAGTTGCCCGAGCCATGATCCCCAAAATTTGGGTGGGTGGGCTACAGTAAATTGGTCCATACTCCGCATTACAGTGACTACAAAGCGAAGTTAGTGGCGTTTTAAAGTGGTGCCTTATTTTATTTTAGAGGACTTGAATATGAGAGCTTCTTTCTAAAACATAATTCTGATCAGTGACCTATAAAATACTTTATTTCATGTGGAACTACAAGAGCCAGGGGCCACAGCTCACAAAAATTTGGTTGGGTTGGCCACAAATTAATGCATTGAAATGGGAGCTGTCTTCACAAAATTTCACACTAAATCCCCCTTCCCGATTTACTCCATTAATTCGGCCATGGCACCCCTATGAATCAGCCTACATTACGTCATTTACAGCTGATTTGCACGTGCGAATTCGATATATTCGCCAAAGAACGAATTACAAATTTCTCTTGCTCGCTATTTTTCGAAGTTTTCATTCGTTAATTTTTCTTTATAGTCGTGCAACTGGCTAAGCATAGTAAACATGCTATCACGTGCACGTCTGCCATTTTTCGAGTTGCCGCGCCGTCGGCGTTTTTTAGTTAGGCCTATTCTTCTACGACAGGTGGAGTGCACCTGCACCTGTCGTAAGTGTATGTGCTTTGGTGCAACATGCTCGCTCAATGCTAGCCTGCACACATGTCACCTGAACGCGGATGGGCTAGTTCTACAGTCGTCTATTTAAACTATTTTATGCGCATTCTACTGTGATTAAAAAGGTTAAGGTCCGGTATTTGATACGTGAGTCGGAATGTGTCCAGAAGCGCTTTACAAGCTCAGGAGAATCATTAAGCTAATGATACCGGGCCGGGCGATGAGGCGTCGTACTAAGAGGTTCTCCAGGGTCGTACAGATTGTATTATTATGGTCGCCACGTGTGTAACGTAACAGAGAACGACCATCATGTTTTACGTCGATTTTTTCATTCCAAACACTTTCTCTGCCGTCTCTGCACGGACTTTCTCGAAACTTTGCCACGTGACGAAGCTTCATCGGCGATATAAAATGTGCTATCCGGAATTAGGCAACAGAAACCCCATTTTTGTGAATTTCCGCGGAACCGCATTAAGGTTTTGCGGTGTCATTCCGTAATGCGAAGAAATTTCACATTTACAAAAATAGCGTCAAACATTGATGATTGCTCGCTATTTGCACCTAATTGGATTTGGGGCGGGACTTACAATAAGAAAGAACCGCCGTCAGTAAAAAATTCAGGCCGCTTGGCCATAACTCAACACTATTTAGCGATGTCATTCCACAACGTGAACGAATTTCTTTCTACTGGTACAAAAACCTACCGTCAATGACGATCGCTCGCTATCTATACCAAATTAGATATGGGGCCGAATTAACAATAATGGAGAACCACTTTCATCAAAAACCACACTGAGGCCCCTAACCGCCGTATTTGCTATAAGTCGATTTATATGGAAGATAATAACGAGATTTTTATACTAAAGGGGGTTTTCGGGGTCCGCCAAGTTAATGGCGTCATCAAAACAAATTTGCCTCTGACCGACACCTGTTGCCGTGTAACGAAAATTTTCGTATATTGCCACAGAAGTTTGGCGTCTGCAGTACAAGGGATGGCGGCCGTCATACTGGGCATTGTCACGCATTCTGCTGTAGCTACAATGCAGTGACATTTGTAGAACTAGATAGTTCTATGCGGATACCGATTTTTTGTAAATTTTAAAACCATAGTTTACGAAATCTCGGACTGTGGCTTCTGTGTATGTAGAGATGCACGATGAAATATTTCACTTTGAAATATTTAAAAATTTCATGGAAATTTTGAAATATTTCAAGACCCCTTCTTTGAAATATTTCATGATTTTTTTTAATTTTCATTATAAAGTGACTTAAAACTTTTAAAAACGTGATTAAAGTATACGAAGTTAGTAGGCCTATAGGAAATACATAATGCTATTCATGCATAACAGCAGATAGGCTACTTAGCTTTAACTGGTTTACTTACTTTGTTGCAGTGAACTATACAGCCTGCACCCATAGTCCATCGTGAAATTTTTTTAAATATTTCAGAAATATTTAATGAAATATTTCATGAAATATTTCACGCCAAAAAATTTCATGAAATTTTCCGTCACTGTGTGCATGTGACAGGCGTGCATAATGGGATCAGCGGACATGGTGAACGTTCTGTTGGAGTTCTCGGCATCAGTGAACTGTCGTGATGACGACCTGTGGACGCCGCTGCACACAGTCGCCTTGTGTGGTCACTCGTACATTGCCAGCTGTCTTATCGACTGGTACGCAGCAAGTGGCTGTACAGGGGGCCTCTCTCTGGGTTCTGACCAGTGGCGTAGCCAAGGGGGGGGGGGGGGGGGCATGGGTGCATGTCCCCCCGTCGTAGCTGGAAATTAGCATTTGTCTCCGGCTTCTGCCCCAGACCCCCACCAGGTCTCTCCCCTGGACCCCGCTGGGGGACTTCCGTCTTTGTCCCCTGTAGCAAATTCCTGGCTACGCCCCTGGTATCTGACCTCTAGCCTTCGCCAAGATGACGTATGACTTTCCAGAAAATACAGTGACATTTGGGAGGGGTCCTTGATTGGTTCGGTAAAAGCCACTCAGCTGACTATTATTACTTGTAGTGATTAATATTAATATATTATATATTAATATATTAAACATTATTGAAAGTGTTGAAATATTGAGAAGTCAATCCGAGTAGTATCGTTCTTCTCAGCTGAGTTTCTCCCCTCGATACCCATACGCGACCCTAACATCTTGCCCTTTTACCGAAGCGCATTATCTTTTATAGCCACCTACGCTCTTGCTAGTCTCAATAGTAGCCCCAAGAATTGGTTCATAAATCCAACGGCACTATGCAATTATGCACACCGTGGCACTATGTACCGCCTTCAGTCAAGTTAACGATTTATGGGCCTTCTGTTACCGCCGCCCGACCTTATGTAGCTCCTCTATGACTTGTAACTCAGATAGTTTTAGCCTAAATAACTGAAATATCATTGAATTCATCCGTCACTGTTGTCACATACACTAATTTCATACAAATTGGTCTGTGCAATAGCAACAGCTCTAAGTACCAGTATTTGAATTGTTTGAAAATAACTGGGGATGATCTAGCCCAGAGTAGCCGGGCCACCTGATCCACAGCTGTAGGCCTATACGTTGCTGTATACACAGTCGTCTTGATACTCATTCCATAGACACTGCACTTGATTAGGAACGCAACGCACACTAGCCTATAAATATATGCAACATTTAGTGAAAACTGCATCGGACCACATATCAAGACGACTGTGTACAGCAGTAGGCCTACAGCTGTGGATCAGGTGGCCCGGCCAGACCATCCCCAGCTATTTTCAAACAATTCAAACACTGGTACTCAGAGCCGTTTTTATTGCACGAAATTAGTGTAACAGTAAATAGATCGAAGGGCTGGGACGACAGAAACCTCCGCCGAGACGTTTTATTTCAGGATCGAATCACGGATTCTCATCGTGATCTGATCACTACCGAAATCCAATCGATTTTAACCCGCGCGACGCTATGCTAGCGCAGGTCTTTGCGACAGCGACGTGTCCGTCTGTCCGTCTGTCTGTCCGTCTGTCACACGCCGGTATTGTGCCTAGCAGAGCGAAAGCAGGATCGTGAAATGTACACCGTCTGATAGCCCAATGACTCTAGTTTCTGGCAAGGTATGAGTCGTCGAAAAATTCGCAAGGGGTCACCCCAAAGGAACGTGCCAAATGAGGGTTGGTTGGGTTTTTTCGGCGATTTTGGACCAATATGTCGTCATATCTCAAAAACGGTGCATTTTAGAAAGTTACTATGGGACGGTAATAGGAAATCATATGCAAGCTATCGAATGGTGTCACTTTCGATGACCTTGAGTGACCCCTGACCCAGGTTCCAAGGTCACGGTAGTTTTAAAAGGCGAATATCTCCAAAGCGACGCACTTTAGACACAGTTGCTATATAGGACGCTAACAGGAAACCATAGGCACGCTATCGGTAGGCAAGCTAGCTATACAACTTACAACCCCGCTGCTGTTACGTAAACCGTGCAAACTTTTCGCAAGCGTCACGCGGGTTTGTCAGCGACAGCTGGCCTTTCTTGTTTACTTTCGGTTCACGATCCGGATCATCACCAAAATCTAATCACTTGTCCCTTCAAAAAATCATGAAAATCCGTTCATAACTTTTGAGTAATGTAACGGACAAACAGGCGAACAGACAAACCGACTGACCCAACATATACCTCTTTTCGGCGGAGGTTATTAACAATATGAGTGTTAGTTGGAAAGTGACAGCAGTCCCTTTAAGACGAATGAGGAGCCTATAACGGCCTCATTCGTGACTCGTCTGGGAGGTTCATCTCCGATCCACTGAAGGGAACTGCACACGTGGGACTGGGGGGAGGGTCAGAGGCAACAACGATGTGGTCGAACATCTTCAATTCAAACCCTGCTAAGAACTGTCTGAGCGACAGTATACGAATATCGTCCGACGTCGACTGTGACAGTGAAATATGCGTAGCCCGAAGTTAAAATGTTGCGTGCACGTGCAGCGATGATTGTGAAATCCGGGTGCTGCATTTTACCTGAGGATAAACAAACATACAATGCATGCGTATAACGCGCAGCGCAGCACAGTCAACCTCAAGCATAGCTCGAATCAGAGGCGACGGTAGTCGCTAGGTAGCGGAGGTTAGGAGACGAAGGAGTGAAAGTAAAATGATTTTAGGCGACGCTTGAATGTACTGATGGACGGGGCGTCTCTAACGGATAGTGGAATGGCATTCCAGATGACAGGGGATGAATAGGAGAAAGCACGCTCAGCGCTGGCCAATTGTGAGATTTGCACGAGGGTCAGTTAAGAGAAGCTGATTACCGGATCGCAGTGAGCGAGAAGATTGTTACGGAGAGATTAGCCTAATTCACAAAGGTATACGCCGCATGGCCAGAAGACAGTCTTGTAAGTCGATTTTGAATTGAATCCGGGTGCTGATTGAGAGCCGTTGAAGCCGGTCCATGAGGTATTGAACAAAAGAAGTACCTGACTGCTGTAAAATGAAGCGAGCGGCCGTGTTCTGAGTAATAGTAAGAGCACTGGCTGAAGGGTCTTACGGCTACAAGACATACGGCATAGAGTCCGCGATCGCCGACAGCCTGCAGATGTCGAGTACAGGTAGAGAGAGTGTTGTCAACGGGCGTCACCTGACGACATGCTACCGCGCGAGACCGGAGGTCGAGCGGGTAGCATGTCGTTACAGCGACGCCCGTTGATAACACTCTCTCTACCTGTACGAGACCTGCGGCTGTCGGCGATCGCGGACTCT
>Ga0209679_1000651_pt1 | contig 12980 bp, 6 predicted proteins | sample WorMetHEROISLAND_4_FD_187408 | JGI IMG/M metagenome (GOLD analysis project Ga0209679, IMG submission 187408) | Marine gutless worms symbiont microbial communities from Max Planck institute for Marine Microbiology, Germany - Olavius sp. 2 HERON... ...
GGCTGGCTGGCTGGCTGGCTGGCTGGCTGATTGACTGATGACATAAAAAGAAGCAACTAGAAGCACTTTAAGTGGAGTGCACATCTTCGCCGCAGCTCGGCGGATGCACACACACACAGCGTGACAGCGTGACGCCGAGCAGCACAATACCTTCGCTTGCTAAGCAGCGGCAAAGGTAACAAAATGCAACCACGACTATCACGACAATGATAACGTCCCTGATGATGACGACCGTGACTACAATTATGACGAGGACTATTATGACAAAGAATAAGAATATCTTGCTGATACCTGCAGCTAATACTACCACCGCTTTCAAATCACGGCCCGGCCCGTTATCTGCCTAAAATTTTCAGGCTTGGCCCGTTTCAGGCCCATCAAAGTTAAAGCCCGGCCCGGCTCGCCCGGTAAATGAAATGAATGCACACTATCAGCAGTTTGTCTCGTGTTTTCTGGAAAATTTGTTTCTTGCCAAAACATCAAAGCTAGAAATAACAGCAGCGGGCGTATCGGCTGTCATTATTAATTATGACGTATTTATATCTCTTACTTATGTACAAACTGAAGGGCTTTACTTTATCGGTGACTATAGTCAGTTTGATCGGTATCAATAATACGGGCTTGGGTGGGCCGACAGTACGCGGCCCAGCCTGCTGAACTTTAAGCCCGGCCCGGCCCGTTTTCTATTATCAAAATTCGTGCAAGGCTCTATGTACACCGTGTCCCAAAATTAGCGACACCCCTACAGATAAGTTAGTGTAAAATCGTTAATACCTGACAGATTTTTACAAAATATGAAACATTCATGGAGACGATCATTCTGAACTAGTCTTTAAAGTTTGTGCTCAAAGTGGCCACCTTTGGCCTCGACGCAAGCTCTTAGGCGGGTGCGCAACTGCTTGATCGCCTTGTCAATAATACGCTGGTCAAGTAATGTAAACAAACTCTGACGTCGTAATGACGTTACACTGAGCACACATGGTAAGGTGTGTACGTCATAATAGGTATAACAGTAAATAATGTTAAGTTAGTGTAGTGTACGATATTTCGTTGAAATCCATGAACTTCAAACTGAATTAAGCGTGTTTGAAGCAAGAGGTGTCGCTAATTTTGGGACACGGTGTATTATCGGATACCCTTGCAGTCGCCAAAACAACAGCATGAGAGCAATGCAGCATACAACAATAACAGTACTGCGGCTACATACCGAGACCGTGGAATTGCATTCAACAGCAGAGAAGACCGGCCGTTGTAGACCGTGGATGCTTTGGCTACGCGTCATTAACTTTACATCATCGGTCAAACTGTATTCAGGCTACACAACGCACAGCAACAATGCAATTATCAGAACTTCATTTCAGAAAGGGAAAGGTGGTGCCATACTCAACACAAGTATAGTTGTATGACAGCATATATTACTGACTGCAATAACTCGCATCTGTGCACATCGTGACGTCAATCTAGTTACAGCGGTAGTCTTTTATATGGTTTTATGGTGTTGTTAACCCTACTTTTTTGTATATGTTGTACTCTGTGTACAATTGTAATAATAATAATAATAATTACTTCGTAATTCTGAGAATAATTACTTCGTAATTCTGAGACAAGAACTACGAATGCAGCATTGAGAAAAACAATTCAGGTATCTGTAGCAACACGCCTACACAAGATATACAGCATGACAAGATGAAACACAGACATATGAAGAAGGATGGGGTCGATGGAAGACGTCAATCAAAGAAAGAGCAGAAATGATTACTTCGGTCATAATACAACCAGCAGATGCCAAAAGCAAAGCTGTGTACACTGTACATGCAAGAGTTACAAATAGTTAACACAGGATATGTGACACACTGGTTCATCTATGGGCGCCATTTTGTGGCCAAAAGGTCACCTCTGTGACTCCATCAGCAAGGTAAACAACAAGAACTGTAAACAAAATGATACAAAATAATGACTGAACTAGCATCACTAAATGTAATAATATTCTTTAGCAATCAGACAAACTATACTGACTTTGCCCACATCACGGTGCCCTCAGCACAAAATATAAATTCAGCTGCATATCCACGGTAGTAAACCGAGTACCCGCCTGGCTGGGTGGGGTTAAGACTGGGCACATTCACTTGTGTCGGGTGGCAGGTAACAGTGTGTAATCCCATATGGCAAGAGACGCCCCATAGCTCTAAGATGGGTTCCCATAAACAGCTATGCACACCTTTAACCTTTCTAACCTTCACATACATGTATACATAGACTACTGAGTATAGGAAGATCAAAGAGAAGATTGCCGAAAGAGACAGTAAAACTGCAAGATGATCAACATGATGGTACCAGAGGTTGGAGGACATGCCCAAGACAGACAGAAATGGAAAACCTTCTAAAAGCAGCAGCTATGTGACTCTGCACGGCTGAAGCAGTGATGATGATGACAATGACAAGGATTTAATTCTTTGCATTTTAGCTCCAATCCGGCAATTTAATTTTATCAACATTCCATACACGATTTTGTCTCATTTGTGTATGACAAACTCTAACAGGGATCTACTGACAGAAAGTGCAGTTACAGACCTTCCATTCTTCCGGTGGTGGAAGAATACGACAGATTCCGTCAATACGAGCGTTTTCACGCACTGACTCGATGTAGCTGATCGGCTCTTGGAACTGCTCAGTGCCAGGACGGTACGTCCGAGCAATTCTGACTTTTGCACTGACGAACGACGATGGTCGACGGGCTGGAGATACCATAAGGAATGTTCTTGCAATTGATTCGCTGTCATCTGGATTCAACACAACACATCGGTCACACTGTTTGAATAAAAGTCACATGTTCAAACTTACCATAACATTTGTAGAAAAAACTAATGACTAATAAAATAAAGAGCAAAATTCGATTACCTTACCGCTACAAATAATTCAACAGTAGTAGTAGTGCTACTACCTTCTTTCCTTCTGTGCTGTAATGCTGTGTGTAGGCTACTGGATGGATATCCGATGAACGAAAAACCCGCTGCAGCAATCCTCAGAGGTTCTCTCTTAAGGTCCAAGCTTAAACTAACCTGGATTAACTCCAGAAAGGTAGACTGGGTAAACAAAGAACAAAACTAATAGAAGTAATGCAAATAATTCAAAAAGCGAGAATGGAAATAAATAAAAACAACTTCCACTGAAGTATTATATAACAACGAACACGTTTATTCACGTTCATTATTATCGAACAATTTATTTCCATTACTGTTATTTAATAATAACACACATAATCACATGCTTGTTTTTGGTTCGACTGGCCCATTTTTCAAAGTTACTCCAGTTCAGTTTACCGCAGGTTATGACAGTCCCCAAAAGTAATCTTCACAATTACTGGGACAAAACTTTTACCGGGCAGATGCCCTTCCTGTCACCCAACCAACCGATAACAATACAAAGTCAAATGAACCTCTGTTAGCATCCAACGTTTCGATATTACGTCTTCGGATAAAGCGGCGCATTGATCTTTCACTTTCTTCTCCATCTGAAACTTCCTTCTTGACATCATGTGCCGATCGCCTGGCCAACGACTCTGACGACGATCTTTTCTCCGACGTTGCATGCGGATCAGAGGTTAGCGATTTGTGTGAAAGATCACCTCGGTGTCCAGAGCTGGTACGCTGTGACGTAGCTGTGTAACTCTTAGAGAACGGTATACCGCCACGTTGCAGTGCCTCTGGCTCAGCTTCCTCATGCGATTTCATCCGTGCCATAACAAGCTGCCGATGCATAATGGCTGCAGTCTGTGACCTCGTCGACGGTCTCGTCCCGTTCTCTGCCGATGATGTTCTGCCAGACATCCGTCTCGTCTGGAATCGCTGCTGATCAAGATGTCGGTATCGGCTTACGATGCTTGCCGACGTAAGCCGACCTGTCACTTCAGCACCTGCCGGCTTTACCACAACCTTGGTTTCACCAGATTTCACTGAAAAGTCCTCGACCTCGGGTATCGTGTCAGGCAAAGATGGACGACTGATGTCAGCAGAAAGCAATCGTCGTTTTCGTCGAGGCTTGACATACGACATCATTGCTGCTGGCAACTTCCTTCTTTTCCGGCCATATTTTGTCTCTCCGACTGGAACAGTCCGCTGTGCTACTGCCACCTTTCTCCTGACTGCTTCATCCGGATTACAACCATGATGCTGCTATAACAAGAAAAAACATTCCACGGAATTAAATATAGCAGATAAGCTAGAAACAAGCTAAAGACAAGCTACAATGCGACTATTGTAACGGCCACTTTCCAAGTTTGCTTAGGTCGGCCATCAGTGATGTAGCCTGAAAGAACTCCACTAGGGGCAAATGGGGATGATATACAGTGGTCAAGAAAACAAGGTGCAAAAGATACACAGGGGAACAAAATAAATTAAGGGGTTTACAGGAGTGACGTTAGCTCACCCAGCAGAGGTCTAACAGGAAATGTTTTGCTGCACGTTTAAGATTCACAGAACTTCTGGGAGAAGTTTAGCGAGGATACAATTCACCACAGTACATCTATCCTTTGCCCACTAAATGAGCTGCAGCTTACATAATACAACTACTACTAGGGTGGTTGATTGGGGTGAGACTACGTTTGCTAGATGCATGTGGGTCTAACTATCTGTTAGCTTAGACAACGAATGGCCACATGATGCACATCGGTGCCGTTATTTCATGCCAGATGACACTACCGAGATCGTAAATCACTGCTGATCATGGCCATGGATTACAACAGTGATGCCCAGCATTCAATTAGGCACCACTGCAGCATGTGAACAGACCTTTACCTTTATCTCTAGGATTATTATTACAATTATAAATAAATAAATATAAATACATCTGCCGCCTTATAATGTACGGCATCACGATGGCACGCACAAGCCTGGAGAGTAGAATAACAAACATGGCAGGCAAGAAAACCACTCTCAGAATAAACAGTTGCAAGACATGAACAATCACGACAAACAATAGCATCATCAATATCAACGAATATAACACAAACAAACTCACAAAAGAATCAGCATTCAGCGGATTTCAACGAAAAATGGCAACCAATACAAACTATCAACAAAGCGAAATCCACATTTCACAACTTGTCACGGCCTATCAAATGTCCACAGACAAAGTGTTGTTTGGCACATACAATTATTCACATTCTTTTAGATCCAAGCCACACAATGACAGCCTGCCAGAGATGACTGGCAGCAAGCCAGACAGCAGTACTGTGTGAATTGTACAATTTATTGACTTTTTGCACGTGCCAATGTTAGCCAACGTAAAGGTAAGTTTCAGCTGAAATGCAGTTTGCTGAACAATTTATTGCGCAATGTCTGCCAGTCGCAGTAATGTACTGTGTGTGCATTGTTTATATGCTGTCTAACTTTTGTTGCTTGTGTGTGTATGTCTGTGTGCGTGTCTTGTGCGTGCTTCCCTGTTTTACGCTGCTATCAAAATTTTTCGATGAATAAAGTTGATCATTAATAACCTTTGGATTTCCATTTAACCGGCCAAGTTTTCCAAAGTTACTCCAGGTACAGCCATATCCACAAAAAATGAACTTTTCAGAACTGTTGTAGCATAACATTTTACAGGTTGATTACTGCAAGCAGCAATGCAGAATTAGTTTTAATGACAGACGTTTTCAAATGTATTCCTTTGGCGTTCTGAAACAGCTGATTGGGTGACAAGAAGGGCATCCAGCCTGTAAATTCCTAAAGGTTCTCTCTGGATACGTAAATTTGCTTCAGAAAAAAACGAAAACCGAAAGTAGCAGACACGTTTTCAAACATCACATTATACGAAAAACGACATGCTTCGACAACTGCAATAAACCGAAGCATGCAACGCTAGTAACGCTAGTAATGTTTCATGCCACCAAGCATCTAAACATGCCACACGCGGTCAGCCAACCAACGAAAACCCACCATGCTTCGTGACAAGGCTGCATACAGCAAGAATTCATCACCATCAGGCTTTTCTGCCTTCACAAGCCGGTAGTCAGAAGATGCTGCACTGCTTGGTACAGCAGCAGACTGGGTAGCCTGCATTGCCACCGGACTGGAGTACCTGGAGCTATAGATATCTGCGGATCTTGTTCGGCCAGATTCCGGAATAGCGGAACTCGACAGTGGCTGACTCCTCCGAATCACAAACCGACCTATGCCATCATCACTGGTTCGTCGTAGGACAGCACTATGCCACGGCATCTTCGACAGTTTTCTGGCCGATGCTGAATTTCCGCCATCATCCTCCGATCTCCTTTGTGACAACCGCCGACGGATGAAAGTCCGAGACACATCTTCTAAGTATTCCTTGTCCGAGTGACTTGACCGATATGCATCGGCAAATCTCGTGCTGTGCCGAACTTTAGACTGATCATCAGCAGTAGCACGAATGTACTTCGAATAAAATTCTTTCCGGCCATCATCATCTGGAAGGTATTTCATTTGTGATGCTGTTTCAGATGGTCTGACATGGCGACCAGCTCTGCGGTCCACTTCTTTCGAGTCCAGATTCAGTTTTCCGTGTGGCAGGGCAGGCACACGGTGCTTGGATTCGGAGGACAGTTGGTGCGAGACAGCACCTGCTGGGCGGGGCAAGATGTGAAGGAATCGTGCAGTTGTTCTGCGTTCCAGCAGCCTCAGTCGGGCACTCATGCGCCGCAAGCTCGACGGGGGGCAGACGGTGCGAGCAACGGTATGCAGCGGTGCTCCGGCTCTAGGACCAACAGATGTGGCCGCAGCACGTGCACGAATGGATGGCCGTGCCTTCATCACACGAGGCACTTTGGACCCGGCCACAATCTTGAGCCGATTCGTCGACGGTACAGACCTACGAGATGACACCTGGCAATAGGTACAGCACAGAAATACATGCAATACATTTCCATAGTGAAACACAAATACTCATGCGGATTTTCAATTTCCGACAGCCATTCACAAGTCTAAATACTAAGCTTATTCAGAAGATATAATAACACGGAGTGACCACATTAATGGTTATTTTCAAGTGAATTTCCCTTAGCTTGTTGCCCTTGGATTTACTTCTCAGCCTGTTCTTAAACTGTGCATACCATCGGGACAGGCCAAAACCTCTCATATCCTCCTCGACACCATCCCAACAAGTGCTCCTAGCATCTAGTCCCATCAACTGCCATCTTATCCAACAGTTTATCCAACTATCATCATCTTTCTTTATGTTCCACGTGTCCAAACCATCTCAATCTACCATTCATAATAAGTAACATGCTTTACAAAAAAGCAGAAAACTTATACACAATAACTAAGGCCCACAGTTTTCCACAGGCTGCAAAATTTTGAGCCGAACCGCAGAATTTGCCTTTTGCCGCGAAATTTCCATGTTTCCACATAATTATCCTAAATCTGACAAATAAACGGTGCATAGCGTGACACTTGTTCTAAGTTGTTTGTATTATCCATCGTCGCCAGTTCCTGTCTTGTCCAAGACACTTGCAGATTTTCAGTTGATACCATACATCTCAACGGCAGCGTCTGAGTAGCAGGCTGACCACAAAAAAAGGAGTGGTCTGACGAAAAACTGGCAGCAATGGTGAAGGCCAATATCATCCGGTGCAGAAGCATCTGTGGATACTGAGCGATACTTTCGCAAGCAAGCACGGATCACTGACCCGTTTATTCTATATTCCACAGATATCTCAACAGACCATTTAAGAGCCAGATCTTCTGTTTTTTGATAATCAATGAATCAAGCGATGTGACATAGATGAGTTATGACTCCGATCAGCTGACTTATGTGTTTGTAATTATGTACTCACAGTTAAATTTCACGTCATTTTCATTGATGCTTTGATAGCTGCTATAACTGAAACAAAAAGGTTACAGAATAACAAACATTTTTTAAAATCCATACTTGTTGGACTTCAGTCACTACACAACATCTATATATCACATTATGGCAAAAAGTATGGGAGACACCATACTTGGACCCGGCAGATATGGACCACTCAACGGTCAAGGATCTGGAGAGATTTATAAAGAAATCTCACAGATTCATGCAGACACCAGCGCAGTACCCGGCTACAACCGGGAAACTTTAGGGGATGGCTGATGGACCCGATTTGCGGTCTAAGCCCACTGGGCGGTCATATCTGCCCTGCCCCACATTGGAATGGAATGGAATGGAACACAACATCACTTTCATCGCAGTTTTTTGTAAATAAAAATGATAATTTTATTGTTATTCAGCTAACTGTAATTTAGAGCAACGCCACCTTCAATAAATCTGCAGCATACATGTCTTTAACTCATGAACAGGATGCCGCTGTGAGCTGCAGAATTCGGAAAAAATTTTCTGCAGCAGAATTTCTCAAACTGGCCTGTGAAATTTGGCAAAATTTTCCACGGAAAACTGTGGGCCTTAACAACAACACATCACAATCAGTGTCTCAAATATGAAAATGGCATTCATTCAACTCAAACGATAAAAAAACAACATTTACATTTTTAGAATATATCTATTATACAACCAAAACACGAACTATAATAAGCCTGACTCGTAACATAATTCACAAGTATAATTCCAATGTAAATTTAAACACTTGTTTACAAATAATTACAAATAATTACAATTAAAATAACAGAAACATATACCTAATGGGTTGTGACAGCTTAATGTCAATGTCATTTATATAGCAAGTTTTCATACATCTCTATAACACTGAGTACATTAGTATCTGATGTAATAATGACTTCACGCCTTCAATTAACATTGCAATTATCTGTTTCAATCATATGTTTACATATTACATATCAATATGCATACACCTTAAGAAATGACCACATACTTTATGGCCATATTTGTCAATAACAATATATTAATTCACCCCTTCAGCAAACAGCTACAGTCCATATGTAGGAATTTTCAAATAAGTCGACACTGTTATTGCACTGATATTCTTTGCCGCACTATTATTAAGCACTGGAGACATCAATCGTAAGTGCAATAATGGCACTTGTTAACAGTAACTGTCATCATTTAAAGATACTCCAAAACTTTCAGCAGTTCTGTCAGGCAGCGGGCGAAAACTAAGCAGATCTATCCCTTACAGTAACCTCACTCAGACGTCACAGCATTCTACTGATTGATGATAATGAAGTTTGCTCTATGCTGAGCCAGGTTAGTACTGAGACAGGTGACAATTTGCGGCTATACCATCTTGACATTTAACCAAGCCACCCAGCCCAACTCAGCCTGACTGGTGATACTGGCATTGTCAGTTAACAGTATGTGTACGTACAACGAAGTGGGGAGTGAGTGGCGATGCAACTGACCATGTCTACTTAAAATCTTCATTCACAAATTTCATAAATCCTAGACTACCAGGCTTTCATCAGCCAGATTACATTTCCAATCTGCATACATTGTGGCAATGGAAGGAGACGGCTAAAGTGCTAAACATTTGATTTTTGCATGAATACAATGAAAAACCACAGAGCACTGGATACAGCACATTACCTTCACCGCCGAGACTAATGCGGCAGACACACACACAGCGCGACAGCGTGACGTTGAGCGTCACAATACCTTCTCCACTTGCTAAGTGGCGGCAAAGGTAAAAAAATGGCAGCATCATTTTAGTGAATCCACAGACATCTCAGAGATGCTTTTCCGGACATCTGCGTGCCCATATGTGCACTGCTTGATGAGTTCATTACAACAACATCAATGTTATTCCTTAAGTCAGCCAAAAATACAAACAATGTATGAAATCATTACCTTTGCAGGTGACTCAGTTCCACGGAGACGGCGCTTCAGTGCAGCTGTTACAAAAGGCGACCTTGTCATTGGTCCCTGCTTTTTCACAGTCGATTCCTCGGTGGCATCAGCAACGGAAGTTCCACTCGACGCACTGTTTTCCCCAGAGTCGTGCGGCGTGTTGGGAAAACTCGACATCATGCTGGAATCTGGGTAGTTGAGAAATTCCAGGTGCGGTGGTACATGGTTGGTACCTGCAGTACATTTAGGTACGTTGTAACGCAGGGTCTCAAATATGCGGCTCTCTAAGACATCATCTGCAGCCCGCAATGACCTTCACCGACTATCAAAAATTTACGAATAAATGCTGTCAAGTAAGCCGCCAGAATTCTCCAACATCTGAACTGACTTCTTACGTTGACGAGTAAACTGAGTCAGCAGACTCGCCAAACAGTCATTTCAAGTAGTTAAAACTTATTGCTTAATAATAATTAAAACATCTTATAATTTACAGAAATAAATGCAACCTGCAGCCTGGTGCATTTTTGCCCGTGCGACGCTATGCTAGTGCGGTCTTTGCGACAGCGACGTGTCCGTCTGTCTGTCACATGCCGTTATTGTGCCTAGCAGAGTGAACGCAGTGAAATGTACACCATCTGATAGCCCCATGATTCTAGTTTCTGGCAAGGTATGAGTTGTCGAAAAATTCGCAAGGGTCACCCCAAAGGAACATGCCAAATGAGAGTGGGGTAGGTTTTTTCGGCGATTTTCGACCAATATGTTGTCATATCTCGAAAACAGTGCATTTTAGACACAAAGTTACTATAGGACGGTAATAGGAAACCATATGCAAGCTATCGAATGGTGTCACTTTCGATGATCTTGAGTGACCCCTGATCCGGGTTTCAAGGACACAGTAGTTTTAAAAGGCGAATATCTCCAAAGCGACACATTTTACAGACACAGTTATTATATAGAATGCTAACAGGAAACCATAGGCAAGCTATCGATAGGCAAGCTAGCTATACAGCTTACAACCCCACTGCTCTCACATAAACCGTGCAATCGTTTTGCAAGCGTCGCGCAGGTTTGTCAGCGACAGCTGGCCTTTCTCGTCTCAAATGAGGCCAACATATCCAGCTGAATTTAAGACCCTGGAACTAATGGCAATACTCCAACTACAGAGCATCGGATACAGCACATTACCTTCACTGTCGAGACTAATGGGCAGACACACACACAGAGTGACATCGTGACAGCATGACAGATGCCGAGTGACACAATACTTTCTCTGCTCGCTAAGCGACGGTGAAGGTAATAAAATGAGACAATATGGTCGCATACTCAGGCACGAGAAAAACAACATGGAAAAGATATCACAATGAAATGTATGTCAGCAGAACAAAGAAAAAAAACAATCACGAAAAATGGACATAAGACATTATTGACAATAACCCATATATTGCCGGATGCATCACGATGCCTCAACGACAGTGTTATAGCATTGTATAAAGAATGATTTGCCATATTGCTAACTAAAACGGCTATCCTGACTATCTCGGCCAAAGCCATATTCATATCTAAACTACTGTACCTAAATATACACAGCCACGTTGATCATCACTTTCCAGGCTTACGGTAGGTTATCCAAAGTTTTCCATGGAGATTTCTAAAGCTTAATTATGCCCTTGTGACATCCAATCAACACAGTCAAAACACTAAAGGCAATAATAATCAGATCACACCGATGCGATATTTACGTATTTAAAATAGACAATGTACATAAAAAGTGTGGTACACAACCAAAGTACAGCAAGTTTAAGATAAGCAATCCGATAATGCATAACCAGGGTGGCCACAAAGTAGGAGAAAAAATTCCCTGAGTTTACGAGGCTTTTCCAGAGCCATAAACTTACTCTTCCATAGGTAATCACAACAAAAAGTAAATGTAATATTGTAATAATGACCTTCATCAAGGGTCATGATGATCCTGTTTACCCAGTCAACAGCTGTTTTACACAAATATTTGAATGACGAACTAAAAATACTTTGTTTGTTACAATTTTTCCCTGAGGTTGCACAGAATTCACAGAATTACCTGAGAATTCCCTGAGTTTTCCATGTTCAGAGAAATCCGTGAGTATTCCAGGTTTTCCAGGTTTATGGCCACCCTGATAACGTATGATCAGAAACTAATGAATAGCCAAATTAGTCTACCAAAACAGAAAACCAGCGAAAAAGGATGAAGAAATAAAAGCCAATTAATGCAGCCAGAAATCTGGAAAAGAAGCAAAAGTCAATGAAGGCAAACCAGTGTGCATCAGTAGACTGTGGCGTCAAGGATGTGGTGTAGCGAAAACACGTTCAGGAAGGCAATGGAAACTGAATCAGAAGTAAAGATAAGACAGTGACAATGGACAACACGAAACATTTCTCGTACCCCGCAGACAGAGGAAGGTCAGAAAATCCTCGGTTGCCACTTTTCTTTCTGGAAAGAGGCACCTCGGTGCGTAGGACGAGGGTCGGCATTTTACTTCTGGTGTAGAACAAGAAGGACTCGCGCCATTCGACGCAAACTTCCTCTGTGCCCGAATCTGCCACGAGCTTGAAAAGTTTACAAACAACAAAACTGTTCCAATCGCAGGTGTTCAGCAACGGCATTATCTGCTAACAGTACTACTATTTTCAACTTTTTTAACTGGCATTTTTTCCTAATTAATTCTATGTCACACCTGGTTAGTACTTGGACAGGTGACCATCTGCAGATGGGTAAACCATCTCGGTATGTAACCAGCCACCCAGGTCAACTCAGCCTGGCCATCCCTCCACAAGTAGGTGCAGTGAGTACCAGCAAAAGCTGGGGAGTAAACAGGTACACTACACGATGCAGTTAGCCGCACTGATTTCACAGTGTAATCGATCAATCAATCAATCAATCAGTAAACTTATAACGCGCCGTAATTAGTCAATAAGACAACTCAGAGGCGCGGAGTATCAGTGGTCAGTTGAATGCACGGCGGTATAGAAATGTTTTAAGATGTTGTTTGAATGTAACCAGAGTTGATGAACTTTTAACTAAAGTCGGTAGACTATTCCAGACTGTAGGTGCAGATACACGAAAAGCACGAGCAGCAGTATCCGTCTTAACATACGGAACTGCCAGCAAGTTTTTATAAGAAGATCGTAGTTGTCGAGTAGTTGCATAATCTTCAATCAGTTGGTCCAGATATTGTGGGAGG
>Ga0209679_1000652_pt1 | contig 12971 bp, 8 predicted proteins | sample WorMetHEROISLAND_4_FD_187408 | JGI IMG/M metagenome (GOLD analysis project Ga0209679, IMG submission 187408) | Marine gutless worms symbiont microbial communities from Max Planck institute for Marine Microbiology, Germany - Olavius sp. 2 HERON... ...
AGCATGTGTCCGAGGAAACGCAGTTGTCGATCATGTACTGTGTGTATAAGGTCATTCCTGGAAACTGATCTGAGGACTGTGGTATTACGCACTTTGTCTAATCGTTTAACTCCTGTTGGTACATAATCATTGTTAAAGACTGAGACACGTGACTTGTTTGTTCATTACCGGTCGAAGCTGAACTTGCCTGTCGCCTGTCGTTTCATCCCCTCCCCTCCCCAGCCATTACACCCAAGCATATGTGTGTGACGGTGACCACCAGGGTAGGTGGAAGCATTTGACTGGTGACCGACGCCATCCCGGTTTCCGTGGTGGGTGTCAGATACGCAGATGCACAGCACAGGTTCAACTTTAGGTCAGTCAGTTTAGTGGTGGACTTTTCAGCCAGAGTGTTGTGAGTTCAGCTTCAACGTTCAGACACGTTATTCTAGTGTGTAAAGCATGACTAACTTGGTGCCACCGGCGTGCCGCTGCCATATTGTTGGCGACTGCACGCGGGTCTCATTTTGTCAGCGCCGGCATCAGAACATCGCGGCATGGCGGCACGGCTACAGTGAATCGGCAGACAGGTCTTGTCTCAGGCGACTTAGGTGGTCAAATATCTGGGGACCGGGAATAAAGCGCAATGCGTAATATGCCTGTTGTTTTCAGTGTCAAGATTGCAATCTGTCCGATCTTTGCCCCCACTACACTCATCTGTCATTTCACCAGAACCGCATGTGTATGCCTCCCATCCTGTCCAGGGCGTGCACGCGTGCATGAGGGTTGGCTGCAGCAGTTTAGAGTTACACAAGCAATGGGCGAATGAAAACCAAAATAATGAAATTTGATTATCAGTTAGTAACTGGTTAATACAATTCAAATAACAGTTATGGAAAAAGTTCGAAAGTAGCGTCGTTAATTTAGCATAACCTGAAACTGCAGCCAACTCTCACGGATGTGTGTAATGGACAGGAGGGGAGGCATACACAAACGTCCTCTGCTGGAGTGGAATAACATTGACTGGCGTGTGTAATGACAGCAGAGATCAAACAGATCGCAATTGTTGGGTTGATTTCATAACAATAACAAGAAATTAACTGCTGCTATGTCACTTATTGCCACATTGCTTATGCCGTTGTTATATCAGGATGTAAGATTGAAATAAGATATCCTACCTGATACCTGTCTGTGCTGTGTGCAGGCTCTATGAACTCTGTATTATGGCACAAGTGATGGATCCGACACAAGCTTCTGGTCAGATACAGCTATTAACTGAGCTGCGTACACGCTTTCCTGAAGTACCAGTTGATATAATCGGCGTTATAATGCAGCAGGTCAGTTGTGGACAGCAGCTGTTGTGTTTGTCGGTGTTTCAGTGGATTTTTAATACTAAATGTGCAATAGTTGCAACATTTTGTGATGCTGTTGTTTGATGTTGTCTGCCATGATATTGGTAGACTACTGGACTATTGGAATTATTGATAAGATATAGCATAACGAGTAGACCTCTAAGCCGGCTAGCATTTTCGCGGCTTATTTCTCGACTTAGCCGCGATTTTTGCGGCGGCGGCGGCTTAGCATTTTCGCAGTTTATTTCTCGGCTTATTCGCTGCTTAAGGAGTTCGTCCATAGGGGCCCGAGCCTCCCCCTTTCCCTGCACATCAGATCAGACTCATTCACAGAACAGCGGCGTGCTTCCTCATTGCAGACATTTTTTTGCAGATCACATGCAATGCATAACCGGCCTATTTTTAATGCAGTGTGTATAATACTGTGCGATTTATTGTAGGGAAAGTTACGTTACGGGACATGCAGTTTTATTGCATACGATGCATGATAATTGATTATTCTACTACGAAAAATACTCGTCTGCTTGATAGACGATTCATTTCTAACTAAGACTGAACACTTGGATTTGCAATTTTTGGTCCAGCAAATATGTGATTCCCACTAATTTGACTACGCTACTGTATTATTGTTAGACTGTATTCTGTAGGCCACCTACCACCGTATTTTATAGGCTACTTGTGTAATGTGTAGCTGTGCAAGTTTGCATGTGTAATTTTGTGTATGGATGGACAAACAGTTGCAACCATGCCATTTTTACTGCAGATGTAACTTTTACGGTGCTCTGTGGTTTTTTACTGTTCATGCAGACTGATAGTAACAAATTTTTCTCGGCTAGCCGCGATTTTCTCGGCGGCTTAGCTGCAATTTTTTTCGCGGCTTATTCGTGGCTAAGCCTCGATTTTCGCTGCGTTGGTGGCTTAGCAAAATTTTCACGGCTGACGGCCGGCTAAGTCGGCAGCTTAGGGGTCTAACAAAGAGAACATTTCTTCGCACCTTTTTTTGGCGGACGGCATTAAAAGAAAGATTGGATAACACTGAATGTATCATACAGCAGTTAGTGTAACTTATCTATTTAGTACCAGTTCTTTGAATATACTGATTAGCTTTAGTTATGCATAATTTTCTGTAGCATTGTTTAGTTGAACTGAAGTAAACTGCTGTTTACAAATGTGTTTGCATACGTGTTACAGAGTTACTACAACAGAGAACGCTGCATAGAGATTCTGGCAAAGGAGTGCCAGAAGTATCAGAGCATGTTGTATAATAGGTCTGTGGTTACAAGTCCCATGGCGTGTCGCAGTACAGAAGATATATGGCAACAGAACTGTGGTTCAGCTGAGAGTCTTAGCAGTGTGTCTAGTGGCCACAGTGTTGGGACACCGTCTTTTGTTCAGACAAACCAGGACATTGGTCACTCACCTATGCGTTCGTCACAGTCATATACGTATATTCCGCCGACCGAGTCATCAGGTCGTGTTCATGACCCGGCACCGAGGGCCAGTTTGCCTATGCCATTATTAGATACCGTGCCTCCAAGAATGGGTGTTAGTAGTCCAGCAACTGCTGCCGTTATGCAGCGCCTTTCCTTTAGCTCTAGGCCAGATCCGCAGGTAAACCAGGACCTGGTGTTACCACATAGTGCTGGAATATTGGTGATGGAGTCTTTCAGTCACGGTATGCTCAGACAACACGGAATAGTTGAAGGAGGTCGAAACCTTCCTGGTGGCTCGCCAGCTGCTGTTAATGCCGTTAAAACCTCGAAGCCAAAAACCGTCACGAGTGGGGTCAGCTACCGGGTAAACCCTGTGACGAGTTCAGGTGAACAGTCAAAACCAACATACCTGACTGCAACCCACGTGAACATGCTCTCACCTGAGGCAGGTGATGACAGGTTGAGGCATGAAAGATCACAGAAACGTTTGTCGTCTGACCGTTCATCAAATGCCTGTTCTGCTGTATACATCAACCCTCAGCAGTCGTGGCTTAGCAGCCCACAGACGCCAACAACTTATGTTTCGTCATTATCGTCATCATGTGATTGTCTTCTTCCATCAGTGACTGATGCCAGCAAATCAACTGTTTTCCCTTCGTTATCAACATGCTTACCTGCCAGCAGTGCATCGTCTGTGCTGCCTTCAACCAACAGCAGTTCACCGATACCCAGCAGTCAGCCGGTGACTGATCCAAAATATGCTGATGGTATGAAATATGTTACTTCTGTGTTACAGCATCTGCTAGTGAGTTTCCGTGATGTTGTTATATTGCTTAAATTGAATATTTATTACATTATTATTAAGTTTCAGATGTGTTTATTGTGAAATCTTACACGAGCGTAAGGAATCTTACTCAGTGTGCGTACATATACTATACAGATAGTGACTGGTGCCGAGGTCAGTATTGGAAATTACTGACTTGAAGTTGGGAAAATATTGACCAAGACGCCAGTAGCTATTTGTTTTGTATCCTGACGCTCTAAAATGGCAGATGTGAAAACAATAAAATATAATACCAAGTCAAACTGCATAATCATCATAGTGGTAATGAACTGGAGTGAACACAAATTTACACGTGTAAACAAAACATTATTTTGATCCACTTTAAGATGTGTCTTAAACTCGCATTTCACTCCATTGATCAAATAGTATTTGGCAATAAAAGATACATAAAGAAATTTATTTCTAGGATTAGAAATCAATCTATTTTATAACAGTTATTGCACATTTTGACGATTATATGCATAAAATGCAAGAAATTGTAATTTAGATTTATTGACCCAGTGGTTCCAGCCATTGATTAGAAAAATCAAGCCGCTTGATTGACATGGCTGTGGGCGTGGTCAAGCCGTCTTGATTTCCGTAATTTCTGTAATTTTTCAGATAGTCTTTAATGTTCATTAGCTGTGCAATTTCATAACTATTTGGAACTCTTTATATAACATAATAATTATTATAATAATAATCTAAATTAATATTTCCATGATTACGAACAGAAACAGCCAGTTGTATGGGATGGGGTGAAGACTGCAAAATGTAACAGCAGGCAATAAGTTGTAAATTTTGGACCGTTCGCTAATTTGCAGTCGATTGACTACACGGAATACTGCAGAACATGTGACGTGATTTCCACCAATTGCATTCACGCATTTTAGAGCATCAGGATACAATTATAGGCAGTGAGGTGTGTGAATTGGCTGTTTGTAGCACTGAAAATGTGTCAGTCTGTAAATTTTGATCAACTCATGCAGAAGCAACAAGAACTTGTACAGTACTCAATTGAGTTGCGTTTATGCATCGGACGGATGGAATCCGAGCTGACCCATCGACTGCTGCAGCGGAGTCAGGCTTTTCCGACGGTACGTTACAGACATTTTACTGTTAAGAACAGGATATGTAGTTTATACTTTATACTCTTCTGTTGATTTTGATTTGTGTGCAGTGCATCTAGTAAAGTAGCAAGATTGAAGTACGTTAAACTGACATGTTATGTGCGCCGACAGTCGTACTTTTAAGAACTGTGATGGGCTGCAAATTAGATGCAGATATATTGAGCAGAATAATAATAATAATAATAATAATAGCGGCCAACGTGTATGTGATGTGCTTCTCCACCGGCAGCTAATGCAGCTACTCCAGGAGCAGCTTGGCGTGCGATCATTTTGGTGCTTGATGTACAGTTCTAGCTGCATTGTTCTGCATCCGCTGTAGCTTCTGGATGGTGCCAGATGGAGCACCGTGGAGCATAGTGTTGCAGTAGACAGGCTCAGACTACACGCAAGCATCTAAGCCAGATCTCTTGTCTGCAGATGACGTTTGCGACGTGGTAGTTGCACATTTGTGCCACGGCCGACATGTTTGTCGAAGGACAATCGCCAATCCAGAGTGACACCCGGCACCTTCATCTCCTTGCCTACAGGCAGGTTGACTCAGCAACGGTCACCGACGTTACAGATGATGTTGCCACCTTTGACTGCTTTGCTGTACTGATGACGAGTGCCTCGGATTTGTCCGGGTTCAGCTGCAGACTGTTCTGCATATATCACAGCCTGATGTCAGCGGTACACACAGCGAGAACAGACGGTCTGGCTGCTGTGTTGTTGGAGTGCATTGCAAGATGAAGCTGAGTGTTGGGCTGCAGTAGATGCCTAACACTATCGGTCCAAGTACCAAACCTTGAGGCACTCCGACTGCCAGCTCTACTTCTGATGACTGATGCTGGCCGAGCTTAACAAACTGTGTGTGACCTTCAAGGTAAGACCTGATCCAAGACAACACCATTCCAGACACACCGAACTCTGCCTGGAGCAGCTGTGGTAATGTCTGTTGACAGACTGTGTCGAAGGCTGCAGACAGGTAGAGACCGATCAGAACTGTGACTTGCTTCTCATCAGCTGCTGACTAGACGCTGTCCAGAACATCAAGCAGTGCAGTCTCAGTGAAGTGTCCTTCCCTGTAGGCAGACTGGAATGTGCTAAGTTCTTGGAGACATAATGCATCTTATTTTTGTCGTTGCATTGTACATCTTAATGTTTCTTTGTTATTTTCGTGTTGTTCTGTTCTGATATAATCCCACTTCACAGGCATAATCAACTGGAATGATACGTACTATGACTATCATGAGTCCTCGGAGCTTTGGTGCTATTGTTTTGGCAGCAAGAAGGGCGTCTGGCCTGTCAGTGTTCTGTCAATGTTGGCAATAGGTGATCATCGTCAGCTGTTGATAATCCTAGGATGGTTACTTCAACCATGGTTCAGACACCCGGGTAATGGGTAAAACCTGTTGAAAAAACCAGCAAAAAGCCCGCACCAAACTTAATTCAATTTCAGTTTGTCATGCCTGTAACAAGTGAAGATTTCTTTATGTTTACAGCTTCCAGCGATCAACCAACAAGCTTCCCATCTGCTCGCTCAGATAAAAAAATCCAAAAAAAGCCAATAAAGCCCAAAACCCAATAAAACCCAAAAAAACCAGTGGGTTGGGCTTTTTGAAAAACCCGGGTTTTTCTGAAGCCTGACTTCAACCTATTTGTTTCAACTCATTGCGGCAGCATATTGTTTGTGGATTTTAGTGGAGTGCAGTTAATGTAGCGGCTAATAATCATCCATTTGTGCAGGCTGAAGACGTCGAAAAGCTGAAACAAGAAAACCGAAAGCTGCGTGTTGACATTCAGCTGCTGGCACGTGAAATTGATCTTGCCGACAATGGTCAAAGTAAGTGATGGGTGGCAGCTGTCAGTCACATTTAACAGATAGAGCAGGTATACAGAGTGGGCCATAAAAACTGTCCCCCGTAATTATTCTTTTTATATTGTTGTTGATGTGTCTTCACAGGTAATATAACATATTAATGGCTATTCTGTTCTGTGCAGAATAAAACTAAAACCTAATCATTGTGTCCAAGTTTTATTCATAAATATTACAGTAGTCAATGCACTTCAAGAGCATTATGACACAGTAGCAAAACACAATAGCAATGCATGTTTGTGTGCACAAAAAGTAATAGCATTGGACTTTTGCTGAACCCAGGGTTGTCTCCATGACTGCGTAATTATTGTCAGCTTAGCCACGTACGCAGTATCTTTTTAGTCATAGTTCTTTTTGACGAGGAGTAGATGATTGAGATATAATGCTAAATGCAGACTAAAGTACTGAGTCGCTGTGTGTCGTTCATTGGCGGCTTTGACTCTTTGAGATTAACTGTGGACATTTGTTGTTGATAGTGCCACTCGGTGTGCTGGACCCGGAGGAACAGCAGAGCTTCAAGAGAAGAGATTCATTTCGGCAAAGTGAAGGATCTAATAGTGCGTCAATCAGCTCACCGGTCACACCACATATCGGCGGTATGCTGACGACTTAGTTCTTCATTATGCGTTTTGCAGCAAGAGTGATACTTTTGAAGTACTGTGGTATGCCAGATGCCGAGGAGCGTGTTTGATGTGGTGGTAACAAGTATTAGGCTACTGATACTGATAGGCTAGTCATAGGCTACAAATAGGCTTGTGAGAGCCACTGATTCTGATAAGGCTATTGATACTGATAGGCTACTGATAGGCTACTGTTCTTTGATTTTAGTCTGGTTTGCATCTCGAAACATAAGGTATAAAAGTATCCTGCTTTGATAAAAGCATTCTAGCACTGATGTTAAAAAGGTGAAAGGTGCGTATAGCTCTTTACACACACGTACATACATACATATGTAAATGAATTTGTAGAGCGCATCTGCAAAGTCTCTAATGCGCTAAAGTACTGCTGCAAACAGTTAATAGTGACAAAACAGAAATGTTTTCAGTTGGTGTCTAAAACAGTCAAAATTCAAGTCCGACGACTTTAAGTAGTCAGGCAAAGTATTCCGGCAGACTGGACCGGCCACACTGAATGCACGGGAAACGTAGGTCGACAATCTGTAGCGCGGTATGAGTGACCAGGTCGTCAGACGATGCAGACCGAAGACTGCCACGACGACTTGCTGATGCGGCAATGGGAGAACACAGCTCCTTCAGGTACGCTGGAGCCTTGCCGTGCAGACACTGGTACACTGTTGCCGCAACTCGAAAACGAATCCATTCAGTTACATCCAACCAGTGGAGGTCGTGATGTAATACGCTTGATAGCCCGGTGTCATACTTGCTGGTATTGGATATGACACGGGCAGCTGCATGAAGAACGCGCTGAAGCTTGTCTGTGACTGAATGTGGTGACCCGATGAGCAAACTGCAACAGTAGTCTACACGGCTGGAAACAAATGCGTGGATCAGTGTCGTTATGGATTCTGTGTCAAGCGACTGATGGACGGAGCGGAGTTGACGGAGCTGGTGGAAACACTGGCCGCTGGGAATTATGGGAATCCATCTCAGAGCTACAGGGTGTCACTTGTGAATGCTCCCTGCCTTAACCCCAGCCAGTCAGGCCAGTACTTGATTTACCTACCCCGGAGGGATGGAAGGCTAAGTTGACCTATGTAGCTTGATAGTGGCCTGACCGGGAATCGAACCCACGACCGCTTGATCGCAAGTCCGACACCCTAACCATTACACCACCAAGATATATGTGCTAAGTGATTTTCTAATAATAATAGTAATAGTAATAATACTAATATATTAATAATAATTGTTTTTATTTTGGCATAGCCAGATTATTTTTTGTTCCATTATGTTTTGGCTGGGCGCAGTCTTGTGACACTCCTAAAGAGGAGGCAGTCGGAGATCAGCAAAGTATGCTACAACATTTTATATACTGTGAGTGTAGTGTGCCAGTAAGCTGAGTGCATGTGCATAGTATACATAGTGCTATGAGAGTATGTTTGTCGTTATATTAGTTATGCCAGCGCTGTCGTACGTGCCACAAGTACCGTCTGCTAATGAAATATCGACAAGCCGGCAGTGTGACGAGCCTGAAGGCGAGAACTGGCATTGTGCTGCTTGTACATTCCTCAATCATCCGGCTCTGAAGCACTGTGAATGCTGTGAAATGCCAAGAGTTCCTGCAGGTGTGTAATGTAATTTGACAAGTTTTGTCGTTAATTTGTGTTAATTTGGTTTTGCTTTCACTTCCATCGGCTCCATGCATATTGCCAGTCGTTCACTTTTACAGGCTTAGTATAACCTAAGCACCGGTGGCGGCCAACCATCGCAAAGGTCCGCCAGGGTTAGGGTTAGGGTTAGGGTCAGGCTTAGGGTTAGGGTCAGGCTTAGGGTTAGCACCTTTGCGAAGGCTGACTGGAACTGTTCCACCAATTATTCATCTCCATTGTCCTGAGCATCTTCATGGGACACGCCTAACCTCACCATATCCCGTCTGACACAATTGCACCATGTCTTCATCAGACGTCCCATCGGTCAAGTTCCTTCAGTCACCGTCAACATGCGTCACTTGATCCAGTCTGTATCATCCTTATGTTCAACATGTCCAAACCACCGTAATCTGCCCGTTGTAATTGACATACGTACTGGCTACAAAACACCATAATCCACAGTTCAGACACCCGGGTAATACCCCAAAGTACCCACTGGGTTTTTTGGGGTAAACCCATTGAAAAAAGCCACACCAAACTTAATTCAATTTCAGTTTGTCATGCCAGTGATAATTGAAGATTTCTTTGTTTACAGCTTCCAATGACCAATAAGTTATATGAATTTGTGAATGTTTAGATAATCCAAAGTACTGGTGAATGTAAGTAAAGCTTAGCTGATGAGCTAAGTCAACCAACGAGCTTCCCAACTGCTCGTTCAAATAAAAAAATGAAAACCCAATAAAACCCAAAAAAAACAGTGGGTTGGGCTTTTTAAAAAACCTGGGATTGTCTGAACCCTGCCATAATCTGCGTCATAATTGACATACTGGCTCCAGTCCCAATAATAATTATTATTATTAACATGCAGGTCGTACACAAAGTACACAAAAACACATTCATAAAAAATAAAATAAATGTAAAAAAGATCAAATCGGGATTAAAAAATTGTCTAAGCACTGTGTTCTTCTCTTTTTTGAAGAAACAGATCAGTTGATGAGAAACTGAAAGTATGAGCTTGATGAACTGACATTTGAGACCAGTCTGAGTGAACTGACATTTGAGACAGTGTAACAGCACTGTAAACAGTGCTGTACTGTGTAAGAGCACTGTAAACAGTGCTGTCAGTTGTGTGGTGCTGGTTGGCCGAGAGGTTCCTTGGAACTTTTTGGCATAATGGAAGAAATATTTTATTATTACTGCATCTGTTATGTCATGTCTGTGTTGTGTTCAGCACTGCGGTAGCTGTTTGATGGCAGTCTGCTGGACATTGCAGATGTTACATTACAGTCCGGAGAGCTATCAGCTAGCAAGCAGTCTTCAGTAATATTTCACAATCATGCAGCGACTTACGTTTTAGGACGATTGACATTAGCGTCTGGTGCATTAATTGCTGTGTGTCTGTGCTGCGTGTTGATTTGCTGGTAAATACTTTTCTCAAACCTGCTTGGTTGTTTTAGCAGAAATCAGAGTTGAATGTCAGGTCTGCATAATACTGAATCGTGCATATTGCCGAGTGTGGCAGCAAAATGCAATACGTGACCGCATAGACGAACCAGTGTGATACGACGCAGTGTATATTATTCGCTTTTTATCCCCCGATTTGATTGCTGATTGTCTCTGTGGCATATATACGACTATGCTATGATCGTGTGACAGTTAATTTGTCGGCATTGTATAGTGATGTAAATATGTGCAAAGTATTGTAATGACTTCTTATTTGGTTGTTTGTTACATCGTTGGAGAATACCATTTGTCAATGCATGTCAGCTGGTTGGTTTGTAAACAGTTTAACAATGTTTTGTTCATTTTCACCTCATGTGGAATACTTGGTTATGCCAGTTGAAGTGAACAAATTGAAATGAATTTCTGTGATTACGTGCATTAGCTTAGCTGCTGATCCTCTAGTGCCTGAGATTAATCATTTTCAAATGACTGATCGTCTCTGTGACGTGTTGTGTATGATGCCCCTGTATGACGGTGGTAACGTTATTTAATGTTACTATGATCTCTTCTTTATTAATAGTACATGCATTGGGCAACAGAAAGGGAATTTGGCACGTAAAAATTCTGTGACAACAGTTATCAAGAGTTTACTATGGGGGACCGGCCTAACCTGGGTAAGCTAACTTGGAATAACTCTATAAGTGTGTATGTGTGCCACTGTAGAATATAATTATATATATAATCTGTATTAAATTTTGTGTCAAATGCAAGTCATTTGGCGTTGCGTAAGGTTGTAAACGTTCCGTAAATTTGGAGGAAATTTTCCAGAAATTAGGGAGAGCTTTGAACGATTATGGATGTCAGTGGGAACATACAGCAGTGCTTGCGCACTTCTAGCAGCTAGGATATACGTGTTGACTGAAGCAGTTCAGTGAAGCAGCTGTGTAAACCTCGAACAGATTGTCATGCTCAAATGAAAACTGATAAGCCCAGTTTGTGGTCACACCCAACGATAGTGATAACTGAGTTTGTTACGTTGAGATGAGAATTTTTAACTGAGTTAGTTTCTAATATTTACACTCATATGCATTCTCAGTCCTCACTGCATACTCCATTACACATCACAAGTCTAGACCATACTGTCTTCACTCTTCTTCTACGCACATCGACCGCCAATCTATAGTTTGTTCAGGGACGTAGCCAGCATTTGTAGTTTGGGTCTTAAGCCCCGAAGCATATCTCCTTCCCTTTCTTGTTCCCTTTCTCCCTCTCCTACTCCTTCCCTCGCTGTCGTTCTCCTTCTCTTTCCGTCTTCTTCCCTTTTCTTCTCGCATCCTTTTCCCCGGGGTTCCCAGTTCCTACCCTGAGTCTAGCTATGTCTGGGGAGCGCTGTGGCATCGATTTTCGGACATTCAGAGCCTTAAAGACTGTGTTTAGAACTGCATAATGAGCTGAACTCTAATTGGGGGGCTAACCAGAAATTTGGGGGGACTTGAGCGCCCAAGCCTGGCTACGTCCCTGAGTTTGTTCATGTTAAACTGGTCGGATTCCATCACGTCTGTCAGCATCCGTGTCTTTTTCACGTCACTAGCTGCAGCTGGCCTCAGTAGCTTACCGTGCAGCAGTATAGTGCTGAGAACTGAGAACACCAAGTAACTGAGTGATTTCTCAATCTCAGTCACTTTTCAGAAAGGTTGGAATAAATTTCCCAACTCACAGCCCCAGTGTTGCCAGATGCTAAATATATTGTCGTGACAATAAACATTGCCAATTACAATCGTTTGGTTTAGTTCTAGCCATGAAACGTTTTCGTACAACAACCGTATTTTAAATTTTAAAGTCTAATTTTTAGCGCTCGTCATATGACGCCACTATTGCTACAGCAGTTCTGTCTGTCTGTCTGTCTGTCACACGACGACCACGTCAAAACGTTTCACATTACAAATGTACAGTTTACCACAAAATGGTGGAATGATCATTCGGGTTTCTTGTGGCAAAAACTGATGGAGGTTCCTGGGTTCAACTGAACGAGAACGTCGAAATGGCGGAGCCTCCTGTTGAAGTTAGGAATTTCGACCAATACGCCCTCATAAGTCGGAAACGGTGCGAGATAGGACGTCGGCTACTATGACACACTAATAGAAAGTCACGTGGGCGTTTGATTGAACCGACGACCTTAAGTAGGCTAGTCGTTATCGGTATGCCCAAATTTGCACTTCACAGATTGCAAACTTCACTTTTGCGTGGGAATTAGTAAAGAATAAACTTATCAACAGCAAAAGATGTAAGCCAGTGATGCGAAATAGTTTCTGATGATATAAGGCTTTTGAGAATGTCGGGCGATTTCCTTGAGATGTCGTGATGTATAGGCCTACAAGCATACAGCAGTCATAAGCTGTGCTACCGCAAAGGTAGGGAGCGTCGTCGGCTCATCGATCGATCACCCGACGACGCGCGTTATCTCTGCAGTAGCTGAGCTTTTTGTCATATAAGTCATCGTTATATTTCCGACGTCTTTGAACCGAAATTCTCGAAGCTTTGCCGCATGATATAGCTTTTCCGCAATGGAAGTATTGCTTGCTGTCCGAATTACTAAAAGAAAATGGGCTGTATCCCCCCGGACATAATCCCCTCCCGGACAGAATCCCCCCGGACAGAATCCCCCTCCTAAAAGCCCGATGTAGGACAAA
>Ga0209679_1000654_pt1 | contig 12956 bp, 7 predicted proteins | sample WorMetHEROISLAND_4_FD_187408 | JGI IMG/M metagenome (GOLD analysis project Ga0209679, IMG submission 187408) | Marine gutless worms symbiont microbial communities from Max Planck institute for Marine Microbiology, Germany - Olavius sp. 2 HERON... ...
AAAAATTTGGACGCAGGCGTACCTACGACATGACCTGAAATAACCTCTAAACAAAGGTAAAGGTCTATAACTGTGGCAGAAATCGATTCTATGTATACTACTTCCTATACGCTGTAATACAAACTTTTACTCCAGGATGCACCGTTTCGCCAGGATACAAAACGTCACAGACGACAGACAGACAGACGACATCCTGTAGCAAAGGCGCGACCGATAGTACGGTCGGCCAAAAATGTTCTGACATATCGTGTCCAGAGACCCTCTAGACTACTTGGGTAAACGTGTTCATCATTTTTAAGTTGGCCTCGATGTCTGTTCATCCGTACATTCGTCCGTCCGTCCACAGAAAGTTTCTCCGATTCGAATGAAATTTGGTGTGTAACTAGGGATCGATGAGTGATGAACGACGGTATGCCATATAGCGCGATCCAAGGTCAATGTCACGTGACATTGAAAGTTAGAAATTCCTCCATTTTCAAAATCTATCTCGTCCGCCATTTTCAGTGGGAGCTGGAAAGTGAATGCTGATTCTTAAAGTAGAGGAAAATATCTATATGTTCAGGCCAGATTTTTGATATCTGTCCTAGTTTTTGTGTCACGTGGCTTTGAACTTGGAAGAAAATATGAGATGTGACATTTCAGTCTGGCTCGAACGAGGAGTCGATCCTCAGTCCCGCACGCGGCTAATTAGGGCCGCCTGTTGCGATAACGCAACCACGGCCCTTATGTTTTACTGCTGTTTCTTTTTTTGTATTCAGCGCGAGATCTCCGCAGTCTCTCGGCCGATCGCCGCAAAACTTTGCCATAACGCCATCACTGCCAGGCTGGGCAGAGTGGATCTCACCACGCCAAAAGTAAACTTCCTATGTTGCCACGGTAACATACGAGCCACGTAGGGTGGCCCTACGCTGAGCTCTGCCACGCTTTCTAGTTTTTATTTTTATTGTTTTCATCGTTTTGATTTGCGTAAGTCTAGAAACAGCAGTGGTGTATTGGTTATTGCAGTGGATTTGCCTCGAGTGGAGCAGGGTTCCAATCTCGCGCACACCAGTGGCATCACTGTCTGGCCAAAACTGCTCTTGTGCATTAGAAAAAGCCCCACTTTCAAAGTGTGGATACGTCTGAACCCTCAAACCGGGGGAGTACACAATATAATATTGTCCATTTTGCATTGGCATAACAAAGCTTGGAAAAGTGGGTTTCTGTTTTAGTATTTAAAGATAAAATTTCAACAGGAGTTTTTATGTTGTTGATTGTGTTGATAGGTGAAGACCAGTTTTGAGCCAAAAGAAGTCCTTGCAGTGAAAGGCCTTTTTGATGCTCTTCATATTACATCATCCTGAAGCTGGCGTGCCTTCCTTGAAAGTAACAGCACTTCATATCTGTTAGCGGAACTTTTGCGGCCGACATTAAATGAGGGACATATTTGTCGCATGGATGGCTCCATCAGTTCGTAATGCCCATTGGTCAGTGGCATGCCGTCCTCTTGAAGGTGCACTGCCTCAACTGTTCGTCAACATTCATACGGTGTTTGTCTGTGTGCGATTTTGTGTTCCGTTCGCCAGTTGTTTTACAGTCAGTCATTTTAACTCTTGATATAAATATTCGTCTGATTCAGGCAGACTGTAATTGTTCACATTTATGAGTACTGTTCATTGGTGGCGGTTTGCATTCTCGTACCATTTAGGAAATTTGCAAGAATTAATTGCTGTACTCATCCGAATGTAATGTAGTTGGTTTGTACTTGTCCAAGTGTTGTGTATTTGGTATCTGCATTGTCTTCCAGCAAAAGATTTTTGCCGTTTCCGGTGTTTTGCCATTTTTGGTGAAAAGTATCGTTATCAGATGATGTCATTTGTATTGTAATATAAATACTAGAGCTGTCAAATTAACGCATTAATTAACGCATTAAAGAATTAATCGCGGTTAAAAAAATTAACGCACATACGTAAATTCTGTGAATCAGGGGTTCCAACACGCAATTAAACTGCGGTTATTTGACGATCGAATAATACTCAATTAATTATTAACAACAAATGTGGGTTAATTGGTCAGTTTTGCATCACTGTTTGATGGCAAGTTCGACAGTGGTTGCATCTTGTAGATGAGTCATGAACAGCACAGCAAGACGTGCAGTCGTTCGCTGACGGCAACCTACAACATAAACTGGACCTGTCGAACTGACGCGTTAAGTAACGCGTTAACGTGCGATTAAAATAATTATTCGCACGATTAACGCGATTAAAATAATTAATCGTTCGACAGCTCTAATAAATACAGTAGATAATCAGTGTCAAAAGCTAGTGTTCAGATACAAGGAATTGCTTTGTGATGTATAGGCGTTATGGTTACCAATGCCGAGGAGATTACATTTTGTCTCTGTTTGTTTGTTGGTTTTTTGGTTTGTCAGTAAGTTTAAATTCCATTTTAGAAAGATTAGGTGTTGGGACAAGCAACAGTTGAATTGTTTTTGGGCGTGATACTGATCCAAGAGTTTGTATTTACTTTCTTTAGCATTCGGAAGTTGCCATATGCATATGCAGTGAAATTAACTGCTATGGAAAGTGCCACTGTTAATAGGGCACGTACTCCAGCCGGGATAATGGCTGAATGAGCCTTGGCAGCGGTTTGCACTCTGTAATTTCCTAATGTTTCTGTCTAGTTGTGAAACGCCGTGTCGTTGGAATTCATCCGTGCTAGTCCACTGTTCATTGCGAGCACACTGTGCGTGAGACTGCTGCACAAATGTATTGAAATTTATAATGGCACTGTGTTGAAAACTAATTAGAATTCATCGAGTTTGTTCGGTGTTTCTCGTCAGAATTGGTTCGCACATGAAGAAGCAATGATACAAAATCATCAGCTGTAGTCGTATAATTTTCTGCACCACTGAGTAACAACGTACACTGAAACAGCATCACATTATCGTTAGGGCCACACATACTAATCAAGCGACGAATTACAGGAAAAAAAATTACGCTTTATAATAGTTTTAAAAAATAAAATTTGACAGTGAATTAGTGATACAGTAATAGTGCTGATCTTTAGATGATTTAATGAGAATCCAGTTCTCTCTTATGTTCTTTTCTATGCAATTCACAATTCAGTTGAAAGCAGGTTGTGTTGTGCATTGACCACCAATTACTGGCTGTTAAAAAAGTCCAACAATCCAAACTTGTTCTTTGGATGTCTTTCGTCAAAATTAGCAATTTATTTCTAATTTATTGATTTTTTGGAAAATTAAAACAGTCACACAAACGACACAGAAGCACACAGTGCTGTAACAAACCCGTACATGTTCAAGTGCTGGGGTCACCGACCAGCGGTGTCTGCCCAGATTAAGTTGTAACATATTACAAAATATGACGATATTTACGATAATACAATAAATACATCTAATGCTGCAAGTCATGCCACCTATGTACTTCTAATTTTGCAGTGTAATACTTAACAGCAAAAACAGTGTATGCCGTCGGTCACCATGATAGCTTATGGACTGAAAGACACTTGAGATTCCTCTTCACACGCTAGTAAAGGCCGGGACTTGATCGTGAAAATAACCACATAAGAACAATATATACGATATATGACAGCATACAGTCAGTACGTCAAATACTCTACGGAATAGAAAATCTGTAGATTTATGCTAAGAGTTTACTTTTAAAATAATCACTGTCTACGTCTATTGTCTAGTAGTGCAACTGTATATTTGATCTCAGAATATGCAAAATATCACCATTATGTACGTGTATTTGAAAATTCATGACACGGCATGCCTTCATACCATCTAGGCTTTAGATTACTTGGGAAAACGTGTTCCTTTTTTTATATCGGCTGTTCGATTCACTGACAATTTACGGTTATATAAAATTCTGGTTTTCTTTCACCAGTAAGTTATTTGTGGCACATTGCTCGCAACAGCACCTACTGGTTATGCTTAGTTTGGCAGTAAAGTACTAGGAACTGAAGTCGATAGAAACTATACATTTTGTGGCTGAACGCAAGTTACGAAGGATAGTATAGTAGTTACATTTTTTGTTATGCGCGTGTCATTGTGCTGTTTTGCGTCCATCAGAACCAGTGGTAACAGTAAGCCAGAACTCACTGGAACTCCAGTTCAGCCGCCTGTCATTTTGGCACGCTACAGGTATGAAGCCTGTTTTAGTCCAGGCAGCTTTTTGAGAATCTCCGTGCCTTTTTTACAAAGCCTTTTTTGAAACTTATCATTCCTGTATTGCGCTTATGACCATTGCAGTCAAAGCTTGGAAGTCTATAACAGATAGATCCTTTAAAAAGTTACATAGCGGACACTGAAACCCCGACTTTTCGACACGACCAGGCAGCCTGGTGAACAGCGCAGTTGTACGCTGTCAACCTCTGCAGCAAGTTAGAAATATAACCGAGAAACATCTGCGGCTGCTGGTTGGCATTATTTGATGCAGAACGTTCTGCTGCTTCCACTGCCGTAGCGGTCTAGACGCGCAGGCTGTGATGAACTGTGACGCTTGTGCAGACCCGTCTGTGCAGCAAAACAGTAAAATAATGAGTATCACCAAAACTTAAGTCGCTGGCATTTTTGTAAAAAAAATCCCAACGTCAAATCTGCTACACCCGATTAAATCGGGTAGCACACTGTCACTTGGTTTCTGTTTAACCGGCCCACTTTTCCTGAATTACTCTAGGTTATGTTGGTCCCCGAAAATTTGGGAATTGCTGTCTTAAACTTTTATAGGCTGGATGCCCTTCCTGCCGCCCAGCAACAGGTAACATAAGCGTAAGTAATAACGAGTCATTTCTTCCATTGTTCGGCATGTGCGTTTGACATGTGTTTATTAAACTACTTACTTACTTGAGTCAAATCCTGTGCAGAAATCCATGGATTTATACTGCAAATTGATGCACTGATTCACAATAAATGTACAATGTAGTTATTGTGTTTACATTTTAAATATTTTATCTGTTCGAAAATAATTTAAAGACAATTTCGATAAAAGTTCTAACCTTGCTCTGAAGTTCTTGGTTAATTTCGGCAAAGTCTGGGCGTTCTTCAGCTTTGTGCATCCAACACTTCTCGATCAGAACCTGTTATTAACATCGATCCAGTAGCTGCAGTAACTTAATCTGTAACCTACCTCCACACTTAGGCCTACTCAAAGTCTAATGCCAAGAACAGAATAATGAAAGCAAAGTTTATGCAGAGCGGGCCTTATCACGCGCGGGCCCCCCTGGGCAAGGTTAAACCCCGTCCCTTCTTACCACCCTACCCTCCCTTTCCTTTCCCCTTTCTGTTCTCCTTTCCTTTCCATCCCTTCCCTCCCAAATTTCAGCTAGGGGGTCTGGGATAGCGCTGTAAGCTCCCTCAGTGGAGTCTGGGGCAGAGCCCCGGCCGAAATTGAATTTAGTGCATTTTAGCCGTAAAATTTGGTACCTCGTGACAGCAATTGTACATGTAATGGCGCTTGCCAGAATCTATTCACCCAATTATTTACAGTCGGCTGTAGTCAGGACAACATTCTGAAATTATCTGACAATCTGTTTTATTTATTTCTTTCTTTTGTCTGCTACTTTGTGCAAATAAAGATCCGTGATTTGTATATGTTTCTGCATGGCGATGGGCGCGAGGCCCCTCGAAGTGCGGGGCCCTGGGCGACGGCCCAGATTGGCCGTGCCTAAGGCCGGCACTGAGTTTATGCAAACAAGACAGTCTGAAACTCGTAAGCCTGGTACGCACTAGCCGTATGGCTGGTGGGGACAGGCAGCTGTAAGTTCCCTAGCAGGGAAGAAAGGGGACGGGGAGGCCAAGGGAGTGGAAGGGAAGGAGAACCCCTTGCTGCTAGCTCACACCCCAGAAGCAAAATCCTGTGTAGATACCTGATGAAAGGTAGAATTTGTACGATAATTACCTTGAGGACCGAGTTGCAGCCAAGCGTAGCTAGTGACTGTCGTTCACCATTCATAACTAGCCACATTATCTCTTCTGGTCGCAGACCCGTCCACGGAAACTCTCCACTTACCAGTTCATACAGCAAAGTTCTGCAGCATTCACACATACAGTTGGGGTTATAACATAGTACTTAACCTTAACGTAAACTCGACGGACATAAATGCTTTTCAGAGAGGCCTACTGACTTCTTGTCTCTTACAAGTTTTACTAATCTAAAACTTGTATACAATGTTTGCTGCGTCATATCATACCTATATGTATGTCAATGCGGTGTGTCATTGACTTAATAAACTATTTTCTGATCTGATCTGTATCTAAGTTAGTCATTGGCCTGATTCTCTTCTGAGACTTTGGCGCTATATAAATCACTTACTTAATTACATACATGCTTGCTTACTTACTTACTTACTTACTTACTCATTCAATACTTTACCTTCCTTGTTTTTAGCCTATATCTCCAAAGGCACTATAGCAATTTACTACAACAATGCAAAGTGGTAAAAATAGTATTTGCGCGTTTACTCTCATAAATGTTGCATGACTATTTTACGCTAAACTGTGCTTGTTACCTGCTCTGAGAAGGTTGTTTTCGTAGTGGTCTGTCTGTGTGTTCGTGCGTCTATCTGTGTGCAAAATATCTCAAAAAGTTATGAAAGGATTTCAATGAAATTTTTTTGGTGGGGCGTGGCCCAGAGAACAATCGATTAGACTTTGGTGGCGACCCGGATCGCTTCCCCTATTTGCCCCAATTCTTCACCCCCGTAATGCACTTTCACTTTCAATGGGATAATCAATAGTTTACTGTTATTCACTAGATGGCAGCACTAGTCTCGGCAGAGGTATGCGCTGTATACCGAGTGCTCTCTAATGTTACCAGCTTTGTGGAAAGCTGTATGTCATTTCAGTATAACACGAGGCGTTCGTAAACAGTCAACGTAGTAAACGTAAAATACAAGCTGTAGTCACTAGGCCTAAATGTGTTTAGCGACCCTACGACCCCGCCAGATTTTCTTACGACCCTTGATCGTGCCGTGCACTTTTACAGACTGTTTCTCTTCCCAGTCTTCTAAATTTGCAAGTGCCTCCCCTGTCGCAACTGCGGGGCCCCAAACACGGCGCTGCAAACAGCCATTTCACGCAGCCATAAGCACGTGCTTAAACATAACGGTTGTCGTTACCGGCGGACCGACTTACCCGAACGCAAAGACGTCGGTTTGCGAGTTAAACGCGTAGAGGGCGGCCATCGTTCTGTAGGCTATCGGGCGTATTGTCCTCAGCACCTCCGGAGCCAAGTAGCAGATTGTGCCGCGCGGCAGATTGAGCGACTTCGCCCTGAAACAACAAGTTGAACGTTGATAGACGGAACGTACGAAACGCACAGCATAATAGGCCTACTGTTCCGGTTTCAGTTATCGATGTAACTTTCTATGCAGTTCTGGTTTGTTCACAGTTGAGGTAGGCTAGTTTTATTGGAGTTAGGCGCTTTTACTTGTAGGAGGTTCCTCAACTGTTCATACATAGCTCGTTTATCTCATCTTCTTGAATACTGACGCTCCCCTAGACCCCCTAATCCTGGGGTTAAAATGTAATTTTAAAGGATTGCGAACTTAAAATCCACAGGCCCCTTTACGTAGTCGACAGGCCCCTGTATTGCAGCTGGACCCCACAAAACAATAAACAGTTAAACCCGATAGCTCATCGAAGTGGATGTTGTTTTAGTGTTTAAGCTGTATGGCCCAGAACACTGAGTTCTTTTGTCGTTGGAACGCTGACGTTGAAGTTGGATATGCAGGCCAACGAACGTGCGTTCCCTCGGTACAAGCCCTCTTTACGGCACCAAAATGCAGAATTGTCAGGCTTGGGAACGGCGCTCCCATGCGTTTCTAACCACTTTAATCCCTGCTCCACCCAGTTCTTCACCGTTTTGGAGCTATTAGCTCCAAGTGTTTGTTGATTACTTCCGTAGTAAAAACTTGGTACATGATCATAATACCAGATGTGGCCAAAATTTGTTCCTCAGTGGCATATCCACTTCTTTCGGCCACAGGTCTTTAAAATTTCAATGATCTCTACTATGGAATCGTTTACCATCTCACTATCAAAATATTCAACCTGCCCGCGGTTTTCTTACAAAAATTAGGAAGTTACTATTATCAGGAAATGCTTGCTAATGTCTAAGCTATAATTATTATTTGTATGCTCACTCGTCTGTACTGATTTTGTATGTTCACTGTATTGTACACTTCTGGGTTCTGTCATCATTTCACCTCTATCTGTCTTTCCTTCTTCCGTCTATCTTAAACTAACAAGCATTATTGTTTTATCTACAACATGGGCGACCAGCACAGATAGCCATTTGGCTCCCTGGTAGCCTGCCAGATGTTAGAATATTTTTATTTTTCTTATATTGTGTTTATATGTTTTTTCTGGCAAATAAAATTTGTTGTTGTATTAGCACGTCTTGTTCTCGAAGTCCTCACGTGCCAAGCCCGCGTATGCTCCCAGGAAAAGTTCTGATAACGCAAACGCAGTGCACTGTATGTATGAACGAGTGTGTCTACCTGGCGCAGGTGGTGTCAGCAATGCCGTGATCCAGCACGCACAGTTTCACTTTCGGCTCCAGGTAGACGTTGCGCGAGCTCAGGCATCGCGCGGAGATGCACTTGGCATGTAGGTAGCCGAGCGCCTGCGCCACCTGGCGGCCGATGCTGACCCGGCTGCGCAGCGGCATCTTCTCGGCTGTCAGATGAAGCCGCTCGTACAGCGAACAGCCTTTCAGTTCGCTGCACAACACAGAGATCGCGTTATTTTTTGGACCCGGAAGGCGGGTCCCAAAAAGCTACTCTAGTTGTTCCTCTTCTTCTTGTTGTTATGAGTTCTCTAAGGGTCCAAAAATCCCTAAGGCTTTCTTAATACGCAGCGGAGCGCAACGAAACTTCGCATACACATTCGCGCTGTCATTGCCAACAGATCTACCGTCTCAGATTTTTCACTTATTTTCTAATTATTGAGTAATTAGCTAGTTAATTAGCATAGACCGCGGGAGTGCACGCAACAGCTGTAACAGCTAGCCAAAGCACGCACAACTGTTGCGCGCACTCCCGGGTCCATAGTACGATTCGTACTTGATAATTGCCGAGAAGATTCCTGATTTGGTGATATGGATGACATAACGGCAGAGCGTCAGACTTGGCCGACAGGTCTACTGCCAGCCAAAATTAAATCTCACGTCCCTTGACCTCTGTCACAGAACCTTATATTTGCTACCGGCAAAAGCTGTGAAGGTTTAAATTTTAACGGTCTGAAAAATTGGGGTACGGCGCCCATACTCCAGAAATTATCCGTGGATTTGTTCTCGAAATTGGTATATTAATTCACATTAAAATGTAGTTCACCGAAGGAAGTGTTCGTCTGTCTGTATGCTGGATTGCTCAAAAACTCTTATGAACGGATTTTTACGAAATTTTTGGAGGGGTGAGCGTGGCCCGCCCAAGGAAAAATCGATTAGATTTTGGGTGGTGATGTGGATCACCGGATCCAGGAATTTCTGAGGATGCTTTATTTACTATTGCGACTCCTACAGACGACAAAGAATAAACATGAAAATCATCAGCGGAGGTTTGAACTCTCCGAGTGCTTTCTAGTATTGTTTAAATTTTAAGTTCACGTGCCCCATCTTCTAACCGCATAAAATTATGAAAAAAAACACTGAATTATACGGCATCAATTAGCTGCCATTTCCGAGATTGTAAAGCGCTCCTGAACATGTGTTCATCGTGAAGCAGCGCTATATCAAGTACCGGACCCTTACTTTTTTACCTTTACCTTGACCTGGCGAGTGAACCAGCGGCCTATGCGAAAAGGCTGATAAAACTGCAGTAAATCCGACCTGGTGACGATGGCATAATTGGGCGACTGCAGCGAGGCGCCCATGAAGAGGCAGATGCTCTCATGCCGGATACGACTCAAGTTGGCGACGTCGCGAAGAAACTCCAGCACTTCCGCTTCGGTCTGGTTGTCGTAGGTATGGATGAGTACGTCGCCATGCCAACGGCCGCTGAAACCACAGTCACCGCAGATCAGCACAGCATCACGCCACGATTTCACTGGTTGATATGATAAGAAAATTTTAACGTGAACTCAGCAGGCTGACGAGTACCAGGCTACCAGCTTAGTCTACAGCACATAGTAGAAAACTAAAAAATAAAGATCAGAAAAGCACAAACCTCCGCCGAGACTACTGCTGCCACCTGGCGAATAAAACTGACTTTATACAATCTGGTATATCCTTTAAAAAATTCCTGTATCCGCAGCGTGATCCGGATAGCCACCGAAATCTAACAGACTGGCCTTTGGGCCACGCCCAACCCCTCCAAAATCTGTTCGCGTAACTTTTTGAGTAATCTGGCGGACAGACAGAAAAACAGACAGACAAGCCGACACAAGTGAAAACATAACCTCATTCCTTCGGTAGAGGTAAATATATTTGCCAGTGCCTGCAGCGACAACTTACTTCTTAGCTTTACACACACTTGGGGATTGCAAAAAAAACAACAACCGGGAGTTCAACCCCGTCGAATCCTGTCCACAGTTCACGTTTTACCTGAAGACGTTGTTTCTGAGACCGGCTCTGAGGCGGTCCTTGAACTGCAGGTCGGCGAAGGAGATGTTCCAGTCCATCAGCGACTCGCGCAACTGCTGTTCGTCACCCAGTCTACCCACACAACCACAGCGCTATACGTCAGACCTACCGCAGTCTACGTCTACGTACATGATGCTCGAAAAAACGCGGTACGACGACTCTAAAAAATCTCAGCCGATTTGGCCAATTATGTACTGCTGCAAACGCAAATGAATTCCGCACATGACGGGTGTTCCACCTCACCCTAAATGCGTACGGACTCTACCGTGTAAAAATGTAAACTTCGCAATTAGTCAACGCAGCATTTAGTGAGCTGTAACGCGTTAGTCTATATACTAGTCTACATAAATACATTTCGTATACGTAACCGAGAAAAATACAAAAAAACTTCTGACAGCAATCAAGTGCACGTTTAACGAACAAACGCGGCTACAGTAACAGGAAGCCCACGTCAACCGCGAGTCCAAAAAATCGAACTTTTCATGTCTGACGAATGCTCCAGGATGTGAATGTCAGACGGTCAGCGTCTGTAACCTGCGCGTGAGATGATACAGAGACAACCAGACCGTGAGAACAAAGCGAAACGCATAAAACGTCCGAGGCGACATTAACGCGGTGTGGCGCTGCAGGGATAATTTGTATCCACACGCGGGAATTAAAAGTCAAGCGACTTTACTGTTGCAGTAAGCAACGGATAGCGTGCATATTCAGTACCCGTTCACAAAAGACGCAAGACTAAGACCGAATACCAGCTGAGTTACAAGGACAGCCCTAAAGCGCTTTTAGCCTTGTCTGTCCTGTTCACTTACTGTTGTCCTGTTTATTGATTTGTCGCATGTTTCTGCTGGGTTGTATTTGCTGGGGCAACTTGAGAGGTTTGACCTAGAGGTGTGCATGGGAGTAGGAAATCCCATGGGAATGGGAATAGCCATATGGCTCATAGAGGGAATGGCAATGGGAATAATGCAGCGGGAATGGGAATGGCATATTTTTAACGTGTGAAAGAAAATCACAGAATGAATAATGGTGCAGGATGAACTGAAACTGAAACTGATGATAAAAGTGTTGATGTGAAACACTGAATATGTTAAGTGATGCATTAAATAATAATAACGGAAATATGACAAGGTTGAAGGTGGTGATACAACATGGTAATGTTTGTACTGTATTTGTCTTAGTCATTTAGTATACATTTCTCTGCTTTTGTTATTTCAAAACTGCACATATGGGAATAGGAATGGGAATTATGAATGGTGGTACTGGTATCCGGGAAAATGGGAATGGGAATAAGGTGCTATCACGGGAATGGGTGAGAATTGGAATGGGAATGGGAGGGAATGGGAACAGTAAAAGTCATTCACACACACCTCTAGTTTGACCCTCTCCACGAAATGGCTGATCCGCTCATGAAGTCCAAAAACAGTTGGAGGGAGTCGATTATTTTGATGGATGAGTACTATTGTGCCAGTGTAACAGCTTACTGACAACTGACACCAATTAGAAATATGTTTTTGAATAAATAAAATGATGACGATGATGACGATAATCGATCGATGTTCACCTGATTCCGAAATACTGATACGATTTTTGGACCCGGAAGGCGGGTCCAGAAATGGTTGTTCTTGTTGTTCTTGGAATCAGTTCTCTAGAAATCCTTAAGGCTTTCTTAATACGCAGCGCAACGAAACTTTGCATACGCATTCGTGCTCATATTTCCTACAGAACTCCTCAGATTTTTAAAATAATTTCTAATTAATGAGTAATTATCAAACTTCGTTTCATGTTATCGATTTAAAACTTGACACTGAACCTTCACACATAGTACAGTGCCGGCGCAGTACGTGTAGTGCAGCGGCCTGCTGCAGGCTGCAGCACGACGCGCCGTGGAGCGTAGTGATGAATATTTATGCACAGGAGGCAGGCGGGGCTTACCGTAGGCATATACACTAAGTAAGCAAGCGGGCGCTTTCCTGGTCCATATAGTACCTTTCGTACTTATAAAAATGTCGGGTTCGCTCTGCAGCGAATTCCGATATCTCTGCGGTAAAAATATAAGTTTTGTTCCATATTTCTTTCCTCACATTAAACTGAACAAGAATGCTGATGCAGGGTCATGTGGTCATGGGTGACTCGGCCGCCATCCAATATTTTCAGCCACCTTTCCTGCACTTATTTCCAGGCTTTGCAAGTTTAGACTACTTTTTATACACGCACTTTGTTACAACACGTTTGCGATGTTGTTGCACTTTTCTGTAATTTAACCGGCTGTTTGGAACAGTCTACCTGAGGACGTGCGGTCGTCAACATCACTGCCAGTGTTCCGGCGTCGGCTGAAGACCGAGCTCTACAGACGCTCACTCGGCTCTAGAC
>Ga0209679_1000655_pt1 | contig 12949 bp, 7 predicted proteins | sample WorMetHEROISLAND_4_FD_187408 | JGI IMG/M metagenome (GOLD analysis project Ga0209679, IMG submission 187408) | Marine gutless worms symbiont microbial communities from Max Planck institute for Marine Microbiology, Germany - Olavius sp. 2 HERON... ...
GGGTTCACGGATCCCGATCTGGATCCCGGATTAATTTAAAGAATTCTTTATTTACTATTGCAATTCCTATAGCCGACCAAGAATGAAACATGACAATCCACGGCAGAGGTATGCACTCTATCAGGTGTTCTCTTCCCAGGAAATTTACACCCGAGTGTGTCAGTGAAACAAGGTTCCCACGCATCCTGGATTAGAGTCGTGGAAAGTCCTGGAATTTTGTGTCATTAGAAGTGAGGGAACCCTGGTGAAAGAATTTTGAAAATCAGTCAATATTCGAAGCAATCATGACAAAACTTGATGTCTTACTGTTTTGGACCACTCTATGTATATGCATGGAGAGTACTCTTTAAAATAACGGCAAAAAATCGACATCAATAACATGCAAAGCAACACTGTATAAGAATTCAAAGCAACAAAAAAAAACTGCGAAAATAGACTTGTTCCCATTGTGAGTGGAAATGCGTGCAACAATTCTACAACAAAACGTGCAATCACCGCATACACACACACAAACAGCTCTAAATAACAACTCTACGATGTTACGTCAAACGGCATATAAAACTAGGCTGTGAGACACACGGCTTCAGTGTCCATGTCCACACAGCTTCGTCAGTTGGTTAAAGATTATCAGCACCTTCGTTATCTTCATTTCAGACAGCACCATCAGGTCTAATGATTATAGTAACTAAGCAAAAAAATAATCTATGAGATTGTTATTTTAACTGGGATTCAACTTCTGATAATAGCTTTGTAAGGCACACACTGTTGGCAATCACTGATAGGTACCACGTAGGCAGCACCGGCAAAGTATGGATAAACTAGATGATACTTCGATGCCGTAGCATCACTCACTCTCAGCATCATGCATTCTCTGCAACCCCCTAGTGACCTACTACCCAGCACCTCAGATTCAACTTCTTGATTTTGGCACTTCATAAATCTACTTACTTACATACTTACTCAGTAACTCACTCAAATATACGACCTTGCTAAAACCTTGACTGTAACCCGTTGACCTTCAAAATCTAATCAGTTTATTCGTACCCTCAACTATATCATCAACCAAAGTCTGGTGAATTTACATCCACTAGTTCGTAAGATAACATGCGAATAGGATTAACGTCTGGATGGAAGCATGCACTCACAGACGGACAACCCCAAAACAACGCTTCACACACCTATTGGTGGATGGAGGCATATTACATAAAGAGATTAGTTATGAGACAGTGCCGTCATTACTCTCAAAATAAATAGGACTTTTATCATAAAGTTTCTATCCAATCGTTTAGCTGGTATTAAAAAAGGACGCTAAACAAAAACTAAACAACTAAACAAATGTAAAATAACTTCGACGGGTTTTCAGATGGCACTTGAAAGTCTCTGTGGTCTAATAACAGTGAACTGGATATGTTTTATGGAAGAAGTTTTCAGCTAATCGCTTGGCTTGTGCTAACAAAAGTAATAAAACCGGAATTAGGAAACAAATACACAAAAAATCAAACAACTCAACAAAACGAATATTTGTTTTAACACTGGCTATCAGTCTGGCAGCACACATATGAGCTTTACACTATGGAGCTAAGCACCACACACAACGTGTTACGCTAGAGCCGAACGCATGACGACACCTATCTAGGCCGAGACTTTGTCACTCACACCCTTCGAATTACCGACGTTGCTTTCCGGTTGATATACGCTTTCATGCTTGGCAAGAATTCTTAACAGAGGTCGAAGTTCGAGCCACCAGTTGTCCATTGGAACACGACGTCTGCACAAAATGCATCAATATTATTAGAATGGCCTTCCAGTCGCCCAATCAAAAGCAACAAAGCACCAAACGGAAGTTTAGAAATATCATATACAAAAATATTCATTCCTTAACAGGGTTCCCAGTCTATTGTCTGAATAAAAAAAATCAGGACTTGTAATATCAAAAAGCAGGATCTACTGTAGTATCGTTTCGCATCTCGAGCAACAACTTTGATAGCAAAAGAAGACAATATAAATGTAACGCCCACTTGACATTGCAGTTATTTACAGTAACTTTCCTGAACATCAATGATGACACACAACGTAGTTCTGTTACTTCAGCATTCATGTAAGCTGTATGTATCATTATCTAATGCTAACGTCACTGTTCACATGCTCTAGACAGTCATCTTTACATGTCTTGCAGCCGAAGGCGAGATACAACTGCAACTAACTCACTGGCCAAATTGATTTTTCAGGACTAATGTGGCCAAAAGTCAGCATCTTTTCACTACTTTTCCAGGATCAATGGCCAATTTCGAAACTTTTCAGGGCCTGAATTTTTTTTCATTTTTCAGGACTTTTCAGCGCCCACGGGAACCTGCCTTAAGTGATAGCTTTAATGAAATTAAAATTTTAAAACCCGTAATCAATTAATCTGGTAATGGACATAACACAGAAACACTGTAAGACTCCTTACAAGAACCTGTCATTTTTTCAGCACATTACACACAATTAAATTAAATTTTTATATGCAGTTAATTTGACAAGAATTTCAAAACCTTCATAAATTTGCGAATACAACTGCCATGAGCCAACTACTGAACCAACGTTTATTCTGCACCAGACTATCAGTAGCAAGTATCTCAGCCACACTAATGACAACAACAATGCAGCAAATACGTGCGGCAATTATCTTACTGAAAGTCCGCACGCAATTTCAGGTCTTCGACTGGCGTAAAGACAGTCTGACGCTTTAACAGTCCAAGAAGAGTTGCTGAGTCATGAGACGTCGTATACACATCACCTGGTTATGCAGACATACAATATATACATAAACGCATTCTAACGGACACTTTCAAGGTGTGAACCTATATCTGCCAGTTATCCTTGATTTTCATTTTCATATACTTACTACTGTAATACAGCAGTATACATAAAGCAGTGATAAAAGTTAGGTAGTGGTTTGGGTTAGTGATAACGTACTGGTCTCAATCAACGAAGTTACTCTACGTCGGGCCCCGTTAGTACTTGGATCGGTGACCACTCATGGGTATACCATCTTCACACTTAACTACGCCACCAGGTCAACTGAACAGCGAACTACTTTGTTTTCAGCAGCTGTGCACGAATGCCATGTACTACTTATACTGATATCTCAGTCAGATGACAGCCAGATGACAAATGAAGCACGATCGTGGAACTGGACATGCATGTGATAGCTACAGTAACAGGCCAACAGGATCAAATTTCACCAAACGGCGGCATAAGGACATGGACGGGGCTGTCTAAGTGTGAGTGTGATAAACATCTTCACACTTAACTACGCCACCAGGTCAACTCAGCCTTCCCTCCCTCCGAGGTAGGTAAATCGAGTACCGGCTTGCCTGGCTGGGGTTAAGGCGGGGCACATTCAGTTGTGTCAGATGGCAGGTAACACTGTGTGATCCTACATGGCAAGTGATGCCCAGTAGCTCTGAGACATGTTCACGAAGAGCTATAGATACCTTTAACCTTTATACAAACCGTATTAAATGCATTACGATACAATATGACAATATGCATTCAAAAAAAGACAGAGAACTGCCAGAAACTAAAAACTAACGGATACAAGAACTGAAATGGAAACAAATGAGCATGATAAACAATCCATTAATGTGTGATGGCAGGATAAAAATAACAAGAACTACTACTAGTACTACTAATAGTTTGGGTTTCTATTTAACCGGTCTACTTTTCTACAGTAACTCCAGGTCAGGATGGTCTTCCAAAGCAGCATTTTTCTGGATTGATGCAGCAGGTTTGTTATGAACTAAGAAAAAATAAAAAAGCAAATTAACGAAAAGTAAAAAAGAACTAATCGTCATGTTGCAAATGTTCTTTAAAAAATTATGAAAACTGGTTGACAGTTGCCAAAGTTACGACAATAATAAGAAGGTCACCTTTTTAAAAAAATTGTGCAATTGTTATATTAACAAGGGCCAAGGTAATCTCACGAGAGGTGGCACTGCTGCAAACTGGGGTTTCTGACACCCAAATCTCCCCTACCCATGGGGGATCAGGGCCCGTCTAATACAATGTTACTTGAGCCCACATGAGTGTCCCTGCCAAATGGCATCTCAATCCATCCAACGGCCTTAGCAGGGTGCACAAGTGTGACAGACTGACATACAGACAGACATAGAAATGGATAGACCAAGGTATGGTAACATATGTCACATTAGGTGGAATCGCTTTCTGCGAAGACACCTAAAAACTGGCTGTTGTAAAAATACTGCACACTGGTGGTGATATTTAAAGTGAATAACAAAAAAAAACTTAATACCAGTAGGAGTTTTGGACTCTTCAATCTGCTGCAACAGTTTCTCCACAGCTTTTGCTCCCAATTTAGTGCCAAGGTTACGATCAAATGGAGACGGTTTACCACCCTGTCATAAGCACAAGACAGCATTATAACATGACATTCGGCATATTCAACACATTATTAAGTGTAAATAGGCCTAACAGAAACCAATACATTTCGACATACAAACAGTATAAATTCAAGACTGATTCAGTATATTACGGACTTTACAGCAAACTTAATTACAATAAAACTGAAATGCATGCAGCTAAAACATTGTTACATACGACGCAACACTGAATACACAAACAACAGAGACAAATATACAAATCAGTTTTGAATTCACCACACTAAACCTCACAGCCAGTATGCCCTGTTATTAATCTATGCACATTTCATATAATTATACATCTACATCAACTAACACTTTATATGTTAAATGAGGACAATGTCATATTTGGTGAGCAAATAAATGTTCCCAAATCTGGACAGAAATACAATATGATATTTAAACCAAAATCATTTTTTTATCAATAAAAATGTCAAAAAATGGAATTCCGAAGAGCAACTAAACTGCTTCTTAATAAATAAAGATGAAATGCAAGGACAACCAGCAAGGAATTTCCATAAAAGCAATGGCTAGTAAACATTATAAAAACATATCAGCAGCTTGGCTGATATTAAGGAAAAGATCTGATGCAGATGATACAAATAAAGCAAGGACACGTTGCTAGCCAGCCTTTAGTAAACGAAAACAACAACAGTGAATGTACCTGCTGCATGTGACCGAGAACATTCATTCGACATCGAAACTCGTCCTTTCCTTCTTCGCTGTACAGACGATTTATAAACTCCGACGTATAGTTCTCGCTCGCCTTCTCGTTGCTGCAACACATTTCCTGTAAAAGGTAATCTTGAGGTTTATGTAATGATATTTGTCAAACACACAGCGTAACAGTGTGACATTTTACATGATCTGGGATAACATATGATTAATTACAGTCACCAAAATTATTTAAAAATAACAAAGTAAATTGTGAGTACAAATCCATGGACAATTTTACCGTAAAATCTTTGATATAACATGCACTTTTTTCCCTAAAATCTTATCATAAAGTCTGAGGTGCGTATTATACACGGGATAACCTTTTTTGAATAGTCTATCTTTCTGACGCTGCCAAAGATGGACGTTGACCTCTGATATACTGTCAAACTCACGGCTAGCAGCGTGGTGGCCACGAGTTTCGGCACAGCGAACTACTTTGTTTTCAGCAGCTGTGCACGAATGCCATGTACTACTTATATCTCAGTCAGACGACAGCCAGATGACAAATGAAGCACGATCGTGGAACCGGACATGCATGTGATAGCTACAGTAACAGGCCTACAGGATCAAATTTCACCAAACGGCGGCATAAGGACATGGACGGGGCTGACTAAGTGTGAGTGTGATAAACAGATCGCTGTTCCATTGTCCTACACTTTGGTCTAAAACAGCAGCCAGCTGGACTGAAGCAGACGAGTCGTCACCCCAGCTGTGAAACTTGAGATGCATATTATACACAGGATTATAAATTTTTGCATTACAGCAGAAATTGAAAACTGGGGGTGCGTATTATACACAGGTGCACATTATATCCGACGCTTTTACGGTATTCACTTTATATTACATATAACAGAAACAAATGGAAGCTTAAGTGCTTTGTGAACATAAATTACAGCACAACTTACCACAGCACGAGTCCACGTTTAATTCCACCTCTAATTTTTGCTATTGTATGCGCCACATCGCCCTACACACATCAGTGCCATTTAAAGCTTATGACACAGAACACCCACTTTTTCCTCACATCACAAAGTTATATACTATCACAATACGAATTCTTGCATCTCACAATTTCAGTATGTTCTTTTAAATTTTATTTTTATTACAAACAGTCAAGGTTATAAAGCTTTTGCTCCAACCATATATATATATACTGATACAGCAGGTTCAGCATCTTCATATTTCCGTTCCTCTAGTCAGTTTCTTCTTGAAGTTCCTAGAACTAAAACCGAGTTTTGTCGTCAAGCTTTCTCTTCTGCCTCGCCCCAAATATGGAATGACATACCCCTTCCTATCAGATACTCACCATCACTAGATAGCTTCAAACGCCACCTCAAAACTTCTTTTCACATGCCCATAACCCTTCTGCCCGGGGCCATTTGGCGACTGTCCGCACCTCAGATTTAAGCTTGTTTTAACACTGGTGCGATACCAAAGTTTTTACATTACATTACATCAGCCAAAAACACACTCAAAACACTGGAACAAGTAGTCGACCAAACTACGGACACAAAGCAAACTGCCGACAAGCATCAGTGGCTTCATCTCAAATCTAAATAAAGCTATAATGACAGTCTTTTGTCTTTCACTGAAAACAAATTAGAACGTCATCGATGTGAACCTGGAGATCTTCTATGGTGAACGGTTCTTCAGTGATATATGCAGCATCAGCACCGCCAGCCAATGCACTCATTGTAGCCAGGTAACCACAGTAGCCTCCCATCGTCTCAATCACAAACACACGTGTCTTAGTTCCTGATGCAGACTGCTTTATGCGATCTGAGATCTACAAAGTACACATGATGCACACACACACACACACACACACACACCATTTTAATGGCCATTTTCCATACGAACCCAGCTTAGATAGTTAGTTGCCATTTGATTTTCCAATCCAAGCAGTTCTCAGAGCTTTGCATTTTTATTCCTTTTTCAATGTAGACAAGTATCCATCTGATCAAATAACTGTATTCATTTCCCTCCTAACAAACCTTACCACATTTCACATTCATATTACCGGAGGCCTGGAGAAGGTAGATTTCAACACATACATCAGACAACTTCTCACAAACGTGTATATATGTACCTTAGCTTTCGCTTTAACGAAAACCCCACCCCAGTTAACATACCTAAATACTTCCCAAATTTGTTCATGCACAGCTAACCAATGCTAACATTAACCAGAATGCAGTGCAGACATACATACATCGGCAATCTCATTCAGCGAAGTGTCACTGCCAAGACTGAAGTCCGTGCCGGGAACGTTGTTACTTATTGTTGACGGAATAATTACCATCGGTATGCAGAACTCTGGGTGTTTGGACCGAGCCTCGGCTAACGTGACAATACTGTGAAAAGCCTGTATATTGGATTGCAACAACAACATACAAATATACACAAATACCAACAAATCAGTATAGCACCATTGTGCCTCAGATTCAGAGTCACTTGGCAGGCAGCTGACAGAGAGAGAGAAGTGCAGTGATAATAACTGAGTGTTGATCGACGTTTGTGGTGACACTGAAATTTGCCTGATCCAAGGGTGAAATGTCACATAATGTCAAACGACAATGATATTCTAGCTCAGCGAAAAACACTCACTGACTGTTAGTTTTCTCACACCAGCAACTAACAAGAAACTAAACTAAAATGAAACTTACAAAGAAACTGAAACACTCGTACAGTTTCTGTTTAATCAGACATATTTCTGAAACAATGCCAGGTTAAGCCGGTCTCCAAAATTAAACTTTTAGGAATTGTTGTCACACAATATTTTGCAAGCCAGAACAAACACTAACGAAAGAGCACTGGATACAGTGTGTTACCTTCGCAGTCGAGACTAATGCGGCATGCAGTCGGCGGACACAGAGACATACACACTCATGACAGCGTGACGCCGAGCAACACAATACCTTTGCTCGCTAAGCAGTGGCAAAGGTAACAAGATTAGGCCGACCAATGATAGAAAAAGGTTGATCCAGCAATTGAAACCAAGACAGGAATTACGGGGAGTGTCAGCAGTAGTTGGAAACGATCGTGGTCACATGGTTTAGTACCAAGGGCCAGAAGTTGATAGCACACAATGCCAAATACCAACAAAAATGCTTTGAATTTGTTGGCAGTCTGTTGTTGATAAAAATTTTAGATGCTGTTATTAATAACATTCTAAATTACATGTAAGTAAAGTAAAAAGTAAAGTCCTTCCCGAGCCACAAGGGCCCATAGGGCAGCGCTGATCTCCGTTTCCTTAGCCCTCAGCCAGACACCAGCTTACACTGCGAGACCACGGATACGGGGCTAGTGTATAGCACGGTGTGCCTGTTTACTCCCCAGCTTTCGCTGGTACTCATTGCGCCTACCCACGGAGGGATGGCCAGGTTGAGTTGACCTGGGTGGCTAGTTACATACCAAGATGGTTTACCCGTCGCAGACGGTCACCCATCCAAGTACTAACTGGGCCCGGTGTAGAGTAACTTCGTTGATCACAACCAATGCGTTACCACTACACCACGCCACCACTAATTACATGTAAGGTAAAGGTAAAATACGGACAGAGACCAACATAAGAAGATTCATTCATAACACAGCAGACTGGAGAGATCAATGCAGCAGCAGAAACAGCACAACAGACAACAGTATCGAGAACTGGTAAAGCACAAGGTGGCGTAACTTACTTCAAAACCGCCAACAATCAGAAGTCCATGGATCTTGTGTTTCTTAAGCCGCTCAGCAACCAGGTTGAATCCCACGGCATCTGGCATGCCTCTGAAACAATGATGGACCAGCACAAATAATATATGACGCTGATCAACTATCATAGCCTATTTGCAACCGGAAATCACTAGCCAACTGCAATGTGCTCATCTGTATGAACTGCCTAAAATGCAAACAGTTCATTATACAAATCTTTTTTTGCCCTACTGTATCACTCATTTTACATAACTGCAATGTATGTTTTACTTTTAGCATAGTTGACTTTCATGTTTTTAATCCAGCCACTGGCTGCAACACATAATGAAGATATTTTGTTCGTTCATTTGAAGTGAAAAAAATACAAACTTTTATATCACCAGCAACTGCAGGACAGCTGTGTTATCTCTAACAGCAAAGGAGCAGGACTGAGAGGACTGAGACAACACAACCTACCGCGTTGTTCCAAGCCGAGTTCCACCCATTCCAGCCCATCCGTGGACATCGTCCCATTCAAGTTCTTTCACCTACAACACCAGTCCACAAAACGTTCTAAAATCTGACATGGCACAACATCATTAATGACAATGTAACTACTCATCTTAAAATTGCTGTTTTTCTTTATCAAACTGTTTCAAAAGACACTCAGAACTTTGCTTGATATTTCACACAGTCACATCAATACTAAAGCAAAAAAGACGAATGTTTAAGTGGCATGCCATAGATGACAAAGTAGTCTAGGGGGTATGAAATTTTCACATTATGTAGACATAATGGTAATAATCTGAAATATGATTACCATCAGTACATACACATTTTTCCATGGATTAATTTGTATGAATCAGGAAGGGTGCCAACTGCAAGTATAATCTACACTATTACGCAATTCTGCAAAGGACACGATTCACTAATTAGAAACAACAAAAGCAAGAGACTTATGTTATGCTACATTTCAAATTCATCACATTTCTATAACAATAACAAACATCAGTGAACAGAACACAAAAATGCCTGTCTACATTGTCTTGGACGAGTCCTTCAAAGCCGAACCGTATGCCGAGCACACGACATCCACGTGTCAATGCAAGTCGGACAAAACTGCGTGCAGCAGCGTTCATCCCACACGCTGGTGATCCGATGTTCATCACTGCCAATGTGTACTGGATAACAACACACAACACGCAGTCTACTTCATTAAATCTGATGACAAAAACAACACAATCTGAAATCACACTCACACACTTGTTTTTTTGTTTAACTAGCCCACTTTTCTGGAGTTACACCAGGTTAGTAAACTTTTGAAATTGATGCAGCAGTATTTTTTACAGGTGGGACCAGAGCTCAAATTACCGCCGGGGATTTCCCTGGCGCTGGTCGTCGATATCCCCGGCACTGCAGTGCAGGCCAACAGTATTAATAATATTATTACTTACTTATTTAGTTGGTTGTATTTCTGCCAAGTCACTTCAAGTCGTTTGGTTCCAAGTCGTCGACTTCAAGTTGATTTCAAGTTGCTTTAGTTCCAAGTGGGGTAAGATTAGCTAACCAAAGTCACTCCTGGGTCTAAATATGAGGCATAAATATTCCGCAAAAACCAACCTCTGAAATACACAGAATGCCTCGTCCCATAGACCCCCTACTGGGGCTCCACCCCTGGACCCCACTAGGGGACTTCGGCCCCCCCCAACCCCCAACCCTATCCCCGGCACAGTTTTTTCTATAATTCGAGCCCTGGGTGGGACACCTTCCTGTTGTCCAACCAAAGCGTCAAAGCACTGAACAATGACCATGATCCTGACTGGGAACAGCATGCTGCCATCGTAAGTGAGGAACAGTGACGATTGTGAATGAATGTATTGATTAATTTCAAGTAGCGTGGCATAAAAGAGTCCCAACTAAAACATCACATAACAGTATCAGCATTAAGACTTGCATCGAGGAGCACCTGAGAAGTTCCACCTTCAGCCGGAAGAATGGCAGCGTCATGTTTGCCTGTTCCAGAAGTTATGGTATATAGCAGTAAGACCTAGTCTATGAACGTAAAGCACAAGGTAAAGTTAGACAGAACTGAGTGAATGAGAAGGATTTAACGGCACATCAACACAGTTTAGGTTATTAGTGCCGAGCTTGACCCGAAAAGCAGCCACAGAGTCCCCTACAGTAAAGGAGAGCCGACGCTATATAAATCTTGCCAACACTATATAAACTTCGAGTAGCCCTGCTACCGCGTCGCCTTTCAATTCAGCTCCGGCCCCTAAGGGATGGCAAGATCTATTTATAATTTACATCAGCCCCTAAACATCACGGACTCAGAGCCCACTAACGAGAAGCTGTTTTGTGTAAATCAACAGCATGCATCAATACATCAACCGACACAGCATATACAGATATACACAATAATAATGTTCCCTCATTAGAGTTGAAACAACAGCACGAACAGCTGTCCTCCAACACCCCGAGGGATAGACAGAACTGAAAGGAGTATATGAATATGCAAATGAAAGTGTGGGTTTAGATTAAAATAAAAGAAGAAAAAATGTAGAGCTCAATGAGTTAAACTGAAACCAGTCAGCTTGGTGATAAGCAGGACAAGCTGAGGTGATCGGGAGATGGTTTCAAATCTCAAAAACTGAACACATGTCAAGCAGTAACTAACTGCCTAAAGGGTGACACCAAAAACAGATAACTGCAACACATTTTATCAGCGTGGAAATTATGTGAACATAAACATCAGTTTTCTTTTTTAACCAAACATGACAATTGTAAATAAAAAAATGTGTTTTATGTAACGAAATGCAAATGTTTTAAAGCAAACATGTAGTGGGTGAGATATTTAACCAACACAGTGAATGAAACAGATGCAGCAAAAGGGTGACCACAAAGTAGGTGAAAAAAATTCCCCGAGTTTTCCAGGCTTTTCCAGAGCCATAAACTTACTTTTCCATAGGTTATCACAACAAAACGTAAATGTAATAATGACCTTCATCAAGGGTCGTATGATCCTTTTACCCAGTCAACAGCTGTTTTACACAAATATTTGTATGACGAACTAAAAATACTTTGCTTGTTACAATTTTTCCCTGAGGTCGCACAGAATTCCCCGAGTATTCCACGTTCAGAGAAATCCCTGAGTATTCCAGGTTTTCCAGGTTTGTGGCCACCCTGAGCAAGACAACTTTTCTTGCCATCTTACGCAGCAACCTACCAGGTTGGAAGAGATCTACAAGACAAGACTACAATCACACACACACACACACATCTGGTTGGTTTAGTTAACTCAACATCAATGGCAAAGTACAACCCAAGTGACAGACTGAGATGCTACTACAGGGTGGCCAGAAAGTAGGAGAAAAAAATTCCCGAGTTTTCCAGGCTTTCCAGAGCCATAAACTTACTTACCCATAGGTTATCGCAACAAAAAGTAAATGTAATAATGACCTTCATCAAGGGTCATTCCACATCAACTCCAGCAATATAACAGGTCACCACCGCACTCTGACCAAATATTTAAATATTTAAATTATAAAAGTTATAAAATATTTTATTAATGGTATAACAAACTGAAATTGAATTAACTTTGGTGCGCGTTTTTTAGCTGGGTTTTTCAATGCACTTTTGGATATTAGCCGGATGTCTGAACCCTGAAACCTTTAGACATATACACAAAAATATACAACAGTAAACAAACAAATCACTTTCCATCCTTATCATTCGAAAAGCTATAGCACAAGTTTCAGTCAGTTAAATCATACCTGCTGTGATGGGCATTCAATGTTTGGTTCTCCAACTGGTGGACAAACGTTACTTAACAAGTTGTAATATGCCAAATTTCCCTGAAAACTCCTGTAAAACACAAACATTCAAGTTAATCAAAACAGCAACGAAAGCGGCAACAGATCAGTTAAAGTGCAGTTCAGCTCAATCACAGCTGCACATTTACTAACACAGTTATCATGACAGCAAATGAGCAGAAAAGATGTCTTCGACCAGGGTGGCCACAAAGTAGGAGAAAAAAATTCCCTTAGGGCCGGTTTTTCAATCGCCAGTTAAATTAACTTTAATCTCCGATTACGTAATCTCCGATTAATTTGATGCTCAGAATTAATCGTCGATTATGT
>Ga0209679_1000656_pt1 | contig 12949 bp, 6 predicted proteins | sample WorMetHEROISLAND_4_FD_187408 | JGI IMG/M metagenome (GOLD analysis project Ga0209679, IMG submission 187408) | Marine gutless worms symbiont microbial communities from Max Planck institute for Marine Microbiology, Germany - Olavius sp. 2 HERON... ...
GTGTCTGTGTGTGTGTCCACAGAGTTTTACGAGGTCTTCCAGCACTGCTGGATCTTGTACGGCTGTGTGTGTCTGTGTGTGTGTCCACAGAGTTTTACGAGGTCTTCCAGCACTGCTGGATCTTGTACGGCTGTGTGTGTCTGTGTGTGTGTCCACAGAGTTTTACGAGGTCTTCCAGCACTGCTGGATCTTGTATGGCTGTGTGTGTCTGTGTGTGTGTCCAGAGTGTTACGAGGTATTCCAGCACTGCTGGATCTTGTAAGTCATCATGAAGTTAGCGTTCATCGTGCTGCTTGCGGTGCTCTGCGTAACTTGACGTACGGCAAAGCCAACTACAAGAACAAGGTGACATCTCGCTGTGGTTCAGCCTCCGATACGTGTAGAATTACAAGGCGCATCTGAGAGTGCATATCTCTGCCATGTGAAATTTTACAGATGCCCCATTTTCGAAAAAATTTTAAGGGGTCATGTCCGGACTGTCCCTGGAAACATGAACGTCAAATTTGAAGTCCTTTGCTTTTACCGTTTTGGAGCTATTAGCATTTAACGCCCAAAAATTTGGGGGTCACGTGACCCTGGCTGCATGTCCCCTTTTCAAAAAATTTTTAAGGGGTCATGTCCGGAGTGTCCCTGGGAACATGCACATCAAATTTGAAGTCCGTAGCTTTAACCGTTTTAAACTGGTCTGATTGATCGGTCCGCTGTGCACACACAGACAGACACACAGAGACACACACACATCGAACATAACCAATATCTCCACCATTCACTTCATTCACTTGGCGGAGATAATAATAGACACTACCTGTGGAGATAATAATAGACACTACCTGTGGTACTTTGACGTTGTTGTTGTATCGTGACAGGAAGGGCGTTGAGCCTGTGAAAAAACCTGTTGCATCAGTCCCGGTAAGTTCTCCTTGGAACCTGGTGTAATCTTAATCAACTGCAGAGAGGAAAACAAGATGAACGGAAAAAAAACGGAAAGCGTGGATGTGTTGTTTGAGTCTAGTTTTGTGGTAAATCTCATGGTATGCCTCTCTGATTCACTCGGCTCGTGATGCGTGTAAATTCATTTTGAGTCGATCTGATTTGATAATGTTTTTATGTTTGAATTGCTCCTTTGCTCAAGGAAAGTCACAGTTTGTTTTATTTTCTTTTGCCGGGCATGCATCAGTGTCTTTCGGGACCTGTGTGTCCAGACTTTTGTTTAAATAAATGGATTTTGATTTGGATTTGTGCTTGAGCCGCGACTGCTGCGTTCACAGACTGAATGAACTGATGATGATGGAGCTATGTCACTACTATGTGTGTGTCTGTGTGTGTGTCTGTGTGTGTCTGTGTGTGTGTCTGTGTGTACAGCGAGACGTGACTAATGCTGGAGGTATAACGTTGCTCGAACATTTGCTACGGACAACCGAAGACATTGAGACCTGCGAACTAGTGACGGGCATATTGTGGAATTTATCGTCGGCACAGGTTTGCAGATCATTGTCAACTTTTAACAAGAAGAATTTTATTGTCAGAGCCTTGTACAATTATGTTTAGAATGTGTTCTGGTTTGTCATACAATTTCACAATATGTTTTAAATGTTTTAATGTTTTTTTGTGATTTCTTCCATTGTTCGGCATGCGCATTTGACATGTGTTTATTAAACTACTTACTTACTTACTTACTTACTTACTAGTGATGAGCATATTTGCTTATTTAAAATTTTGATCTGCACTGTGTAAGTTAAAATCAACTAGTGAGTATAATAATTCAACATGGTCACAGCTGCTTTAGTGCCAAACTCCACTACATTGACACCGGCTACGGACATGTTGTACAACATCTACAACTTGTTGTGAACTTGTCCATAGCCGGTGTCCATGTAGTGGAATTTGGCCCTTACTGTTGACCGTGACAGTCTGACAGACTTGTTGCCAAGTTCTTCTCCAACGAATTACTGTAAATTCTTATTTTTAATGCTTTGACCGAGTGTGCACCAGTCATGAGCAGTGTGAGTGATTCTGACATGTACATATTGCACTTGAGCATCCCGTGAGGTTTTCTGTAAAGCATTCTTAGTGTTGGCCTGACCTGCTCAGGTCAGGTGACGGAACGTTGTCCAGTTAGACAAAAGCTAGTTGTTGTCCTGGCAGTAAACTGCTGGCAGGGGTATCACAGAGTTATCATCATTTCCAAGGCCACTGCTGACGTGTAGATTGGTAAAATGCAGAAATTTGACCGAAATAAATACTTGATCAATGGAAAAGTAACCGAGCTGTTAGTAGGTTGATAGGAAAATGTGTGCTATTGCTGTGTATAGCTGTGACTAGCTGTACCTGTGTGAGGTCCAAGCACTGCTGAGTTAGGTCTGTGCTGTGCTGTGTGTGGTCCATGCTATGTGAAGTCCATACTGTGCTGTGTGTGACTGTGACAGGACCTGAAGAAGTCCATCATAGACCAGAGTTTACAGACATTAGTTGAGTGTATTATCAAACCGTCAGCAGCAATTCACAGAGAGAATTCACCACCTGGCTGGACAACCACCATGTTTAGAAACGCCAGCACTATTCTACGGTCAGTAGATCTGCCAAGAAATTTGCCAAATTTGCTCCTCGTTACTACTACAGCTGCTAGTATACTACTGCTGCTGCTGTTACTACTACTACCGTTGTCAGTGTTGTTGTTGTTGTTGTTGTTGTTGTTGTTGTAGTAACGTGACGGTGAGTATGTTATTAAGCCGCTGCTGCTGCTGTTGCTACTAATACTACTACTACTACTGTTGTGATTGTTGTTGTTATTGTAGTTGTTGTTGTAGTAATGTAAACAGTGATGATGAGTTTGTTCTTAAGCTACTACTTCTTAATCTGCTGCTGCTGCTACTACTACTACTACTGTTGTGATTGTTGTTGTTCTTGTTGTTGTTGTAGTAACGTGAGCAGTGACGGTGAGTATGTTATTAAGCTGCTGCTGCTGCTGCTGCTACTACTACTACTACTACTACTGTTGTTGTTGTTGTTGTTGTTGTAGTAACGTGAGCAGTGATGGTGAGTATGCTCGTAACAAGCTGCGTGACTGCAATGGTTTAGTCGACTCAGTCATTGCAGTCGTCCGATCCTCGTTATCTACCGTTGAGATGGACAGTAAGGCCGTCGAGAACTGTGTGTGTGTCATGAGAAATCTCAGCTACGCATGTCAGGAGGTCGCTGACCCAGAGTATCTACGTCGGCGTGAAACCAAGCCTGCTAAACATGATGGTATTTTCTACTACTACTACTACTACTACTGCTGCTGCTACTGCTGCTGCTACTGGCGATCATCTCTACTGCTACGGATGTAATTCGACTAACGAATTATCGATTCGATTATCGAATTACGCCGCAGCCAACCGTTAGTCGAATTTGTTTGTCGTTTGTGCTGTTGTACTAAATACTAATGTTGGCCTTATAATAAAGATTCCGCCAATGTAATGTCTGCACATGTGCGTGAGGTTGGCGGCAGCGGTTTCGAGTTACGTAAGCAAAGCGCGAATGAAAACCGAAGTTTGATTATCGATTAATATCGTCATCGTAGTGATCGGCCACTTTCTTATACCGAGTTTATTCTGAGTTTATCCCAGCGATAATGCTGGGATAACGTTGGGAGAGTTATTCCGAAATAACCCGAGGTTTGGTGTTGCTAAAATGCTGTTGTTTCTTGTGCATGAGGGTTGGCAGCAGCGGTTTCGAGTTACGTAAGCAAAGCGCGAATGAAAACCGAACGAAATTCGATTGTCGATTAATAACCGGTTGTGTCTGTTGTTCTGGATTGTAGTCACTGTGGGCGCCTTTGTGACGTTTTTCGTTAATTGTTGCGTCTTTGAAATGTCTGTTTATTATTATTATTATTAATACAGTTTGACTAACGGTTAAAAAAGAAATCAAAAGTAGCATCCTTATCTACTACAACATTTGTTTTTTGTTTATCCAGCCAGTGTTTTCCTCTCAGTTTTGGTCATTGCACCGAGTTTCTTGCATGGAATAGAGCCGTGTTCTGTTCAGTGCAATCTCTCTCTCTCTCTCTCTCTCTCTCTCTCTGGAGCGTGTCAAGTAGTCGCCATGCAGATCTGTCCATTGTGCGCCGCCTTGCTGTCGCCAGGCCGAAATTGAGCGGGCGCAGATCGTCCTCGACTGTCCTCAGCCAGGTTTGTCTGGGTCTACCGACTCTGCATCGCCAGTCCTTTGGAGGACCCAAAATGCAGGCCCGAAGAGCTCGGTAATGGTCTTGACTGATGTCGGCTCGACTAAGATGGCCGAAGAAAGACAGACGTCGTCTACGGATAGTGTCGGCCAGAAACGGTTGTCCAGTGCGAGACCTGACCTCGTCGTTGGAGACAAAGTCCGTCCAGTGGATATGGAGGATGCATCGAAGGCACCAATTGTCCAACGCGTCTATCTTCTTCGACAACGTGGAGGTCACAGACCATACCTCGGAGCCGTACAGAAATATCGGAAGAATGCAAACATTGTATAGTCAGTGCAATAATAAAAGTGAAATAAAGAATGAAGTCCAAGAAAAAACTTGAGCAAGAAACCATGCTATACATGCAGATTTCTTGTGCAAGTTGTACAAGATTCTTGTGCAAGTTTCCTAACTGTGTGTCATCAGCATTAGTTAATGGTGAGGGTATAATGACAGTAAAGACTGGGTGTTAGGTTTTAGGCTCAAAGAACTTGAGAAATAGTTGTTTGTTATGACAACGAAACAAGAAATACCAGAAAGTCGTTGCCAGTTTGTCTGTTTTTTGCTGGTCATCAAACATTTATGTGATTATTACATCTGTGTCGTCAGTGTGTCTGAATGCTAGTGCTGATTGCTTGTGTGTTTCTCTGTCTGTCTGTTTACATTTGTCATTGTGTGTCTGTCTAGAAGGTTGTATCTGTATCTGTGCATGGTGTATGTCTTCGTAGAAGGTGGTACCTGACTGCATACATTGTGTGATTTCTGGTAGAAGGTGGTACCTGATTGCGTATGTGGTGTGTATTTTGGTAGCAGAAGGTGGTACCGGGTGTTTTGGAGGTAAGAAGAAGTCGTCTCCGGCTGGTAAAGAGTCGTCAAAGGCAAGGTCAAGGTTCGTCATCATGTACTAGTTATGACAGTTAAGGAGAGAGTAAACGTGTCAGTAACTAAGTAAGTAAATAAGTAAGTAAGTAAGTAAAAAGAACGATTTAATTGTCCGAAAATGATGACAGTCATTGCACAGATACTACAAAAGTTGTGGTAACGAGTTCAAGGAAAGGAGGCAGACTGTTCCAGGTATGAGCAGCGGCAACAGGGAAGGCCCGATCGCCGACGGTGGACAGCCGTGTACGACGGACAGTCAGCGATGATGAGGAAGTGGAGTGAAGCCGTCTGTACAGTGTACCAGTTAATTCGTGTACATGGTTGAGTGCTGACATTTCAGTACATACCTGAACAGTATGCACTGTTGAGGTATCATACCTGTACACACCTGTAGTGATGCTGATGATGATGTTGTTAGCCGGCTGCCTGCTAGAGCCATGTCACCACTGTGGCAGCCTGAGATCATACCTGTACACACCTGTAGTGATCAGCTGATGATGATGTTGTTACCTGTGCAGCTCGGCAAGCCGGCTGCCAGCTAGAGCAATGTCACCACTGTGGCAGCCTGACGTCGTGCGAGTCTATTTGCCGCTGCTTAAGGAGTGTAATAACCCTGAGACGCTGGAGGCAGCTGCCGGAGCCATACAGAACCTCACTGCTGGAGACTGGCCGGTACGTCAACTAGTTGTCTGTCTGTGTGTCTGTCTGTCTCACTGACTGTCTCCATGCAGTCATGATTATCAAGAGAAAGAAATGTGTTCATTGTGTTGACACTGATTGCTGGCAGGAAGGTTATCCAATCTGTACAAAATTCCACTCAGCAATCTCCCAGAAGTTCCTTTAGATAACTTTGAGGAACATTGGCTGACTCTGCTGACCCTGGAGCTCTCGACTTGACGGTGGCTGACTCTGCTGACCCTGGAGCTCTTGACTTCACAGTGGCTGACTCTGGTAACCCTGGAGCTCTTGACTTCACAGTGGCTGACTCTGCTAACCCTGGAGGTCTTGACTTCACAGTGGCTGACTCTGGTAACCCTGGAGCTCCTGACTTCACAGTAGCTGACTCTGCTGACCCTGGAGCTCTTGACTTCACAGTGGCTGACTCTGCTGACCCTGGAGCTCTTGACTTGACGGTGGCTGACTCTGGTAACCCTGGAGGTCTTGCCCTCACAGATTACTCTACTGTTTGTCATATTCTTCAAACTAATCATTTTTCGTTTTAGTTCTTTTATTGGTTACTTGTCTGTTTGCTTTTATGCTGTATTATGCTAAGCCAGCTCCTCATCGGCATGTTAAAATGTTCGTAAATTGTGTAACGTCTATCCTGTGCTTCTCCACCGTTCGGGTTGCGGGTCAAACGGGCCAACGCACAAATTCACACTATGATTAATGGGCACACCAGGCCCGTAACTAGACCATTCTGTGGGGGGGTTCGTATCCACAGGGTTTGGGACTTTTGTTTGGGGGTCTGGGGGACGAAGTCCCCCAGAAGCTGACGAGTTTTTTTAGATATTGAGGCAATTTTTTCATGTAAAGGCAATGAAAAAACTGTCTCGTTTTCTAGGCTATCCACGCTACGGACGGCTGGCATTCCTTAGTTGAAAGCATAGGCCTACAGCGACAACTGAATGTACACTGTACAGACTATGACCACAGTTCTGGCGTACGGTAAACACGTATACGTCGAAAGTCATCGTCTACTTGACATACACGCTGGCAAATAAACCAAAATTATCAACGTGGACTCTATTGTAGCCGAAAATGCAAGTCAAAATCGGGACTTTTTGGTCCTGTGGGGGGGTTCGAAGTGTCCCCCCGAACCCCCTCTAGTTACGGGCCTGCACACGGAAATGTAAAACGGACGACCGACACGTGTCTTTTCTTTATAAAACAAATCTTTAATACAACAATCGCAAAAGTACACAAAAATGTAATGAAAAACACGTGTCTATCTCGGTCTTGTGTCTAACGTGTCTCTCTCCTCAAACAGTTCACAACAAAGAGAGGCTGCACGAATTCCCACGGTTCCTTTTATACACTGGCGCCAGCCTGCCGGCCTACAGGCCAGACCGGAGCAGCCACCGGAGCGACCAGAGCCGGCCAACAGGCCCACTCAGGCCAAGCTTCCGCAGCGGTGCCGGCCTACTGGCCTGGGAGCGGTGCTAAACTAGGTGCCACGACATTGTGTCCAAGGTAAAGGAGTCCCATACACGTACTAGCTGACTGTCCTCGTAACTATTGCATTTCACATTGTGTGTCTGTGTGTGTACACTGTCTGTGTATACATACGTTAGCCGGCTGAGGAAATCCGAACGACCGTGAGACAAGAGAAAGGTCTGCCCATCATCACCGAGCTGCTCAGTCTCAACTCTGATCGCGTCGTCTGTGCTGCGGCAACTGCGCTGCGTAATCTTGCACTCGACCAACGCAACAAAGAACTCATTGGTCTGTCTGGCTGTCAGTTTGTTGTCTAGACGCTTGGTTGGATAGCTGATTTATTACTAGTTATCACACGATCAACGTATATCAGCCCCCCGATACATCACTTGCGAACGGGCTGTTATAACCTAGCAATGGGCTGTTATCATTAGCATTGGTCCATTATAGATAGTAATTCCCGCGACTGATGTCAGTATGAGCACTTCTGTAGCTTAGTTCAGAATTTCCGTGTGTTATGGGCAGCGACGGACATATCTGATTGGTTGTTGGCTAGCGCTGTATAAACACTGCAGCAGACGACGATCAGTCATTCATCGTTACTTTCAGCATATTTTAGTAGACTTATAATGGCAGAGAAAGTAATTGATTTGTTGGCGAATAGGTAAGTTTGATCGTATGATAAAGAGGTTATTTATCATATGGCTGTTTTCATGTTGGCCCTATATCAAGCCTTCAGTCGATAGCAACAAGTTATCTACGCTCGGGCTTGATATACGAGCTGATATGAAAACAGCCGTGTGATAACCTCTGCCAGGTACAGTTGACGGCTGTTACAGATGATTAATGTCTTTACGGTATCAGAAATCTATCTATATAACACTTACTCCATGAACGCTAATAATCAGCACACTGCACTTCGTTGCTGAGCAATTAAATAAGTCAAATTTGTCAAACAATTTCACAGAACATTAATGACAACTGAATTACGAATTTTATGCTTGTACAAGTGGCTGTGAATGCTCCATTCATACGATGAGGCTCTTGGACAACCCATACACTGAAACCCGTACTCGTACTCGTACTCCTGTCAGTGTGAATGCAGCGTAACTGTAAGTGATTGCTGCTACAGGTAAGAAAACTAACAGTGAGTGATTGCCATTACAGGTAAGTTAACTAACAGTGAGTGATTGTCATTACAGGTAAGTACGCTCTTCCTCACCTGGTGCGTAAACTTCCGTCTCCAGTGAGGCAGTCGGAGCCGACGATGAGTGATGAGACGATTACATCAGTGGAGTCTGCACTTTATGAGATCATCAAGACCAACTCCACTCATGCACGGTGCGTCATGTTGTCATTTGATAATTATAGTAATGTAGTGTTTTTCACTAGAATTGTGTGATATTACCATCACTGACTATTCACACACATCATGTATACTGAATACAAGTGCTTTTTCTTATGTTCTTGATGTAATATGCTGTGAGTGGTAGACTGTTAGTAGTAGTAGTAGTAGTAGTAACAATAGTTAGAGTTGTTGTACTTGTTAAAGTTCATTTCTCTGATTGTTCAACTTTGTAAGGAAGTAAAAGCAGCGTACTTGACTGTCATATGCTAGTCTCGCAGCTGTGTATATGAGTGTGTTGTTAAACTTTTAGTGTGATCTCGTAACATTTACTGTGTGACGTTAACCTTGTATGAAGGTCACCGATGAGTAAAGGTGACTTTGTGTGACCCTCATCACCTTGACCCTGTGTGCCAGGGTCGTTGATGAGTGTGAAGGTCGTTGATGAGTGAAGGTGACTGAGTGTGACATTGACCCAGTGTGACCTTCACCCTTTGTGTCACTGACTTGTGTGAAGGTCATTGATAAGTGAAGGTGACATAGTGTGGCATTGACCCAGTGTGACCTTGACCTTGACGCTGTGTGACTGACCTTGTGTGAAGGTCGTTGATAAGTGAAGGTGGTGTAGAACGTCTCATGTTCATAACTGGCTCACGTGTTGACACATACAGTGAAAAAGTCGTCAAGTTTGCAACACAGGTAACTTTTCAGTTTTCCTCGGCACATGACACAGTAGTCAGGTAGTTTGAGAGATGTCCTGCATATCTTGGCTAATGAGTCTTATGCTGGTGACACACAGGCAAGAAACTTGTACAAGAATCTTGCACAAGTCAACTTGCACAAGAACTTGCACGTCTGTCACAGTTTCTTGTACAAGTTTTTTCTTGTACAAGTGTCTTGCACCGAATACAACGCAGCTGTATTGCGTGCAGGAAACTTGTATGCAAGTGACCAAAATTGAGACGTCTGATTGGTCGGCTATATAACGCGGCACTGATGTTAACAAAGTCGCTGTTATTGTTGCGTGGGGCGTGCTGTTAGCAATTAAAAGCATTTATTGCAAATGTAAAATATTGCAAAGTTATACGTTCATTTGCATAACTGTACCAAAACACAATACTTGCGTTGGTGAAGTCAGTGGCAAAGTGAATGTTGTTTTACGCAATGCTGTTAAATTATTGTTATTGTGTGGTGCCATGCAAAATAATGAAGTAAAAATAAATGATTATAGGGAACTAAAGTGTGTTTAAAATATTACATACTTAATAACATCATGTTAGTATTAATTTTGCAAGTTACTTGGGTTAACTGTTTGTCCCGTGTTGTTCACATGGAAACCTTCTGTAGATACAAGAATGACGTTTATATCAACCAGCTGTCCTTCAGAGCCGTGGAAACCCAGCACAAATATATTTCTTGTATATATTACATTTTTTACCACTGTCAAAGGAAGATGGTTATGTTTTTAGGTCCGACTGTCTGTCTGCTACAGTACTCAAAAGCTATGAATGGACTTTGGTGAAATATTTTGGAGGGGTGGGGCGTGGCCCTGGGATCAAGTGATCGGATTTTGGCGATGATCCAGGTTACACTGTGCATCCAGGAATTTTTCAGAGCATATGTATCCAATACTGGCGGCAGAGATTTTTATTGTCTTAGCGCTTATAGTTAAAATATTTTAAAGAGAGAACAAAGCTGTTAGTTGTCTGATCTCTCACTGACAGTGCATTTTGTCATTTGAGCACTTGAAGATGGTGTAGCATAGAGTAGTTGAGCTAAGCATAGAGTTTGTGTGCTTAACAGCTGCTGCAGAAGATGTGGCGTTTCACGGAATTCCATGATGAATATCGACGCAAGGGATGGAGACAGTCGGACTTTGCTAGTGGTGTCGGGTACGTGTTGTATGTGTTACTATGTCTTAATGACAACTGGATTATGTTGCTAACATATTTGTGTGTAATGCGAGTACACTGAAGTTGTACTGAGACGTGACTCGACTACCAGTGATGATGCTTCAGTCTGGTGAAACGTCTTGTGGGGGACGTGAAAGGTTGTGAGGGACATTGTACACGTTAAGAAATCATTACTTATTACCTTTGTTGTAGCCAGCGGAGAAGGTATTGTGGTCGTGGGTGCCTGTGTGTGTGTCTGTCTTGTCTGTCTGTCTGCCCAGCTGTGACTGCACACCACAGTACCGCATTAATCTCCGTGGTGAAGGTAATGTGCTGTATCCAGTATTCTCTTGTTCTGTGTGTATCTGTCTGTGTTTATTGTCTGTCTGTACAGAGTGCAGCAAAAAAAGTATCCCCTAAAGTTTTTTGCCATTTTCTAAGCAACCAGTTGGAATTTTTATGTGAAATTTTACACGTTTATTACCTGTTCGTATACACATAAAAACGCCAAGCGGCATTTGATTGCCTTCAATTACTGCAAAGTTACAGAATTTTATGTGTGACCACCTAGTGATTTTTACACATTCAAAAATCTGCGTACGGAAAAGACTGCACTAAAATAAATAAATGAGAAATATTGTTGAGTTGATGACGCCAAAGTGAAACAAACTTCATAAACAATAAGTCTCATCTGATATATTCATCGACAGTTTCCTGATGCTTTTGGTAAAGCATTTATTGTTGACGCAACCACCGTCAGCTGGCAAGAACTGCAGGTGATCTGGGATAACCAGCCACAGTGAACGATCGCAAGATTGATAAGTAAAACTTCACTCAGCAATTAAATGCGTGCATGAAAGCTGACAATGGACACCTCTAGTGTCGGCGAATTGTTTGTGTATAAGTCTGGTAATAAGTCATTGCTGTCTTCAACAATCAGCCGTCCTGGTGTCTGTGTGTCTCCATGTCTGTGTGTATGTGTGTGTCTGTCTGTGTGTATGTCTGTGTGTGTCTGGGTGTCCATGTGTTTGTATGTAATTGTGTCTCTGTGTGTGTCTGTGTATGTATGTCCGTGTGTGTCTGTGTGTGCGTCTGCAGTAAGTCGCAGCCGTCGTCAGCAGAGAACACCATCAATCGTCCTCGTCAAACTCAGAGTGGTCCGGCTCAGGCTAACACTCTACGCATCGACCGAGGAGTTCATCAACCTCCTCCGTATTCCACCACGCCGTATCATGCAACTGATGTCCGTGGTATGTTGGTCGGTTTATCTGCTGCTGGTTCTACATTGTGACTCAAAAAACCACCAACGCAGACTTTTTATGCTAACTTTGGCAAACTTTGACCAATTTTAATAATTCTTTCACTGTTGCACCCTGAGATGAACTACAGAAGAAGCGGGCATAAAATCTGCCACCTTGCCTTAAATATGTTGCCACACTACCTTGTGAAATTTGAATGTTCAAATGTACAACTATTCATTGATATTAGCAAGAGTAATCGACCATCAGATAATGATTTTGTTTCAGAATAATACAGTAGCAGGTATTTCTGTTTAATAGATTTACTTGAGCTTAATTGCCTTTCCTGAGTGCTTATTTGACCTCTAGAGACATTATTTGACCTGTGCGACATTATTTGACCTCTAGTCAGCACAATAAATTGCAGCAGCGCTGCTACACGCTTGTCACAGCATTGCAACAACGCATCATTGGCGCATCCATTGACAAAATGGCGTGCACAACGCAAAGCTTGTGTGCGTGCTGATGACGGATATTTTGAATGCACGCTTAATATTGTAAACTAATTGGCACAAACGTGTGATCCAGAATATGACATTTCTGTAGATACTTACTGTAAATACACGATTTGTCACACTTTTGAATGAATAACTAATTAACTATCGTGTACAGCTGTGCGGTTGAACATTCAAAATTTCGCAAGGTAATGCAGCAACAGATTTGAGGTGAGGTGGCGGATCATATAACAGCTTCTTTTGCAGTTCATTGTACAGGGTGCGGCAAAAAAAAGTAATCCCCTGTCATATTTTGCAAATTTTTAAGCAGCCGCTTTGAATTTTTCGATAAAACTTTGCAATTATATTCTCTGTTCATATCGGTATACAATTGCCAAATATCGTTTAATTACCTTGACATGTGACGAAGTTATGTGATTTTAAACGTGACAACCCCATGGTTTTGACGTGGTTAAAAATATTTACTAATAGTAAAGAGACAAGAACACGTAACAAATTATACAACTATTTTTTTTACAACAAAGCACTACTAATTGTATTTTCAGTGTCACATTAAGTGTTCAAAGTGTTCACCATTGGCCTGTATGCATGCCTTCTGGCGTTTTGTGAACTCCTTGAAGGCCTTGTTATTACTGCTACTTGCCCGCTCGTTAGTGGTCACTCACTGTCACTCGCTATCTGCACCAGCCTGGCGTTCGACCGCTGATCCA
>Ga0209679_1000657_pt1 | contig 12943 bp, 8 predicted proteins | sample WorMetHEROISLAND_4_FD_187408 | JGI IMG/M metagenome (GOLD analysis project Ga0209679, IMG submission 187408) | Marine gutless worms symbiont microbial communities from Max Planck institute for Marine Microbiology, Germany - Olavius sp. 2 HERON... ...
TGCACATACAGTCATGCCGATGTTATTTACCGTGCACATGCGCACAGTAGCCACAGTAGCCGGGTGACTTGCTGGTGTAACAGTTAGGGTGTTGGACTTGCAATAAAGCGGTCGTGGGTTTCATTCCCACTCGGGCTGCTGTCAAGCTATCTAGGTCACCCCAGCCTTCCATCCTTCCAGGGTAGGTAAATCAAGTACCGGGTCTACCGGCCTCGTTAGCTGCGGTTAAGGTGGGGCACGTTCACTTGTGTCGGGTGGCAGGTAACACTGCGTGATCCTATATGGTAAGTGACGCCCTGTAGCTCTGAGATGGGTTCCCATGAAGAGCTATACGCACCTTTAACCTTTTTTACCTTTTAAGAATTGACGATGCAACTTGATGCAAGTGTCGGAACTCAAACTGCTGGCTGCTTTTAAATATGCTGTTTGGATAGGTTTGTTGTCATGAGCGTTTCCTCAGAAATTTTTGGGAACGTGATAACGAGTGAAACTGGTGGGTCATTTATATAGGTTCGTCATAGCTCAAATGCTTTGGTAATGTTGGAGCTGTTGGCATACTGTGCAGGAAACCACGCATGCAGGGATCGTGAGTTTGCCTGTACATCAGATGAACGGTGTATACCAGTGGATTGGTTGTGTGATGATGACCGTGACTGCCTTGATGGATCTGATGAGACTGACTGTGGTAAGACTTCTTATCAATGCAATTGAAGACATTTTTGTTTGCCACTAGCAGTTCTGCTCAGACAAATAGTACGGCAATGGTATTCAAAAGTGCTTGGTTTTTAAACCATCCTGTAATGAGGTAATGTGTCAAAGGGACATTTTTTTACGGTGGTAATAAACAGGGCGAGCAGTATTCCACGGCATGCAGATTTTCACGCTGCACCGCGGAATTAGCTGTTTGCTGCGGAATTTTCTGGTTGCCGTGGAAAAACGTGGAATTGCCCGTTTTTTGCTACATTTATGTCTAGTTCAATTTTTTGGGGGCTCCTTTTTAATTTTGTCATTTATAAAGCAATAAAAGCTAGCTGTTGTAAGGTTAATTTTATGATAATTATGAGTACTATCATATGGCATGAATTTTCATCATTAATGGCCTTTTCGTGTTATAGGTTACAATAAATTTCTTATACTTTGAAGCATTGACAGTTAATGCAACAATGCCTACGGGTCACGAAATGTAGGGTATTTGGGGACTATATTGTTGTGGGATTTCGCAGAATTTCACAAATTGTGCTGCGGAACTTGGCAAAATTTGCCGCGGAAAAACGGGGGCCATGGTAATAAATATTACTGCTGACCCATACTCAGTCCAACTTGATACTTTTTTTTGGAAAAAAATGGTTAATATTATTTAATTTATTTTGTATATATGTTTATTTTCTTTTTTTGATAATGCTAGGTTTGATGCTTTGCGAGATACCCGTGACCTTTTGACCTCTGCTGACATGCGTATTTATCCAGTCAAAATTATTCAGTATCAATGTCGTCACTAGTTACCAGTGGATTGAGTGGATTTTTTTGTAGATCTGAGTCTAAAGACTAGAAATTATGGCAAATTAATTCCCCTACCATATTATTTAGGTAATTTTCTTAGTATGTATGTAGTGAATCTGTTATACTGGTATCACAATTTATTAGTATAAAATGCCTATGAATATGCATAGGTGTCCCTCAGGCTATTTCAATTTCTAACCTTTAAGTTATGGGTAGGCTACATTAGTATTTTTTCTTGGCCTTGGCTTCTGGAGTATTTGTCCTTGTCACTTCTTGCAGTTTATTAAAGGATGTATTAATAAGTAGGTTAGTAAGTGAATGGCAATTCAAGTGACTTTTGTCATTTGTTATTCGTTAACAGATTTTATCATTATTATTGAATCCTGTCTGAAATCATCAAAGATAGCACTGCATGCCACATTTTGTGCTGCTGTAGTAAATAAAACTTGCCACGAGAACGAGAACCAGTTTTTCTGCATTCATGACAGTCGGTGCATCGATGGCATTTTTGTTTGTGATGGTCATCGAGACTGTTCTGATGGTGCAGATGAACGATACGATCTCTGTAAGTCAGTCTGCAATGATGTTGTTTTCTTTCGCTCTAGTATTGACGTTTTTATTTGCAACACTAGGTGATCAGCGTATACATGCATGTTTCAGATTAAACTTAGGCAGTTTCGTGGCAGGTGTAGGCTGACAAAAACTGCGCTGTACAGGGCAATCATTTACCTGAAAACTTGAACTACTGAAAACCTGCAAAAGGCAAGAAAATGGGGAGTAGGAATAAGGTTGGAGAGATGTATAGAATTTTACAAAAAAAAAATGTCAGGGAAAAGTTGTTGAAATATCAGTGAGCAGTTCATGTCGGTGTATTTAGAAGTTTATTCACGGAGATATCTTGTTTGACAAGGCTACAGTGTCACTGATGTTATTCGCTAGCTGTTAACTTACCAGGATTCTTACTATGCATCTCTTTATATTTGAATTTGTGGCTTGTGTGATGTTAACTTAAAGCATGAGAGTGCTGCCGTAGCTGTAAATTAAATACCAGTTCAGTACTGAAGTGGCATCTTGTTAATTATGCCTTGCTACCGTTAGTTAGTGCCGGAGACATTGTTTTCATGTCATCCACTTATCCATCTGTGTGTGCATGTTTCCATCCGTCATCTTCCACCCGTCTGTGATGTTGTTTTCACGATATTTTGTTACCCGGTACGCTATGCATTGATTGATTTTCACCAAACTTTTATCAGTAGTAGTACATCTTGGGACAAAGATTAACTGATTAGGTTTAGGGATCGTAAAGACAAAGGTGAAAGTCAGCATGACCGAGTGTGCTAAAAATACCATTTTTGTGCTTTGCGTCCACGATATCTCCGGTATGCATTGATGAATTTCTTCAAACTTTTGATGCTGGTGCATCTTAGTACAAAGATGAGCTGATTGATTGCATGGGTGTTGGTGCTGGCTTAGGGTTAAGGGATAGGTTTTTCTGGTCTCTAGGTAGTCAGCTATGTAAAGCTGACTTTAGTCATAAACACAGTGGTAGGCTTCGGTGTAGAAGACGCAGGCTATGAAGCCTCTAAGCCTTCATCTTTGTGAAACACTTCAATACAACAAAATTCTATTCAGTTCTGTCACACACTTCTATTTCCGGTTCCAGCGATCTCACATTTAAAGTTATAATACACCTCTTGACCACTACTATGACCACTACAATAGACCACTACTATGAGTTGTATAATGGGCACCAGCATTGATGGGTATAAGCCCTTCTGGTTGCCTGCATGTTTTGTGCGAATAAACTCTCTCTTTCTCTCTTGGTTACTCCAGAACTTATCCAAATTATTTTAAAAATACTTAAACTGAACTTGAGTTTACAATGTGCGATGGCAGACTATTCCATATGTTAATTATCCTTTGCGTAAAAAAGTGCTGACATATCATATCTAGAGAAGTTCTTGACTAATTTGTAGTTATTACCTCTTGTAACAGAATGCTGACATACAGGCAAATCAGGTGAAGCAGCAGAATCATAAATACAATACTTTCTGGCAAGCCCTTAGTTACCTGCCACTGAATAAGTAGGCTCCTTGAACAATAAACAGTTTTATCTGGAGCTGATAGTGGTGTTAGTAGAGTAGTGGCTTGAAAGGAGGTAGTCTGTCTATCATAGCCCAGTTTGTAGTTAGTTGATTCTAGTGACATGCACAGTGCACAGTGCACACATGCTGTGTTGATGTTGGTATGGGTATGTTGCTCTGTTTGTTCGCTGCCCAATGCTTGCTGCTGTACCATGACCATATTCATCTTCTCTGTGGTACTTTGTTCTCTCTGTGCTCGACTGCTCATACAATGACATTTTTGTGTCTGGGCTGTACCAGCTGGGTAGTTGTTATGCTACTGTCTTGTGGGCGCATTGTGCTCTTTATAGACATGTATACAGTATATACAGAACAGTCTGATGAACAGTTGATGTATGCAGAGCTCACAGCAGTGCATCTGTTTGTTGTTTTTTTTTTATAAATACGAATATAACAGCAAATAGTGAATATACTATGTTGGTGTCAGTTGATTCATTTGGTGCTTTGATACTGTTGGTTAGGGCACTAGGATGGCGTCCAGCCTGTAAAAAAATCTCACTCCAGCTTAATAAGAGAGACCAGGCCTAACTGTGGTGACCGTGAAAAATTCATGGTTAAACAAAAAATGAAAGTAATAGCAGAGTGTGTATCACATATGTTTGTGGCATATAGTTTCTTTTGTCAGTTGTTCCTTGACTTGCTGCAACACAGTTTCAGTAACGTTTAGTTAACTTAAGAATCTAGACTGTAAAAAGTGCTGCTCTGTCAATTCCTAAAAGTTTGCTTCACAGGGTAGTGTCATTAGTGTAGCAGCAGCAATAGTGGAATGCGTGCACCAAATTAGCTTAAGCATATGCAAATGACACTTGTTGGCATAGTGTCGCTATTTTTTTGCAAACACCAGTCAACCATTGAACCATTTTTTGCTGTTATGTTAAGCTGTGTCAGATTCATAGCATTATTTCGGTTATATATTTTTGTCATCATTTAGGTTTCCGTGTTACAGAGTTGATGCATACATTGCTGTGACAATGATGACAGTACCGTAAACGTATTTGTTATTATTATTATTGTTGTTGTTGTTGTTGTTCTTACAGGTCAAAACAGATCGTCGTGCAGAACTGATGAATTTCGCTGTGAGCGTGATCATCGTTGTATTGATGAAGAATGGCTCTGTGATGGTGATAGTGACTGTGAAGACAGATCTGATGAGCGAAACTGCCGTAAGTAGCATCATCTGATAATTCTAGCAGTAAATGAACTAAACTAGAGAGTACTGGATACAGCGCATTACCTTCGCCGCGGAGAATAATGTAGCATGCGGTGTGCAGTTGTGGCTGGGCTGACACACAGACAGACACACAGATGCTGACGACCACAATACCTTCTCCACTCGCTAAACAATATGTGATGTCCTTGAATTGTTCAGCTTTTCACAATAAAAAACTATGTATAGCGCTTCATGGGAAACCCATCTCAGAGCTACGGGGTGTCACTTGCCATGTGGGATCACACAGTGTTATCTGCCACCCACAAGTGAACGTGCCCCGCCATAACCCTAGCCGTACAGGCCAGTACTCGATTTACCTACCCTGGAGGGATGGAAGGCTGAGTTGACCCAGGTAGCTTGATAGCGGCTCCGGCCTGACCGGGAATCGAACCCACGACCACTTGATCATAAGTCCGACGCCCTAACCGTTACGCCACCAAGCCACCCACAATGTCTGCTTCTGTGTGGACTTAAGTCATTATAAAGATAATATTAGCATAAAGTTTAAATGTGACATTTTACTTGTGACGTATAACTATGTAGTTGCATTTAGTTGGCTGTGGGTTGCCACATATGTACATTTCTTGTTCATTGACAGCGCCGATGGAATGTGCGGAGAATGAATTTAAATGCGTCGACAGTCTGAGCAGCACGATGTGCATACATGAAAGCTGGCGGTGTGACGGCTCAGCCGACTGCGACGACCAGTCAGACGAGCGTGATTGCCCGGAGACCCGCTGCGGTGCCCATCACTTTGCATGTGCCACCGGTGAAGAGTGCATTCATGAGGCTTGGCTCTGTGACGGAGACTTTGACTGTCATGATGGCAGTGATGAACAGAACTGTAAGCCGTGTTCAAACATACAGTAGTTATTTTATGAAAATATTCCATTACAGTGTTACGTTACAGAACTCTTTGTTGGTTAAAAGGCTTCTGTATCACGTGGCATCCTTGAGCTGTTGATTGTGGAAGCTAACAAGTACAGAGTAAGTAAGTAAGTAAGTAAGATTATTTCTAGACGGCGCAATTAAAATAGTTCGCACTGCGCCGTGGCCCCACTGTCCAAGCAAATGTCTTTAGTGACCGCTGGAACCGACTGTACGGTAAGTCAGCTTCTCTGAGATGTGGCGGTAAACTGTTCCATAACTGAGTGGTCAAGTAGTCCAGTAATGTTAGTCGCCAGCAGATACGGATCTCTTCAGTAACATTGTTACTACTTTTGATATTTATTTAACCAGCCTGATCTTCTGAAGTTACTTCGGGTTAGGCTGAGTGCCCAACGGAGAAGCTTTCGGATTGCTGCAGCCGGTTTTTAAAGGTAAAGGTAATGGTCGGATACTTGCTGTGGCGCTGCTTACGTGAGTCAGACTCATGACCAGAAGCACTCTACAATCTTGGAAGTGGCAGCTGATTGGCAAGAGCCATTGATACCGCGTCGCATCACGTTGCCATCCATTGCCCGTGCTAACGAACAATTGGACCCGCGATGCAGCACAGACATACCACTGGCATCCACCGCCCCAGTCAGCCACACTAGACCTTCACCCCATAGCTCGTAAGCTACTACTCATTTTCCGTCCCGCGAAGGGTAAAAGGCTGAGTTGACCTGATCATACCGTAGGTTGGCAACTTGCTCAAGGTTGCTTGCAAATGGCCCGCGGTGAGATTCAAACCCGCAACCTGAATTTTAAGAGTCTGATACTCGTAACCACTAGACCACTTACACCTACAGATTGGATGGCTTTGTTGCCCAACCAACATTGACAACGTTGAAGGAAGATACCTTTGTGAATTAAAGCTGTTATCATCTGTTGTATGTTATTAACAGTTTTTTTGTGCCATAGCAAACTTCTGCATCTCATTTTTAAGCCTCCGCCGCCGTTAGGCGCCGGCGGAGGCTATATGTTTTCGGGTCGTCCGTCCGTGCCGCTGTCCGTGCGTCCGTCCGTCCATGATTCACGTGGTAGTTTTGTTTCCGCGATATCTCCAGTATCTGTTGACGGATTTTCGCCAAACTTTTGTCACTGGTGCATCTCAGGACAGAGATGAACTGATTGCATTTTGGGGTCAGAAGGTCAAATGTCAAGGTCACATCATGACCAAATGCGCCCGAGAATTTTATGTTTCCGTGATATGTCCAGTATCTATCGATGGATTTTTGCCAAACTTTTGTCACTAGTGCGCCTCGGCACAGAAATGAACTGATTAGGTTTTGGGGTCAAAAGGTCAAAGTTCAAGGTCACGGCATGACCGAATGCATCCCAGATTTTCATGTTTCCACTATATCTCCAGTATCTATTGATAGATTTTCGCCAAACTTTTGTCACTGGTGCACCTTGGGACACAGATGACCTGATTATTCTTCTAACTCACTAATGAACGATCAAAGAATGTAGCGATAAGCTGGATATGTAATCTGTTACAGGCTCAGTGGTGGAATGTCGGCACGACCAGTTTCAGTGTCGACACAGTGGTGCCTGCATCGAGAGACAGTTCGTGTGTGATGGTCTCTACCAGTGTGGCGGCGACGACATTTCAGATGAGCTCGGCTGCGTTAACAGTGAGTGTCTCTTCCTGCGCTTTTGTGTCATGATTTATTGCTAACTTAAACTTTTAATCTAAGCTATAAAGTCCCACCTTACAGATGTTCAGGTCAAGTGGTGCACAGTGTTAAAAGGTGTAGTTTTTCTGATTAAACCGTGCATAACATACCGTACCATGTGCGTTTATTGCACAAGTTTGACAAACTGCAAATTTACATTGAAGAGAAGACTAAGTTGACAACATAAAATACTCAAAAATGACATAAAACAAGAGATTAAAAATGACTAAAAAACTTAAGCATGTTGTTGTACGTAACTTAATAACAGTCTTTAAACATCAGTCTGGTGATGAAGTTATTGTCATCAAAGTTTGTTTTACATGCTAGCTCTGTAGTATGGCGCCTCGGTCTGAGTTAATATGTATGTGTTGTCTGTTTAGGTAGCAGCTGATGTAGTGTGTGGTCTGGCTTGTTTAAAATGTGTGTGAACAGTTTATCATCAGCCTCTTCTATAATCTGCAGCGTTTTTTTGTATTATTTTATGTATACCTGATCAAATAATTCCAAAAAGTCCGTTTTTATGGGATCGTGTTTGCTCTGTAGTAACTCTGAAAAAATTGGTCAGTTAAAAGTTGAAAGCAGCAGCAGCAGCAGCAGTAACAGCAGCAGTAGCAATAGTGTGTTTACTTATTTAAACACTGCTGCAACTGTCAAAAGGAGATTCTTGCATTGAAATACGTGAGCTGCCGGTAAATCGAGTGAGTTTTGATATGTTGAAGGAACAGAAAAATAGCAGTCTTAGAAGTTTGCATAATTTAATCAAACTCTGTGTGCTAGCATACATGCTGTACGTGTGGAAGTGATGACTGTTGCTTATCAGAGTAAAGTGACATTAACCATTGCTTACATACATCTGAAGTTTCCCAGAAAGCTTTTGAACATACTTGCATATTTATAGGTTAATTGATTTCTTGAGAGAACCATATGTCACAAAATGCCACTTGATCAAATCCTTGAATCTTTGAACATGTTGTTTGGGCAAGAGTGTGCTGCTTTAACAGTTTCCAGAACATAGTTTCTTGGAGAGCCAGTCTAACCTGCATTAACTTGGTAAATATTGGCCAGTTAAACAAAAACGAAATTAGCAGTTTCAGTAGTAGCAATGGCAGTAATATTAGCAGCAGCAGCTGTAGTGGACTAGTAGTGGCAGTAGTAGTAGTATGGTAGTAATAATAATATTAGTAATTTATTCCTGATGTGCTTTTTAGGGTCATGTAACAGTATGACAGAGTTTGACTGTAGTTCTGATGGTCAAGGAACATTCTGCATCCCAGTCAGCCAGGTTTGCGATGGTCAGAACAACTGTGGACGCTATGAAGATGAGAATCCTGCGATCTGCAATAGTTCCATTGGCAAGTGAACTTACACCTTTACAGTGTTTATCTTTAGATTGCAACCTTTTCCACATGATTGACTTCTGATTTATAGTTTTAGCAGGTAAAAGTTTTAATCAGTTAAAACATACTTTTATGGAATTATTTTCAGTTAATTGTTTGCCAGTTTGTACTTAGAAAACATTTAGTGCTCATTTGTCATGTAATTAGCTAAGTTATTATTAGTTAAAGGTCCTACTGTCTGAATTTTTATGGCTGTGTTAATAACATTTCTGCTTTAATGATGTTTCTACCAGGATTATACAAAAACTGTTGACCAATAAACTGTTGCATTCTTTAAAAATTAAGTAATAGACGTTCAAATCAAAATTGATTGGTTAATAATTTTGGCCGCCCGCTGCCGGCCATTCTGTTTTACCACTGTAGTTTAGATCTTTTTTGCCACCTAATCTTCGATGACGCTCCAAGGTTGCTTGGCCAATCGTCACCAACTTTGCCACATTTGATGGTGACCCAGATTATAAAATTCCCCCCCCCCCTAGAAATTTTGCACCCCAAAAACATCAACGGCGCAATTTCAGACAACTTCGCGACTTGATCGTGAATATCTCCAGAAGCAACAAGATATCGTCAATCGGAAAACAGCATTGTAAAGTACGGACACTCCCGCATACGGCTAAAAATAGGACCAGAGTTCTTACCCATCCAATGGGCGGCCATCAGGCTGGGCCTTGCCACGCATCTAGTTGATTAATTGTTACTGATGTTTTTTAATTAATTTGAGTGATTAACTAGTGAATTAAGTAGTGCCTATAAAATTACATGTATATAGCGAAACATCAACGGACCTTTTCACTAGTCTAGTCACGCCTTTTATCATTTGTTTTTGTAGTATAATTATGTTCTTATATGTTTTCTTTTTATGTTCTTTGCTGTTCAGTTGTTGTTCAACTGCTGCTGAGTCGTAGACCGTGACTGTGTGTGTGTGCAGTGAATCCGTGTAGTATTGAGAATGGCGGCTGTGCACATGAATGCATCTTTACACACATTACTCATTACTGCAAGTGTCGACCAGGATTTAGGCTGATGGAGGATGCTACTCAGTGTGAGGGTAAGACACATCGTCTGTCATCTTTGTATCACTCACTGCCTCATTTTCATGCTGATCCAAGAGTAAGATGGGTTTCCAAAATATATTCATGGGAGCAAGATTTTTTAACAAGAAATTAGTGGTTCTTTTTTGTCACATGACCAACGGTGTCAGTGCATTGAATGAAAAGAGAAATCACTGGAGTAATTTTCCTGTGCGTGAGATGACACTAATTCTTGCAACTGATGCATCAGTTGCAGTTACCACAGTCGTTAAACTGGATGTTGATTTCAGCGTGTAAAAGTCGATGCTTCTGTCTGTCTGTTGTCTACCCTCAGACTGTTCAAAAGTGGTTGTTTCTTGCACTGTGTGGTGTATATATAGAGTGCGAGATAATCATCACAAGAGATTCTGCTCTTGTTTCTGTTGCAGATATTGATGAGTGCCAGATACCAGGAAGTTCTTGCACTGTGTGGTGTATATATAGAGTGCGAGATAATCATCACAAGAGATTCTGCTCTTGTTTCTGTTGCAGATATTGATGAGTGCCAGATACCAGGAAGTTGCTCTCAGCTATGTGAGAACCGAGTCGCAGGCTTCAAGTGTTCTTGTCATTCTGGCTACCAGCTCGATCCTGGCAACCATGTCTCATGCCTTGCTTTAGGTTCGTGTCATATTCTGCTCTAGGCTGCCAATTCTGCACTGAATTCTGCGTGTGCATAATCGTAGAATGCTGCTGGTCCTCAAAAGTAAACTTCTGTGGATTATCGTGGCCGTACTTTTCACAGGCCTTTTGTGCTTGTCGCCCCACGAACAGCATCAAAACAGTGAAGGATGACAGTGCTCCTGACTGGGGACAGCATGCTGCCACTATGCTGCCATGATGGGTCAGGAACACTGTGATGATGCTTGCCTTCCTGCTCAAGGTAGCATCTCTTCTGTGAGAAAAATGCATTCCTGACTCTTGAGATAGCACACTGACAACGTGCTGCCATGCTGAGCCCGGAACACTGTGGCAGAAAGATACTGATATCAGTAATATTTGTCCATTGTTGGTGTGACCTAATGCGTATAGGTATTTTTGGCCATTTATGACCTTTTTATGAGTTAAATCTCTTGATCAGTTGCCGTGTGATTATAGTGTTTTGTCAGGAGTCCTTGTCGTTGAAGCCAGTACTTGCTGTATAACTGCGACATGTGGATGCATGTGGTTGAAGGTGAGGAGCCACGGCTTATCTTTGGCAGCTGGCATGAGGTTCGGCAGATTGGGGTCAGATCGGGTCATTATCGGTCTGTCATCAGTGGTGCTCTTCGTGTAACGATGCTTGACTTTGATTATGCCAGAAATCTGATTTTCTATTCCGAACGAAATCTGTTCTCGGTTCACTCGTAAGTTAATTGCAGAGTTTTTTGATTACATTTGCTCTATGTTTACCAATGGTTGTATATAAATGGACTCCTGTTGCTGGGTTCTATTCTTGTTGAGAAATATGTGTAATTTAAACTAATTTTATCTGCATATTTTCTTGTATTGCATGAATGGGTTTCTGTTCGGTTAGGAGGGCTGCGCTGAAGTGTGTCTGGAACTCACTGTCATATAATTATAGATCTTCTCATCTTTTCAACACTTTTAGGCATACTTTAAACCCAAGTTGTTTGACGTGGTATACAGTGAACTTTAACACGTTGCTTAGACTTTGCTGCTATACACCACTGATTCACTCAAGACACATGGCAATATATGTTTGTTTTTAACTTGTTTGATTGATTCGATGTTTGTTAATGTTATTTAAATTATGCCATAAGTTTTAATTAGAGCTGTCGAGCGATTATTTTTTTAATCGAGTTAATCGTGCGATTAATTATTTTAATCGCACGCATTAACACGTGAATTCGACAGGTCCAGCTTATGTTGTAGAGTGTCGTCAGCAAACGGCTGCATGTCTTTCTGATCATGACTCATCTACAAGATGCGACCACTGTCGAACTTGCCATCAAACAATGATGCATAACTGACAAATTAACCGACATTTGTTGTTCATAATTAATTGAATATTATTCTGTCGTCAAATAACCGCAGTTCAATTGCATATTGGAACTTCTGCTTCATAGAATTTACGTGTGTGCATTAATTTTTTTAACATCGTTAATTCTTTTAATCGCGATTTATTCTTTAACGCATTAACACGTTAATTAATGCGTTAATTGGACAGGTCTAGTTTTAGTGTTTTATTCTATCTGATGCACTTGCAGGAAGAACCTGAGTTCTGATGATAACGCATCTACAACACTGTCGGTCGGCACTGGTCTTATTGCTGGTCTTGCCTTTGACTGGATTCACAGTAATCTATACTGGACTGATGCTGGTAATGATCACATCGAAGTGCTTGGCTTAGCGGTTGAAGGTAGTGGCCACTGGGTACATACTGTCATCAGTACAGGCATTGATGAGCCTCATGCTATTGCCGTCGATCCACGAGATCATCATCGGTAACTTTCACACTGTTTCACAACATTCTCAATCAGCTGTATTGTTGTACTTAACTGCTCTGATGCTGTTGGTTGGGCTTCAGGGTCAGCCACCTGTGAAGTGCTATTCCACTACTCCAAAAGTTTACTTTTTGGGGGACACAGCCCAACTTCAGATTATTGTCGAAAAACCACGTTTCTGTACAGTAAAGATCTCTGGAATAACTCCTGAAAAATTGGCCAGTTTAACAAAAATCATAAACAGTAGTAGTAGTAGTACTGTTGTAGTAGTAGTAGTAGTAGCAGCAGCAGCAGCAGCAGCAGCAGCAGCAGCAGCAGCAGCAGTAGCAGTTGTAGTTGTACTTGTTGTAGCAGTTGTAGTTGTTGTAGTTGTTGTAGTTGTTGTAGAAGTAGTTGTAGTTGTAGTAGTTGTAGTAGTTATTGTTTGTTGTTTGTTCTTGTTCTTGTTGTTCTTTTTGTTGTTTGTTCTTCTTGTTGTTGTTTTTGTAGTAGTATAGTAGTAGTAGTAGTAGTAGTAGTAGTAGTAGTAGTAGTAGTAGTAGTAGTAGTAGTAGTAGTAGTAGTAGTAGTAG
>Ga0209679_1000659_pt1 | contig 12940 bp, 10 predicted proteins | sample WorMetHEROISLAND_4_FD_187408 | JGI IMG/M metagenome (GOLD analysis project Ga0209679, IMG submission 187408) | Marine gutless worms symbiont microbial communities from Max Planck institute for Marine Microbiology, Germany - Olavius sp. 2 HERON... ...
GGCAGACTGTTCCAAATTCGCGGACCGTCAGCGCCAAAGCTTCTGTCTCCAAAGCTGTTGTGCGTACGTGGCACCACACACATGTTATCGGAGGAAGACCGAAGGGATCGTCGGTTGCCTTCGGAGACAAGATGGATATCATCAGCCAGGTACATAGGCATTTGACCGCACAATGCCTGGCGTACCAGACAGGCGAGTTTGAACTCAACTCGCCGCCGAACAGGAAGCCAGTGCAGCTGACATAGCATCGGCGTAATGTGGTCACGAGTAGTCACGACGTATAGCAGAAACACTTAATTGCCACAGCCTCTCCCAGTCCTCTAGAGCACTCAGCGCGGACTGCAGCCTTGATAAGTCACATGCATCAGTAACACGCAAATACAGTTTTAGATCATCAGCAAACAGCTTTGCTGTAACATCATGTTTCTCGAGTGCAGTAATGAGATCATTGATAAAAGAGATAAACATTATTGGTCCAATGCCGCTACCTTGTACAACGCCACTGATAAGATCAGTTAATTCGGACACAGAATCACCAACTTTAGTTTGGTGGGTGCGGTTAGAGAAGAAACGCTGTAGCCACAATAGCAACTGGCCACGAATGCCATACGAGTACAGTTTACACATTAGTTTATTATGCGACACAGTATCAAAAGCTTTAGCAAAATCAATGTATATTATGACAGTGTTACAACCCAAATCTATATTTAATGTCTAGTCATTCCTGCATTCCAATAGGTTAGTGCAGGTGGAACGCCCTTTAAGAAATCCGTGCTGAGCATCAGATAAGAGATTGTTACCAATTAAATATTCTGTTATTTTTCGGGATATAACACGCTCCATTAATTTACTAATCACACTGGTGAGAGAAATTGGTCTATAGTTAGTAACAGATCCTGCAAAGCCTTTCTTAAGCACAGGTCTGGTATAATGACAGCATTTCTCCAGTCCTGGGGTACAGCAGCAACAGACAATAACTGGTTAAATAGGACAGTGAGGGGAAAGACAAGTATATGCTTAAGTGTCTTGAACAGAACAGGCGGCAAATCATCAGGGCATGAGAAATTATTTTTCATGCGATTAATTGCAAACAGTACTCAGACTCAGCAATAGTAACAGAAGTTAAACTAGTATTTTCGTCGACAATATCAACACAATTAGGCAAACTTCCATCATCGACAACCCCTACACTAGCAAAGTATGTATTGAATTCATTTGCCTTGTCAGTGTCATCAGTGAGGACAGTGTTGTTGCTAGTGACTATGGCTCCGATACCATCCTTATGGGTAAGCCGATTATTTATATAGCGATAGAAGGCACCAAGATTCCTAGACTCTATTATACGCTTCTCAATCTCGGCTTCATGGTTTTTGACTAGTCTGTTCCACAGAGAGAAACACTGACGGTACTTGTTGTGTATACTGTATAGGTTAGGGTGTTGAGATAACTTGCGCCACAATTTGAGTTTGTTGGTTTTACACACCTTTAGAGCATGAGGCCATCTTTTTTATACCAGAAAAACCTTGCTTGTGTCTGAGAGGGACACACAGATTAATGGCACGGCGAACTGTACTTAAAAAGGCAGAATAAAAATCAATGGAATCAGGATAAACCGACAGAAGAGAGAACCAGTCGACAGCACTATGCAAATACTCCATAGAAGGGTAGTCAGCTTTGTACCAGTCATATTTCAAAATGTTATCACTATTTCTAGCAGAGGCATAATCATTAATGGTGACCGCAGTAATATATTTAACAACAGCATGATCGCTAGAACCCATAGGTGGCAAGCAAGTAACACTACAGATAATTTGCTCATAATCACACAGTACGACGTCAAGAACGTTTATTCCGTTAGTAACAAAATCAACACTCTGAGTATAGCCAGCAGCAGTACAGAACTCAAGAAGGGCTTATGTATTTTGTCGTCAGGACATGATAGATTTTCCCAATTTACTTTGGGAAGATTTAGGTCACCAACAGTTATGTTAACATAGGAGCCAGTGCGTTGTCTGAAAATACGGCTCATCAGAATTAGACCGTGGCTACGTCGTGTAAAATAAAACATTTGCAAAAATGTTGTTAAAACGTTCTAGTGTTTCATTTTACATGTAACCACCTCTAAAATGTTTTCAAAATGTTTTACGCCAAAAAACATATGCAAAAAATGTTGCAAAATATTTTAGCAGGATCGAAAACGGCTTGAAGATAGACAGCGGTTACATGTAAAATAAAACAGTAAAATATTTTTGCAAATGTTTCATTTTACCGTTACGTGTAACGGTCTTACATCCGATCGGTAGTTCAAGCCCCGTGTTAACGACGACACCGCGTTCCTATGGAAAGGCCAAAATTCGACCCCCTACAAATCAAAACCCCTGAACGGATTGGAATGAAATTTGGCACAGTTGATTATGTCCTAGAAGTCAGCCCCCACAACAAATTTAGTGACGATCGGATCAGCGGGGGCTTTTGAGTAAATATGTGAAATATACGATGTTTGTTACTTTTCTTTATTTTTCCCAACCGACCTAGAGGTCACACCCCCAACCAATTTTCACGCAGAATGTCTTAAACGACGTGGATCGACGTATAGATGTGCCTTTTGCAGTAAAAATCGAAACTTTTTCTAACCCCTGACCACCAGAAACCGAAAACCGCCAAAATTTGGCCATTTTTTGGACTAAATAAAAATGGTGATATTATTCAACAGCACATTGACAGTTAGTCGATGTGGTGATGGGTAATATCACCTTTTTATGATTTTTGCTGTTTTCGATGTGTTAATCACTGCATTTAGCCGTTAGCGCCTGTATAAACCGCAGTTTTGTACATTTATTTTATAGTTATATATCAATTTCGCAAACAGAACAGAATGAAGCGGCTCATGGAGTATCGTCCCATTTGTAGGAACGATCGCTCCAGAGCAGGATGCATGATTGTGAATAATCTGGTTGTCCTGGATGCCAGTTGGTGTACGTCATCTGTGACACGGTTTCATGTGAGCTGTATCTAGATGACTTCACTCTCCAGATGAAAGGGGATTCACGACTCGAATCTGTGCGTTGTCCAGCTGTCCAGAAGTGGTAACCGGCGCCAGTCACATAATAGCAACCTCTCAGTGTTGAACCTGAAAATATAATAGCACTCAATGGTTACTGAGCAGTTACCGGTACCATAGCCGCATAAGTTTTCTGACATAAATATTTCACATGGTAGTGTAGCGACGCATGTTAGGAGTTGCGGGATATTTGGCAATAAGTTTTTCAAGCCTTTTGCAACTCTTGTGCTATGTGTGTCGACAAAAGTAGGCTATTTTGAACATTGGTCAACATTTGAGTGAACTGTGACAAAAAGTCTACAGGGTGTGTCAAAAAAGTGACACCCCTCGTCAACTACGTCAATACAATGTCAAATAAACTAAAAACACCAGATATTTACGCTGATTTAAATTTCAACATTCGCTACTACTGATTCATAAAGTTATATGCTCAATGTGTCCACCCTGCTGCTGTACAACCCGAGTAAGACGACGACGCCATTCGTCAATACTTCGCCAACTTTAAGTATGACTTTTCGTCACGCAATTTTCCGTTGTGAACTGTGTGTCTGTGGCTTATCTTCTTGGCTGAGTGCGAGGCCCTCAACTTCGTTGATGTTGGCAGGCGTACGCGCACTGCGTGTACGACCACTACCCCGCTGTCGGTCGATACTGCCAGTCATGTCAGTTTTCTTAATTAAAGTTTTCACTCCATCAACATTCCATTGTCAGTCCAGAAACATCTTACACAAACGTGTTGGCTCCATAACCATGGCTGACTCGCAAGCATTTTATCAAATTAATGTCTATCTTCAACTGTAAAACCCGTGGGTAAAACCCATTATTTACAAACATGTAAATATGACGTCAGAATGACGTCACCGGTAGCAATGAATGTGTAACTTTTACGTCGATGGAATACTTTATTCATCGTAAACATTCCCTGAAAATTTTGTATAAATCTAAACATTTTCCAAGGAGATATAGCAGAAAACGAGAGTGGGTGTTTTTTTCTGAACACAGTGCATATAGAAAGTTTATTACCCTGGTATGGCAAGTTGACAATGTTTTAATAGAAGCCGGGTCTCCAATATAAGCGGGGTCTCTAATACAAGCCGGGGGCAGAAGTAACTTATTCTAATAGAAGCCGGGGGCTTCTAATAGAAGTTTTACGGTATCCCTACAGGACAGCGTAAAGTTGAAACCGTGATGCATGCTACATTCCTAACCCTCTGCATGAAGGAGAATTTTTAAATATTTTTCTACTACTCCATTGCAGAACTGTAGTGACTGAAACATGAACAATTTCACAGAATGCACTAAACGTAAAGTTGACACCAACTTGACATTGAAAACGCGAACAGAATGACAGAATGACAGAACCACAGACAGACACGTCGACTGACTTTTAGGATCGCTAAAGCTGAGCGCTCGCGAACCAATTATTTCATAGAATGCACCAAACATAAAGTTGACACCGACTTGACATGGAAGCAAGCATTCCAGCAACGGCAGATTGTTCGGCTGCATCGTTGATGACGAGTAGATGAGCTTTGCTATTTAGTGATCGGCATCGCGCTGCGGCGCCGTACCAGTCGCGGTTTACATTGTCCACTTTGTAGCAGCCGCCAGTTATCGAGGAAAGATAGGTAAAGCCAGATGGACAACCTGCATAGTATAAGCTGTTCCATCACAGGCTGACCGGTAGTTCAAATTCCGTATTAAAGCGCGCAATGTCGGCCATTGACCGACCGAATCTGAGGCGCTGGGCTGGAGGTGCGATGGAGCACTACGGAGGCCGACAAGCTGCTTTTTGAAAGAAGGTTTTGAGTTGGCTGCGAAAACAGGATATGGTAGAACTGTTTCGAATATCCAAGGGAATGGAATTCCAAATGATAAAAATAGGAGCAGCTACAGAAAAACTTTTACAGTAAAAATCGAAACTTTTTCTAACTCCTGACTGGCGGTTCTACGTTGGGGCCAGGGGGCACAGGCCCCCCAAATCTTGCCCAGCCTGACTCGAAAACTTCGCACTTTCGGGCGGAACAAAATTTTCGCTCGATTTCACCTTTAACAGTAGCGGTCTCAGAAGTAAACACCTCTTATTCTTCATCGGAGTCCCGCAAAAGTGCCATAGTGAATAGTCAAATTGGGGTTGGGGATTCAAAATATGTCGTTGTTTTTGATCGCCTACCTATCGGTCATGTGATACGGGCAGTGGCGGTTCTAGGAAAAAATATTTGGGGGGCCTGGCCCCTCATCATTTGGGAGGCAACAACGGCTAAGCGAAATTTACTATAGAACCAATTAATTCAACCAGTAGCAGAACTACTGTGTCCAAAAATTGGGGGGTGGGCAAGATTTGGGGGGCCTGTGCCCCCTGGCCCCAACGTAGAACCGCCACTGGATACGGGGCATGCGCAGTCAACGTTTTACCCTTTAACATGGTCTGAACGCTATTTTGGTGGATAACACTTGTTAATCTGCGTCGTAGCGCCATAAAAGTTGCAAAGTAATATACAAATAGGGGTCACGCCGTCACGGATCTCAGAAATGTGGTTAAAGTTTGTAAGATGCTCAAAGTTGGTGGAGGGTTAGATCGTGTGACGAAAAATTTCCAACAACCGTTCAAGGTCAAAAGGTCAATCGTCAAAGTCACAATGTAGCGTAACGTATTGAAGGTAAAGGTGTCATATCTCGGTAACGGATGGTCAGATCAACTTTAAATTTGGTGAGAGGTATCCACTTCGCCAGGGTAACACTTGTCCCGCTTTTTCAGGAATTTAGGTCAAGCAGACCGGAAATAGAAAAATGGCTGGTTTTTGGTTAAAAAGTGCAAAAAAAACAGCTAGAATATGTACTCCGATTGCCAAAATATTCCCCTCTTAGTGGAAATCGGGTCGCTGAATCCAATACCGTTATCATAATTTTAACCGGAAGCTGAGAAATTATAGGCCTAGCTGTTTCTGTGCGTGCGCAGTAAAATGTGGCTAAAATTATCTAAAACGTTGTCAAATCGCAAAATATCCATCATCTATAGGAAATCGGTGTCTCTGAGAACGACGGTGATAAGACTTCAGACTGGAAGCATAAATAATGCCGACTCTGCGCATGCGCAAACAAAAATGGCCCAAAACGGCCGTAAACGCATTTCGATTGCCGCAATTTCCGTCTCTCAAAGGAGATCGGGTCGCTGAATCCAATGGCGTTGTCATTATTATAATAGCCGGAAACTCAGAAATAGCTGTTTGTTTTTTTGCGCATGCGCAGTAAAAATATGGCTAAAAATTATCTGAAACTTTGTGAAATCGTAAAAATTTCCATACCAGGTACCTTTATACGAAATCGATGTCGCTGAGAATAACGGTGATAACAGATTTTGGACCGGAAGCATAAATATTGCCGAATCTGCGCATGCGCAAAACGGCCTAAAAGGGCCTAGAATTGTAGCCGGAAGCTCGGAAATTGGCGTCTCTGCCCATGCGCCGTAGAAATGTGTCCAAAATCAACAAAAACGTGGCTAAATCGCCAACATCTGGCAACTTTTATAGGAAATCGACGTCGTTGACAACGACGGTGACGACAGAATTCGGACCGGAACGGAAGTACAGGTAACGGCGCAAAAAGAAATGGTGAAAACGGCTGTAAATGCTTTCCGATCGTCGAAGTTTTCGACTCTTATTAGAAGTCGGGGTTGCTGAATCAAATGGCGTTGTCAGAATTGTAGTAGGGCCTACTCGGAAATTTTAATTGCGTTTTCTGAGAGAGATGGTTTTTATTTCGTATGGCAGCCATTGGCTGGATTAGTTCTGCGCATGCACACTAAAGTAAGGCGAAAAACAACGAAACTTTGTCTAATCGCCAAAATTTCGGTACTCATTATAGGAACTCGATGTCGCTGAAAACGACGGTGACAACAGATTTCAGATCGGAACTGGAAATTATGCCGTTTCTGCGCATGTGCAAAGAAAATGAGCCAACATAGCTGTAAGTGGTTCCCGATCGCCAAAGTATACCGTACTACTTATACATATGGATCAAAGAAGTATACAAGAAATATTTTAGATTGTGACCAATCTAGTTACTCCTCGCGCATTATTTTCTCCTGTATTCCTACAAAGCTGCTCTGTAATTCATGAAAGTGGATCGGATAACTCATTCCAGAGATATGGCCATTCGAAATGTTCCAAGATGGCGGGCGGCCGAATCTTGGATTTGGTACAACCGGAAGTAGGTCCATCCGATCCGCCGTCCCCGAAAACCCTACCCCAGGATCAAACACGAAGTCGATCGGACGAACCGTTCACAAGATAGGGCCATTTGAAATTTTCTAAGATCGCGGCCAGCCGCCATCTTGGATTTGGTCCAACCGGATGTAGGTCCATTCGATCCGCCGACCTCGAAAACCCTACCATAGAACCAAACATGAAGTGGATCGGATGACCCGTTGCCGAGATATGGCCGTTCGAAGTTTTCCAAAATGCGAGGTCAGTCGGTCGGTCGGTCGTCGGTCCTCAATATATACATTGTTCTCATGCACTCCTCTTCGCTACGTTAGGAACGAGCGCCCGAGGAGTAAAAATAGCTGAAATTGTACAAACATTGTGCAAATGGCTACGTAACGTAAATTGTCAAAAATAAACCAAATAAAATGAAATAACGCAAAAAACAGCTCGGAACCAGGTAGGCCTAAAAGAGTATAGGCCTATAGACCAAAATGACTAATATCGTCCAAACTGTAATAAAACTGCAAATATAAATGTACAAAACTGCAGTTTACACAGGCGTTAACGGCAAAACATGTGACATTGACAGCTAGTCAATGTGATGGTGGGTGATATCACCTTATGATTTTTGCTGTTTTCAGTGTGTTGTTATTCACTGCATGTCATTTAGCCGTTAACATGTGTATAAACTGCAGTTTTGTACATTTATCTTATTATGTACAATGTGTAACGTGTACTCACTATATCAACACAAACATTGGACACAGTAAAAATCCACCGCATTCATAACTAGAAGGCGCTCTTGAGAGTGCATATCTCCGCCAAGTAAATTTTTAAAGACGCCACGTTTTGGGAAAATTTGTGGGTGTCATGTCCGGACTGTCCCTGGGAACACGTACGTCAAATTTGAAGTCTGTAGATTTAACCGTTTTGGAGCTATTAGCATTTAACGCCCAAAAATAGGGTGTCACGTGACCCTGCAGGCCACCCCTCCCTGTTGGGAAAATTTTTGTAGGTCATGTCCGGACTTTCCCTGGGAACACGTGTGTCAAATTTGAAGTCCGTAGCCTTAACCGTTTTGGAGCTATTAGCATTTAACGCCCACAAATTTAGGGGGTCACGTGACCGAGGCCACGCCCCCTTTTGGGAAAATTTTTGGGGTCATGTCCGGACTGTCCCTGAGAACAATTGTGCCAAATTTGAAGTCCGTAGCTTTAATCGTTTTTGAGTTATTAGCATTTAACGCCGAAAAATTTAGGGGGTCACGTGACCCTGGCCACGCCCCCTTTTGGAAAAAAATTGTGGGGGTCATGTCCGAACTGTCCCTGGGAACACTTGTGTCAAATTTGAAGTCCGTAGCTTTAACCGTTTTTGAGAGCTATTAGCATTTAACTCCCATTGACCGGCCGCTGCGCACACACAAACAGACAAACACACACACATCGAACGAACACATTATCTCCGACATTCACTTCGTTCACTTGGCGGAGATAACTAGAAGGCGCGGGTGAGAGTGCATATCTCCGCCAAGTAAATTTTTAAAGACGCCACGTTTTGGGAAAATATGTGGGTGTCATGTCCGGACTGTCCCTGGGAACACGTGTCAAATTTGAAGTCCGTAGCTTTAACCGTTTTGGAGCTATTAGCATTTAACGCCCAAAGATTTAGGGGGTCACGTGACCGTGGCCAGGCCCCCTTTTGGCAAAATTTTTGGGGGTCATGTCCGGACTGTCCCTGGGAATACGTGCGTCAAATTTGAAGTCCGTAGCTTTAACCGTTTTGAAGCTATTAGCATTTAAAGCCCAAAGATTTAGGGGATCACGTGACCGTGGCCACGCCCCCTTTTGGGAAAATTTTTGGGGGTCATGTCCGGACTGTCCCTGGAAACACGTGCGTCAAATTTGAAGTCCGTAGCTTTAACCGTTTTGAAGCTATTAGCATTTAATGCCCAAAAAATTTAGGGGTCACGTGACCGTTGCCACGCCCCCTTTTGGGAAAATTTTTGGGGGTCATGTCCGGACTGTCCCTGGGAAGACGTGCGTCAAATTTGAGGTCCGTAGCTTTAAACGTTTTGGAGCTATTAGCATTTAACGCCCAAAAATTTAGGAGTGACGTGACCGTGGCCACGCCCCCTTTTGGGAAAATTTTTGGGGGTCATGTCCGGACTGTCCCTGGGAAGACGTGCGTCAAATTTGAGGTCCGTAGCTTTAACCGTTTTGGAGCTATTAGCATTTAACGCCCAAAAATTTAGCGGGTCACGTGACCCTGGCCACGCCCCCTTTTGGGAATATTTTGGGGGTCATGTCCGGACTGTCCCTGGGAACACGTGTATCAAATTTGAAGTCCGTAGCTTTAACCGTTTTGGAGCTATTGGCATTTAACTCCCATGACCGGCCTCTGCGCACACACACACAAACACACCGACAAACACACACACATCGAACGAACGCATTATCTCCGCCATTCACTTCGTTCACTTGGCGGAGATAACCAGTAAAATATTGGAAACGGCAGTTCAGTACCTCTGGGCATGCTTAATTATGTATACAGACAAAGGCGTTCAGATTTTTGTTCTTCTCCGCTACGGCTAATTTTGTTTTTTGTCAAGTTTCAGGTGCGTTAATAGAAGTAAACATGGCAATGTAGTTAGGCTATTCAACATTTCCGCAATTACGTGAGAATGAAAGAAATTGCATAGTCGTGTAATTCTATACCTTTCTTAGGTTCCATTTAGCTTGGACATTACGGACGTAGTAACTTACCATTTCGGTTTTTCCGTCGACTGCCAGTTTTTACTTCAGTAACATCGCCCTGCAGGTTTGTCACTGAGGTTCTCAGCTGAGAAATTGACATTGACGTCTGCTGCTGATAATAATTATTCATCGTGACCATCAGCTGAGTCAGATTTTGCTCTGCCTTTAGTTCAGCGACATCTCTTTGCAGCTGTGATGTAGCGTTCATCAGCTGGGAATTCAACATCATCAACTGATTCAGATCCTGCTCATCCTTCAGTTCAACGACATCCCTTCGCAACTGCCAAGTAGCGTTTATCAGCTGCAGTGCCTGCTCATCCTTCAACTCAGAGATATCCCTCTGCAGCTGTGTCACAGCGTTCATCAGCTGATTCTCATTTCGCTCATCCTTCAGTTCAGCGACATCCATTTGTAACTGTGACATAGCGTTCGTCAACGTCATCAGCTGTCGAAGCACTTCCTGACTGCATCCACAGCTCTGTTGGTCGTCGTTCCCGGTGGACTGAGACGACGTCAGTTGAATGAAAGCGACAACGCACAGACCCAGTTGATATAACATCGCTGTCAGTAAGTCTGGTGGTCTGTCAGCACAAACGTCAGTGCAACATTTGCGAAATAACCTTATGCTGTCTATTGGAAGGTGCAGCAGGCCAATAGTACTGATCTTAGTGGTTACACAATGCATGGCGCAAAATTCTGTTTTGAGTCATAAGGCAATGGGACAATTTCGCCTTCCAATTTTAATTTGCTTTTAATCTGCTTTCAAGTTTGTGGATTATAGTTTGTAGTTATTCTGTAGAACATTTATGTAACTCTGTGTATTCTGTGCTCTGAGTCGTAAGGCAATGGGGCAGTTTCGCCTTCCAATTTTAATTTCCTTTTAATCTGTTTTTAATTTTGTTTTGTAGTTTGTAGTTTATTCTGCAGAACTGATTTATGTAGCTGTCAGATGTAATTTTACTCATGTCAGTCAGTGTTCTGTACATGGACCTTGACATGTTATGTTTGTTTGCATGATTTGTGTGCTTCAAACCAATAAATAAATAAAATAAAAATAAATAGGAAATCGTAACCGATTACCACACTACAGCAACTTGGTGTCGATTGTATGCACTCGCTTGTCCTCAGTGAGACTTATTCGGGACAAGTAAACGTACAAAATCAAATATTTAAACGCATTTAGTTGCACTTGTCTATCATTGAGTGTCTCCTGGTAAATTGACGGGAAGCACTAATAGCTGTTTCTCTGTCGCCGTCTAAAAGATACCGAAGACTAAAGATCTCCAATGTGTAGGAAAAAAATGTAAATCGTTAAGCTATAATATCGGTGCACTTTGTTGATATATTTCTAACGTTACTGATGTTACAATATCGGTGTACATGCATATAATCTAGCTGGCACTGTCACTTTCTGACTTTCATATAGTCTGTACTGTACATAACAAGAAAGCCGTGCTGTTGCAAGGAAACCGCGCGATGCCGCAGCCGTTCTTTTCCGTTTAAAGTTCGCCGATAACATTCACTACAAGTTTATTGTTTAAGAATATCCAAGTTTCGAAAGCCAGGCTCCAGAGCTACAAACATACCGGCGCAAATTAAAACAGAATTTAGCGCAAAATGGCCACCCATGGTCATTCAAGGGCACGTGTTTCGGAGTCAGTGGAAAGGCGATAAGGGACTAAGTAACACTAAATACTAATGTTGGCCTTATTTGTTAAGATTCCGACGATGTACGTCTACGAAAGATCCGCAGTTTTTCCGTGGATTCCAAATACTCTGAAAATTTCGCATTTTGACCCCACGCGCCCGCGCGGCAGCATATCGACATCAGCAATACATTTCATAATTTCAAAAATGGTTTCAGCAGTTAGGGCAGATGCCACAGAAGTGCCCATCCCCCAGACAAAATCCTCTAGCACAAACGGTTTAGCCGCTACAGTTCATCAAACAATTATGCTCCACTACCTCCAGAAAAATATGCTGAATCCGTTTTTAAATCCGCTGACAATTAACGGAGATATTTGCAAATTTGTGACCGCCGTGTCTGCTCTTTCTAATACGTCTCAACGCGGCTCTAATACGTCTACAACTACGCGCGTGGCCGATACTTCGCACTGGGCTACGCCCGGTGCAGCTTCTTCTAGTTGGTTTTGGCACCAATCGAAAGCGCATATGCGACTTCCTATTGGTCATCAATGGTCATCAATAGTAACCTTGGTCCTATCTTGCCCCGTTTCACAGATATTGCAGGTTTCCTGCTGAGATATACCACATCTCTATTCCATCCATCTGATAGCCCCATGATTCTAGTTTCTGGCAAGGTATGAGTCGTCGAAGAATTCGCAAGGGGTCACCCCAAAGGAACGTGCCAAATGAGAGTGGGGTAGGTTTTTCGGCGATTTTCGACCAATATGTCGTCATATCTCGAAAACGGTGCAAGTATCGATAAAAGAATGCATAGGCCTAGGCTGTTTCAGATTTTAAGCTTAGTTTATCTGCTCCTGTGCGAACTGTGCGCAGTTGATCGAAATGCAGTCTACACCACTTAATTATCTTAACAAGAAAGGCCAGCTGTCGCTGACAAACCCGCGCGACGCTTGCGAAACGATTGCACGGTTTATGTAAGAGCAGTGGGGTTGTAAGCTGTATAGCTAGCTTGCCTATCGATAGCTTGCCTATGGTTTCCTATTACATAACATAACATAACATAACATAACATAAACGACAACTATGGGCAAAGCCAAAGACTTCTAAGCCCACATCATAAATAGTAAATTAATAGTGTAACAAAAAACTTAAATATCTTAACTAGAAAACTAAACTTCTGCTTCCGGTTCCAGTTATTTCTACTTGCCAATTATATTTAAGTTCCTGTGTGTGCCAGAATTTATCGAGTCTATTTTTAAAAGAGTTGACAGAGG
>Ga0209679_1000660_pt1 | contig 12938 bp, 13 predicted proteins | sample WorMetHEROISLAND_4_FD_187408 | JGI IMG/M metagenome (GOLD analysis project Ga0209679, IMG submission 187408) | Marine gutless worms symbiont microbial communities from Max Planck institute for Marine Microbiology, Germany - Olavius sp. 2 HERON... ...
AACGGTGAATTCGTACGAAATGGATTCCAGGTCCCGGTCGTGAAAGAAGAACTCTTGCACACCGCGCAAGCCGAGATACTTGGACCCTTCTATCTACCCTTGCACGCCATCAGTATGGCCGCATCGGCTCTTATCAGTGTGGTGAAACCACCGTTACAGCCTGGAAGAACGACGCATGAATACAATCTGCTCGAAATGGGACCCGAGCACGGAACCGGTCCCTGGCCCTGGAGTTAACACGACCATGATCCATCGTCACCTGACCATCGTTTCCCTAATCGGTCTCTCTGCCTGTGTGCTGACCGAATGCCCGAGTTTCGCCTATATAGAAGCCTCCAATAATACACCAACCGTATTGACGATCGAAGAACTGACTCTAGAAAGAGGGATTACGCTTAAACCCGGCCAGACCGCACGATTCAGGTTTGGTGGTGTGTACATCAAAGTTAAGTCAGAGCGTGGTACTTTGAACTACCCGAGAAATATCCCACTCTCCAGCGAGTATGGCGGACTCCTTCGGATTCAGATCAATCTGGATGGTGTGATCTATACCCTGAAGACCGGGGACCCCCCCCTATATCGGATTTTCCCGAGCAGCCCTATGGCTATCCGATTGCGGGCTTTGAGGAAGGCAATGGTCTCTTTGCCGCATGCCTGGATGAGCTACAAAAGAGAGCGAGGGAGCTCGTAGCAAGTCGGGAACAGCCCACTTCTCTCCCCTCAAACATTGATTTCAGCTTGTGTTTGGATAGATTGCGGGCAAAGAAAGCGGCGGAATCCCGAAGATAGCTCAGCCCCCGATCGTTGGGGTTTGTTCCTCGCCCTAACCCAATGCCATTCAGTTAAGGGGACTTTGAAAAATACGGTTTTCGTGAACGGTATGTTTGAATAATCAATGGCTTAGAGTCTCTCGGTCGATGAAAATACCTATTTTTCAAGGTGCCCTTAAGGCAATGCCACTAATTTGACAGGGATTGCCGGAACTAAAAAGCCCTGGAAATTACGAAAGTTTTCACATCCCTGTGACTAGATTCCGGCAATCCCTGCCGGAATGACGGCCTAACTTAATGGCATTGCACCCCAACCTTATCTGGTTCCCACGCTCTAGAGAGTGTGAAAGCATTGCTGAATTTCCGGAATGGAAGGGACATGGGAGCACAATTTCCCTAAATTAGGCCGCATAGATTGCTCCTAACCCCACTTGGTGCGGAATTTAGCGTGAAATATGGCGATTTCATCCCACCGCTATCAGGAAAAGCGGATTCTTTCACAGTCTCTCCAGCGTGGGAACGAGCAAAATCAATAAGTTAGTTCTTAGATAGGCTCTAAGTTTCTTTTCGATTAAGCCTCCATTCGACGTTCGGCCCGCACGGAAGCCAGCGCCGCGCGCAGATCGGCGGCTCGGATGCACGGCGTATTGCTCGATTCCGCCACACAGCGGCGCATTGCCGCCAGGGCCGCATGATTGCAGGCCGTGGCGAGCTCCGCCGCGCTCAGTCCGTCGCTGGGGTCCACCAGATCTTCGAGCTTCAGGTCCTGGGCGGCGGGGCGCCGTGCCAGGTGGATGCCCAGGATTTCCCGCCGCGCGGTCGCGTCGGGCAAGGGCACCTCGAGGATCGTATCGAAGCGCCTGGCCCGGATCGCCGCCGGGTCCGGCCGATCCAGGCGGTTCGTAGCACCGAGCACCAGGACCCCCTTGAGTTCCTCGATACCGTCCAGTTCAGTCAGAAATTGGGCCAGCACCCGTTCGCTGACCTGGGACTCGGCAAAGGCACCGGAACGAACCGGCAGCAGGGCGTCGATTTCGTCGAAAAACAGGATGCAGGGGGCAGTCTGCCGGGCCTTGCGAAACACCTCGCGCACCTCCCGCTCCGACTCGCCGACGAACTTCGGCAGGAGGGCCGGTCCCTTTACGGAGATAAAGTTGAGTCGGGTCTCGGTAGCCAGGGCGCGGGCCACCAGGGTCTTGCCGCAGCCGGGCGGATCGGCCAGTAGGATTCCCTTGGGCGGCTCCACCCCGGCCGCGCGGAACAGCTCGGGGCGGGTCAAGGGCCATTGCAGCAGTTCTATCAGGCGTTGCTTGACCACCGCCAGCCCTCCCACGTCCGTCCAATGCACGGTGGGCACTTCCACGAACACCTCGCGGATGGCCGAGGGTTCCACCTCCCGCAGCGCCGCCTCGAAATCGGCATTCCGGACCTGCAGGTCGCGCAGCAGTTCATAGGGGATCCGCGCCGACTCGCAATCCACCGCGGGTAGGATGCGGCGTAGGCTCGCCATGGCGGCCTCTCGACACAGGGCCTCCAGGTCGGCGCCGACGAAGCCGTAGGTGCGTTCGGCCAGGTCGTCGAGGATCGCCGGGTCGGCCAGCGGCATGCCGCGGCTGTGGACGTCCAGGATTTCCCGTCGCTCGGGGCGGCCGGGGATGGGGATGGCGATCTCGCGGTCGAAGCGCCCGAGCCGACGCAGAGCCGGGTCCAGCACCTGGGGCAGGTTGGTCGCCGCGATAACGATGATGCGGGCGCGCCGCTTGAGACCGTCCATCAGTGCCAGGAGTTGGGCCACCACCCGCTTCTCCACTTCGCCCTGTACCCGGTCGCGCTCGGGGGCGATGGCGTCGATCTCGTCGAGGAACAGAATGGACGGCGCCTTGTTCTCGGCCGCCGCGAACAGCTTGCGCAGCTGGGCCTCACTCTCGCCGTAGAATTTGTGAATGACCTCCGGACCGCTGACGGTGAAGAAGGCGGCATCCGTCTCGTGGGCGATGGCGCGCGCGATCAGGGTCTTGCCGCAGTCGGGCGGTCCGTGCAGCAGCACACCCTTAGGGGCCGCGATCCCCAGGCGCTCGAAGACCTCCGGGTAACGCAGCGGCAGCTCGATCATCTCGCGGATGCGTTGGAGCTGGGGTTTCAACCCGGCAACGTCTTCGTAGCTCGGGGCCTGATTGGTGGTTTCGGCCTGCTGCGCCGCGCCCACCAGCAGCCGGGTCGTGGGGTTGATCACCACTGCTTCCCTGGGTGTGGTAGAGATCACACGGAAGTCGGCCGCCCGGTTGCCGAACAGGGTGGCGCGAATGCGATCCCCGCTCCGGACGGGCAGACCATCCAGCAAGCTGCCGATATAGGGCAGGTCGCGCTCCTGAGGGGTGGTGTCGATGGGTGCAGCTCCACCTGACGAGCCGGCTCGCACGCAGTGGCCCGCAGCGCTACGGTCTTGCCCAGGGAAACCTCGGCATTGCCGCGGGTCAGCCCGTCGAGCTACACCTGCGTCTGGCCGCGTGCCTCCTTGTGTGCCGGCAGTACCTTGCACAGGGTCCTGGATTTGCCCGCGACCTCGACGAAATCGCCGATCTCGAGTCCCAGGGTGCGCATGTCATCCGGGTCCAGGTGGGCCACCGCCCGACCCACATCCCGGGTGAGGGTCTCGGCGACCTTGAAACGCAAGGAGGTTGAAGACAAATTCGGCATGGATACAGGGCAAGCGCGTATTTACCCTATATGCCAAGTCCCGCCGGATCATAGACACATCTTTTGAACGGGTTTGACTGTGTTTGGTGCCGATTCTTCATCGCCTGAAGGGGTGAAATATGACCCGAAGCCTGTTGGGGAATATGTTGATTATAGACCTGGACGTAGCGTTTGATGATATCGACCAAGTGCTCGGCGGAGTCGAAGCAGGTGGTGGCCAAGACGTCGGCGATGCGGCCGTTGAAGCGTTCGATCATGCCGTTGGTTTGTGGGATTCGGGGTTTGATGGGCCGATGCCCAATCCGGTTGTTGGCACAGACCCGATCGAGGGCATGGGCCCCGGTCGACCGGCGCTGGCCGGCGTTGTTTGGTACTGCCCGAGAAGAGGTCTATTAGCCACAAAAGACGCGCAGAGACACCCAATTGTCATCCCGACACCGTTCAGCCCCCACCGCGCCATTCCGGCAGGGAGTGCCGGAATCCGGTGCCATGGACGGTAACAACAGGGGGGGCTGAACGGCTGCATCTTTTCGTGTTGGTTCGGGTTTTTCGTGATGCTTGTACTTGACACCGAGGCGGCTTCTCGCGTTTTCTATGCGCCCTCACCATCCGACGCGAAGCAAACGCATGAACCTGGTCATCGTGGAATCACCCGCCAAGGCGAAGACAATCAAGAAATATCTGGGTTCCGACTTCGAGGTCATGGCCTCCTACGGCCATGTGCGGGATCTGGTCCCGAAGGAGGGGGCGGTCGATCCGGAGCAGGGATTTTCCATGCAGTACCAGGTCATCGAGCGCAACGAACGGCACGTTCAGAATATCGCCAAGAGGCTCAGGCAGGCCGAGGCCCTGTATCTGGCCACCGACCCGGACCGGGAAGGGGAGGCCATCTCCTGGCATCTCTATGAACTCTTGAAGAGCCGCCGGCAGCTCGGCAAGCGGCCGGTGCACCGGGTCGTCTTCAACCAGGTCACCAGGCGTGCGGTGCAGGATGCGGTAACCAATCCGCGCCAGCTATCCGGGGATCTGATAAACGCCCAGCAGGCACGGCGGGCCCTGGATTATCTGGTGGGCTTCAATCTCTCGCCCCTGCTGTGGAAGAAGATCCGGCGCGGTCTGTCCGCCGGTCGGGTCCAGAGCCCCGCGCTCCGGCTCATCGTGGAGCGGGAGCAGGAGATCGAGGCCTTCAAGATCCGGGAGTACTGGACCATTATCGCGGACGCGCTCAAGGAGGACAAAGATTTCGAGGCCAAGCTCACCCGGTTTGCCGGTGAAAAGCTGGAGCAGTTCAGCATCCAGGACGAGGCCCGGACCGAGGAGATTCAACGCGCCCTGGTGGCAGCGGCCCAGGGCAAGCTCAAGGTCGAGCTGGTCGAGCGCAAGCAGCGCAAACGCAATCCGGCTCCCCCCTTCATCACCTCGACCCTCCAGCAGGAGGCGGCGCGCAAGCTCGGTTTTACTGCCCAGCGCACCATGCGGGTCGCCCAACAGCTCTACGAGGGTGTGGACGTCGGCGGCGGTGCGGTGGGGCTCATCACCTACATGCGGACCGATTCGGTCAACTTGGCGACCGAGGCCCTGGACGAGATCCGCGGCTTCATCGGCGAACGCTACGGCGCCGACCACCTGCCGCCCCGGGCGCGTATCTACAAGACCAAGGCCAAGAACGCCCAGGAGGCCCACGAGGCGATCCGGCCCACCTCCATCCGGCGTCTACCCCAGGACCTCAAGGCCCATCTGACCGCGGATCAGGTCCGGCTCTACGAGCTGATCTGGAAGCGTACCCTGGCCTGTCAGATGGCCCATGCCCTGATCGACATGGTGGCGGTGGACCTGAGCGCGGGCGCGGGCAATCTGTTTCGGGCCACCGGCTCCGCGGTGGTCAGCCCCGGCTTTATGCGCGTGTATCTGGAAGGGCGCGACGACGCCAAGGGCGCGGACGACGACCAGGAACGGATGCTACCCCAGCTACAGGAGGGCGAGCTGGTGGATCTGAAGGCCATCCGCCCGGAGCAGCACTTCACCGAGCCGCCGCCGCGCTACACCGAAGCCTCCCTGGTCAAGGCCCTGGAAGAATACGGGATCGGCCGCCCCTCCACCTATGCCAGCATCATCTCCACCCTGCAGGATCGGGAGTACGCGGAGCTGGAGAAGAAACGCTTCCACCCGACGGATGTGGGCCGCATCGTCAACCGGTTCCTGACCGAGCACTTTACCTCCTATGTGGATTACAATTTCACGGCCCGGTTGGAGGACGAGCTGGACGCGGTCTCCCGCGGCGAAGAGGACTGGATTCCTCTCTTAGAACAATTCTGGCGACCTTTCAAGGACCGCGTCGATCACACCCAGGAAAACGTCAAGCGCAGCGACGTGACCCAGGAGGCCATTGGAGAGGCCTGTCCCCAGTGTGGTGCGCCCCTGTCAATCCGCCTCGGGCGCCACGGCCGTTTCATCGGCTGCACCAAGTACCCGGAGTGCGATTACACACGGGACCTGACAGACGCGGCCAGGCCCGAACAGCCCCCGACCGAGGTAGTGGAAGGCCGCAGCTGCCCCAAGTGTGGCTCCGAGCTGCAGATGAAGCGCAGCAAGTACGGCAAATTCATCGGTTGCGGCACCTATCCCAAGTGTCGCTATATCGAACCCCTGGAGCGTCCCCAGGATACAGGCGTCACCTGTCCCAAGTGCAACCAGGGGACCCTGTTGAAGAAGAAGTCGCGGCGGGGTAAGATCTTCTACTCCTGCTCCACCTATCCCAAATGCGATTACGCGCTCTGGAACGAGCCGATCGCCGAGTCCTGTCCCCAGTGCGACTGGCCGGTGCTCACGCTCAAGGTCACCAAGCGCGACGGGGCACGGAAGGTCTGTCCCCAGAAGGATTGCAACTATACCGCCCTCGGCGCGGAGACTACTCCTACGTAAGGTGGGCCGTTGTAGGGTGGGCTGTGCCCACCAAAGGATTGTGCCCACCGAAAAAACACCCCACCACCCAACCGCAGGGCGGGCTGCGCCCACCGAACGATGCCCGACTACCGTAGATCCTACGTCGGCAATACCTGGTTCTTCACCCTCGTCACTGGACAACGACGAGCCATTCTCTGTGATGATCGTCTGCGCCCCCTGTTAAGGCAAACCCTGAAAACGGCCAAAGAGCGCTGGCCCTTCCGCATCGGCGCCTGGATCTTGTTACCGGATCACTTGCACTGTATTTGGACCTTGCCGGCAGGAGACGCGGATTTCTCCAACCGCTGGGGCTGGATCAGGAAGGAATTCGGCAAGCAGCCCCGGTCGGTGGTGGGCACAGCCCACCCTACGGGCTCGCTACATTCCTTTGTTTGATCGGTAGATTACGCAGATTTCTGCAGATAAAATCAACCACTATGGACTGAAAGTCCATAGTCTGGAGGACTAACGTCCTCATCCGTGGACAAGCCACGGACTGGAAGTGAAGGGACTTAACGTCCATAGTTTCAACTATGGTGCGCTTCGCGCACTAAAGTCATTGAAGCAATGAACCAATCTTCGAAAGTCTGCGTAATCTTTGGATAAAAAGCTATATTTTCCCATACTCAATCCGACCCGGACTGCTCTGCGGCCCGTAGGTTGGCAAAGCCGGGAGCGCCGGCATCCTGCCGGCAAGCTAATTCGCCGCCAGGATGGCGGCACTCCGATGGCGGTACTCCTCTCTGGCTCCCACGCTCCAGCGTGGGAACAAGCCCTTGACGCTCCAGCGTCATGCAACCCTTGTCCCGACGGAGGAGGAATCGGCCGCTGGAGCGGCCCACGATTGCGTTCCCACGCCGGAGCCTGGGAACGAGCCGAAGATGCGGTTCGCCGCCGGCGTCCATTGATGCGGTTCGCGGTCGGGGTCGGTGCAGTCCTGCCACGGCGTACCGCGCTCACCGCATCCTACGGGTTGTGGATTTGGTATCATCACCGCCGTAAGTGGGCATAGGACCCTGAAATATATCGCTCTCTCTGGCTCCCACGCTCCAGCGTGGGAGCAAGCCCTTGGCGCTCCAGCGTCACCACGCCTGGTCGCTGGAGCGGCCACGATTGCGTTCCCATGCCGGAGTCTGGGAACGAGCCGACGAGCCGAGCCGAACCTTGGGTAAATACTGCCACCACGCCTTCATCAGCTATGCCTGGGCCGACGACCAGCCCTTCGCTACGGCCGGTAGTCCCGACCAGCATGGCACTAACCGAGGTTGGGTCAGTACCTTCCGGGACCGTTATCGCAAACACCTGGGCCGCGAAATCGACCGCATCCCCGAAGGCGAGCGCATCTGGCTGGATTATGAACAGCTGCGCGGCAGTGATGCCGTCACCCCTGAGATCCACGACACGCTGAAGGACTCTGCGCTGCTGATCCCCATCCTGTCCAAATCCTGGTTTGCTTCCCCCTGGTGCCGACAGGAATTCACCGCCTTCATCAGCACCATGCCGACTGGCAAAAGCGATTATTCCCGGTCTGGATGGAACAGGTGGAACCTAACAAGCTCGACGAAGCAGGTCAGCAAATCTGGGACCAGTTTCAGGAACTGGAGCTGCTCGGCTACACATTCTGGTATCGGAATCAGGCCAACCGAGTCCGCACCCGCTGGTTCCCGGATCCAGACCCCTCCGACCGGGACTACGGCTATATCCAACAGGACATGGCCCGTGACATGGCCGAACGGCTCGAAGCGCTTGGACAACTCGCCGAGGATGTTCCAAGTCCCGCACCCATCCCGCCACCCCCGAGCCAGCCTTCGGCAACCTGCGACCTGCCTGTACCTCCCTCCAAGGGCAACCAGGTCGTCGTGATCAACGGCGGCACTCATGATGCCCCATTGGTCCAGGACATTACCCGGGTCTTGAACACCCGCGGTGGCCTCAGCTACAGGGTTCCCTTGATGGTAAAGGGCCGACGCGTCAAGTGCAGGCCCTCGAAGCTGCGCTGGAATCTACGTGAAAACCTCGAGCGGGCCACTGCCGTGCTGATGGTCTTTCGCGCCGGGTCCCCGGATGAGGTCCAGGCGCAGCTGCGCGAATACAGACAGGCCGTCGCCAGACACCCGGAGCGGACACCGTACCTGGATATTTGCCACCTGGGTAACCAACCCTTGGATCTCCCTCCATCCGGCCCCGACATACGGGTTCACCCGATAACGGACGGCAACCTGGAAAGAATCCTGGAGATACTACCCCAGCCTCCTGCGGGAAAAGAGATCCAACATATCATCAAGGGTATTATCCCCTCTGTCTCGACGAAACCGGATAGCACCACAACCTTGCGCCGAATGCGAGACGAGCGTACCCGACAACTCTCTGAATAGATCTCATGAAATTGGTTCTGGACAGCTCCGCGATCGTAAAATTCTTTCTTCAGGAATCCCTGAGTGACAAGGCCCGCGCCCTTCTTGTCGCTATAGGAGAAGGAGCACACGAGGCGCATATCCCATCCTTGGCATGTTATGAAGTGCTTGGCGTGTTGTCTCAGCACCTTGCAACGCAAGACGAAATCGGCAGATACCTCTCATCACTTTACAATTTGATCGATTCCAACGCGATTCGGATGCATTTGGTGAAACAAAGGCTGTTAAACAAAGCCGCTGAAATAGCCTGCACGGATACGCACGGACAAGGACATATTTCATCCTATGACGCTACCTTTCATGCCTTGGCCCTGCCGATCGATGCAACGCTTATTACCAATGACAAGTCTCACTATCGAAAAACCAGAGACAGTATTGGACAAATTGTTCTCTTGGATAATATGAAGTTGGGGACGGTTCATTAATGGCCGGTCGCCCCTATCCCGGCCTGCGGCCCTTCAGCCGCGAGGAGGCGGACCGCTTCTTCGGTCGTGAGGAGCAGATCGACCAGCTGCTCGACAAGCTGGCCGAGACCCATTTCCTGGCCGTGCTCGGGACCTCCGGCTCCGGCAAATCCTCCTTTGCGCCTGTGGGACAACGCCGTCGCTATAGGCCAAGACAAGCCAGTTCTGGACGAGACTGGCCTGGATGCACTCGGCGGCCTGACCGCGGCCCTGGATCGACATGCGGACGCGGCATTCGCCGAGCTCGACCCGGATCGACAGCGCACCGCGGAGATCCTGTTCCGATCACTCACCGAACGGTCCGAAGGCAAACGCGATACCCGCCGTCCGGTCAAAATCTCCGAGGTCGCCGATGTTGCCAGCGTCCCACCGGAACAGGTCATCGCCTGCACCCGGCCCTTCCGGTGGGCCGACCGCAATTTCCTAATACCTCCGGCGGATCAGCCGCTCGGCGCCGATGACACCATCGACATCACCCACGAGGCATTGATCCGCCAGTGGCGACGGCTCCAGGATTGGACCGCCGACGAGGCCGAACAGGCCGAGCTTTACCAACGCCTGGCCGCCACTGCCCAACGCTGGCAGAGGGGCGAGGAGGCACTCTGGATCGATCCAAATCTCCAGATTGCTCTGGACTGGCGACAGAAGCGCCAGCCCACCGCCGCCTGGGCCGCACGCTATGGCGGTGATTTCGCGCTGGCGATGCGCTTCCTGGATGCCAGCCGCGACCGGCGCGAAAAAGAACGCGCCGCCGCACAGGCCCAGCAGCGCCAGAAACTACGTCGGGCCTGGCTCACTGCCGGAATCTCTATTCTGGGACTGGTCATAACCCTGCTCCTGGCCGTCTGGGCCTGGTCGGAACGGCAACGCGCCCTTGCCGAAGAGACAAAAGCACTCGCGGCCGAGCAGCAACGGACTGAGCAGCTCTTTGAATCCGGCCTCACCCATACCGCCCTGCTGGCCCAAAGCGAGGATTATGCCGCCGCCTAGCAGATACTCGGCCAGACGGTCGCACTGGACGACGCCATTCCTCCCGAGCGCCGCCGTGCCCGTAATCTACTGGCCGGCTTGGTGGATCTTCGCCGCGGTACAGCGGACCGGATCTACCGCAGCGCCGATGCCGCGCTGAAAGATCTGGCCCTGAGCCCGGGCGGCCGCTGGCTAGTGGCAGGCGGCGAGCGCGGCGAGTTGGTCGTCTTCGATGCCGAAAGCGACAAGCTGGTAGAACGGCTGGAAGGCCGTGATCCGAAGGCGGGAAACGTCGGTTCTGTCAAAGCCGTCCGCTTCAGCGCGGATGGCGGCATTCTGATCAGTGCCGGCAACGACCGCCGGATCATCCACTGGTCGGTGCCTGACTGGCAGATCCAACACCAATGGCAGGCCCCGGCGGCGGTCTGGTCTCTGGCACTGAGTCCGGACGGTAAGACCTTGGCTAGCGGGGACGGGCACGATGGCATCACACTCTGGTCCATGGCGACCGGCAAGCAGCTCCGTACCCTCACTGGCAAGAGCAGCGATATTGCCGACGGCACCAGCCTGGCCTGGCTCCCGGACGGACGGCTGATCAGCGGTGGCTACAAGGGCCAGATCGGGATCTGGGATCCGGCGACCTGGGAAGAACGGCCGTTGCCGAGAATCCATACCGATCGGGTCAATAGTGTCGCTGTCAGCCCGGACGGCTCACACATCGCCACCGGCAGTGCCGACAATACCATCGTCCTCTAGGACGCCGACGGTCGCCCCTTGCGTCGTCTGCGTGGACATCGGAACAAAGTGCTGGGCCTCGCTTTCGATCCGTCCAGCCAGCGCCTGCTGTCCGCGAGTTATGACAATGCGCTGCGGCTGTGGGATCTGGCGTCCGGCACGGCGCTCAGGGTCTTCCAGGGCCATACAGCCGGCCTGTGGTCCGTCGTCGTCCGTGACGGCCATGCCTATACCGCCGCCAATGACAGCTCTGTCCGCTGCTGGAGCTTGGACAGCGCCGGTCAGTGGATCTGGGATTTGGAAGGTCGGGAGCCGATCTCCGCCCGCTTGCTGCCGGACCCGGCGGGCGGACAGTGCCGGCGATCTGCTGATCGGTTTCAGGGATGGCGCCATCCGTGGCTATGGATTGCCGTCGGAGACAGCAGGTTCGACTGTGGCCCGTCTCGATGCAGGACCCACAGCCGCGACGGATGCAGAGGATGCACCAATCAACTCGTCGCCAAACGCTCCACGCTCCGGGTGCTTTACGACTCGATTTGCCCAATGCACACAACAGCTGGGTGCTACGTTTTGCCCTAGCGCCGGACGGACAAATGCTTGCCACTTGCAGTCACGACAACACCGCCCGGATCTGGCGTATCCAAGATGATAGAGATGGCCTGTCCTTGGATCTGCTGCACCATTTCGACCAGCACTCGGACAGTGTCTATGATGTCGCATTCTCCCCGGACGGCTGCCTGCTGGCGACTGCCGGCTACGACGGCCAGGTGGGGCTGTTCGACCTCGATACCGGTGACGGACAACTGTCACCGGCGGCGGAGTCAGGCAAGATCGCCGCCGTCGAGTTCACACCGAACGGCAATTCACCGATAACCGCGCACTATGAAGAACGCCGCCTTCGGTACTGGCAATATGACGGCTTGCAGTTGACCAATGGCCGCACCATCGCCCAGCTGTCCAATCTGCCCCTCTGGGCCAGCCTGAGCCCGAATGGTCGCCGTGTCGCTGTCGTCGGGCGCCAGCATATTGTCACCCTCCACGACCTCGATCCGACTGCCGACGATATCGATACCGCCGCCGAGCCCCGGCAATTGATAGACCACGAGCAAAGCGTCTTCCGTGCCATTTTCGATCCGGATGGTCGCCAGCTCGCTACCGTCGGCGGCGATATGACCGTCCGGATCTGGGATCTGGGCCCGGACGATGCGTCGGCGACCACAGCCGGCCAAGCCCTCTTCACCCTGCGACTTCCAACGCAGCGGGATCATGGAGTTCCCCTCTGGGATTTCGATTTCCGTTGTGATCGGGACCAGGCCGGCTGCTGGATCGCCGTCCCTCTCACTATGGGCCGCATCGCCCTCTACCGCCTGTCCTACGCCCAGCCCCCGGTCGACCTCCGCCCGTAAAAAACGACGAATCACCCGAATCGAAGCCGCAACCCGTAGGTTGAGGTGAGGAACGAACCCCAACATCCTTATATCAATCCACCCGTAGGTTGGGCAAAGCCCGCCGGGGACGGCGGGCGTGCCCAACATCCGCATCTCGTTTGAATCGCAAAGATACAAAGGACACAAAGCGTAGGTCGGGTTAGGCGCGCCTTTCCGATGGTGAGGGATGCAAATTCGCTCGGACGCGCCGTAACCCGACATAGGATTTTGCGTGATGCCTTACCCGGAGATGATGCAGCTTCAAATGAAGCCGGCTATGCACGCAGCGTTATCTACAGATTCGAGAGATAGGGTCGTCGGGTTACGGCGCGTTCGGTCTCATCGGCACCGGTCAATACCGAAAGGCGCGCCTAACCCGACCTACCACAGATGCTGACATATCCCCACAAAATCCGCCCTTGGCGTCAGTCGGTAAGGCAGGCGTCATGCGCATCAGCGACCCATTGATCAGGTGGCCCGATGATACCGATCAGTTCCGGGAGTACCTCGCGGCAACTG
>Ga0209679_1000661_pt1 | contig 12931 bp, 5 predicted proteins | sample WorMetHEROISLAND_4_FD_187408 | JGI IMG/M metagenome (GOLD analysis project Ga0209679, IMG submission 187408) | Marine gutless worms symbiont microbial communities from Max Planck institute for Marine Microbiology, Germany - Olavius sp. 2 HERON... ...
GGCCATTTTTTTTGAAAATTTAGAGATGAGGCCAGCGTTATTATATATCGATATGTAGTCTGTCGTCAGCTTTTCAGTGATCCCAAAATGAGTGACCTTGAAAGACCTTGAATGGCTATTTCGCGTTAAATTCTGTTTTCGCGCCAGTTTGGCTGGCTCAGACCGTGCGACTTTTGAAAAATAATTGCGCGAAAACTAATAAAGATAGGCACATACTATCAGCATCACAAATCGTTGGCAGGGACTCTTAGTTTCTGGCTATATAAGGTTTGTGCGGATATTTGCTTGGGTTCTCTAGAAAGAAGACATTAAAGGACAATGGGGTCGCATGTTAACGCTTGTCTTGAACATCTTTTCTTGGGTTTCGAGAACAGTTGCGTAAAATTAAATGCAGATAGACCCATACTACTACAGCTACTGTCATGCAGTTCGGGGACTCTAGTTTCTGGCAGTATAAAGTTTATGCCAGTATTCGCAGGGGTTCTCTAGAAAGGAGATATCAAACAACAGTAGGGTCGCACATGATGTGCACGTACTGCAGTTGCATGCTGAAGTTTATTTGCTGTATGCCTAACAAATTAGCCGGATCATCGGACTGAGGTTTTGCAGGTGATAGACATAGGTGTAGATCATTACGGTGATAGGAAGTAACTTAGATACAAAGAAATGCATTGTTGATGCCATGTTTCTAAACGGTAGCTGAGCTTGTTGGTTAGCATAATTTGGCAAACAGATGAAAGTACACCAGTCGTCATTGGTGTAAATCAACGCCGAGGTTGTGGGGGATGTATGTTTGAGTGAGGTCGAAGTTGTGTAGGTGCTGACAAGGTGAGCTCTGGTGAGGGGCTTGCCTCACTTGGCTAAAGGTCTGGGGAGTGTCATAAGCTTAACCTCAGTGTGGTCTGTGGCAAAACTCCAACTGCCGGCAGACCTTTGATATGGTAGGATAGCCATAAGGTGCATTCTAGCACAAAATGCTTGAAATATATGTGATTGAATGACCATGCTGTTAAGATTTCTTGGGAATGCTTATGCAGCTGTCCCCTGCATGTCCCTCGTATTGTATACCCATGCCCGTTAGGACCCGTCTCTTCTGCTGACTTGAAATTTAGACTATTGTGTAGGGCTGTTTATCGATTATTTTTTTAATTACATTAATTGCGTGATTAAGTATTTTAATTGCGCATTAATTGCAGTTTTAACGCATGTCCTGCTTATCGCAGGTAGGTTTGTAATCACATGACAGAAAGTTGTCTTGCTTCTGAATATTGGTTTAGAAATTTATTAGCAGTGAAATGTCGGAAAGTTTAGTGTCTTGCTGAACGTGAAATTCATTGCATGAACAGCATAGGTGAAAAAATTCTGAAGTGCTGCTAGTTTCCAGTTCCTTTGTTGAATACTTTTTGGCTGTATAATAGTAGAACAAGCTTCTGTAAGGTAATATTTTAGTCACTGTTAAAGTTTTAGTGGCATTAATTTTTTTAACCAGGATTAATTTCATAATGCATTAGTGCATTAAATTAATGCGTGATTTCGACAACACTTATTAAACACTGAAGAATTGGCCACTAAAATGTCATTGTCATTTTTGTTTTTTAATTGTTAAGGCACGATCCTCCTGTAGCTTGGAAACCAGAAAATTTTGCACATTTTATATAACAAAGATGTGTCATATTTTAGTTGAAATGAAAGAAAAAGAGGGTCTTCTACATAAAGAAGGGCATGAACTTGATGTTATTGTGGTTGATGGACGTGAGAAGTCGCCTTCATTTGTGTCAATTGGAAAGCCTCCCAGTGACAGGTATGCATTGTGTTAAAACCTTGCTTATGTATGATTAGTTGATTATCTGTGAAAAATTTACTTTTGGTCTCCTGGCCTAACCTGGAGTGGCTCCAGAAAGTTGGGCCATTTTTGACAAAAAAAACTGCGTGCGTGAGTGTAAGATTTGTAAACTAGTAATCTTAATTTATTGTATTGACTTTAGTATCACTTTTCAGTCGCTTAGTCAGAAAAATTTTCTGTGGGGGAATGTGGGTGAGGCAAGTAAAGATGTCAAGAACGTGATGATGATGTTGTCAAGGGGTGGGTCATCTTATTTCATATCCGTTCAGTTAAGGCGTATTGGTCTGGCAGTTGTCATTATCCAGCAAGGGTCAAAGTAGTTTGGCAGTAGGCAGCATTGCCGTGAGCATTCTGTGGTTCCAAGTAACACTGCATTAGACAGGAGCCCCAGTCCACCCACGGGCAGGGTAGATTTTGGGGTCGTAATCCCCAGTTTGCAGCAATGCAGCCCATCAGCAAATTACTTTGGCAGTCGAATCTCTGGGAAGAGAACCATGAATAGTTTTTAGAAGCATGGTGAATGGTGATAGTTATGCCTCCACTAACATTTGTATTTGAGGCATTGTGTATTTGGGCTGTTTGTGAGTCTGTCTGCAAGTCTATGCATCCCCAACTTGGTTGACACAATGTCTTAAAAGTTGTTGGACATATTTTCAACAAACTTTCAGGCTTCAGCATTGGTGCATTTTGGGACAAGGATGAATGTGTCAACTTTTGGTGTAAGATGGTCAAAGTTCAAGTTCATGATGGGGTCCAAATTGCTGGAAGGTGTACTTTTTGGCCTTGTTAATGCAATGTCATGAAAATTGCAGGACTGAATTTCAACTTTCAATGTTGATGCATTTTGGGACAAGGATGAACACATTATGTTTTGGGGTCAGAAGGTCAAAGTTCAAGGTGACTGTGGTTGCAGCATACTGGATGATGCACTTTTTGGCCCTGTTAGCATGACGTGTTCTTTTATTCCACTAACTCTCTCGCATCAACATTTGCAGTGGCATTAGGTAAGGGAGAATGGCTGTCAATAAAATGTGACAGTAACAAATTTGGGTGTTTGAACACAAAATTGGCTATAACTTGGCCTGTATTGGAGATATATCCCAGACTGTTGTACCAAACTGGGGGTTTTCGAGGTCGGCTAGTTATGATGTCATTCAAATTTGCCGCTGACCAACCTCAGTTGCCTTAGTAACAAAAAGTTGGCTATCTGGACATAAAATTGGCTATAACTCAGCTTGTACAGGAGGTAACTGCCAGATTCTTGTTTTAGGGGTCGGGTAATGTAATGGTGTCATTCGGATTTCAGACACAACCCTAATTGACTCCCCGTTGCCATGGTAACCAAATTTTTGCATGTTGCCACAAAAGTTTTGGGGTGTGTAAAACAGCAGAGGGAGACCATCACGCTGGGCTTTGCCATGCTTTCTAGTTTAGTTTTTCTTCTCGCTTGAAAGGAAACTTATTTTTTTTGTAACTGGTTGTTGTGTTTGTTTTTGTTTTTCAGTTATTGCTTGGTGTACATTATTTTTCTGATTCACGGAGTTGCTGTCTTGATGCCGTGGAATATGTTCATTAACGCCAATGACGTAAGTGTGCCACTTTGTCATGCGTATGTGTTCGGTGATCTATGCCTAGTGTTGAACGAAGTTTCTCGACGTGGGCAATTTATATCTACAATTGTGCGTGCACATAATTGATCTTGATCGACAGGCATTGCTTGATTTTTCTGAAGTAGTTTAGATTTTTAAACTGAGCACAGCACATTTCTGTGCTAAACCAGAAAGAGAGAGTATATATTCATTGCAAATAAAATGTGGTTTAGTGCATTTTTTCTTGGCACATCAATATCTTTGTGTTTTACACATTGTATGCCAATGTAACATTTGAATTTTGATCAGTTATTTTATTTGGTTTTATTTGGTTAATATTGTGCAGCTGATTTTTGCTGACTGTGATATATAAATTGAATGTCTTGTTGCTGCTTTTGAATGATCAGTTGATATGGATATTATATTGTAGTACTTTGTAAAGTACAAGCTTGCACCAGGAGCCTCTGAGCAGAACAGTACAGAATCAAAATCGGAAGAGGTTTATAGAGACTACTTCCTGAGCTCACTGTGCTTTGTCGCACAAGTTCCAAACGTAATGCTGAATGGATTTAATCTTTTTTGTCGGGTAAAAAGGTGAGACAATACTTCTGTATGCTATACTTTGTTTATACTTTTATTTTGCTGTATTTACCATTTATTGCACGTGATGAAACTTGTAATACAGTATACTATAAAGCACTCGGGGAATGCAAACGTATTATGCTGACCAATGACCATACGGTACACTCACTGGTAATGCTGTTTTCACAATGATAAACAACGTGAAAAAGTCATATATCTACGCTGCTTTTTTGTCTCGTGGCCTAACATTTTGACAAATTTCAGAAAAATTTACACAATTTCTGGAGTGACCATGCTGACAGACAGAGAAACTGAAGCAACAACATGATCTCCTCTGCGGAGGTCACAGGAATGACAAATTTGTGGAACTATTTGATGACTGTTAGTGTTGAGCACACAGCAATTGAATGTGGAATGTGTTTTGTGTCGCTTATAAAATGGGAACAAAATCATGCTGTGAATTGGCCTGGCATAAGAGTCTATCTGTAATAAGGATGATTGTCTCTTGGTGCTCTAAGAAAGTATGTTTACAGAATCTCCAAATAGAAAGAGTATTAATCAAGAAGATTGTATTGACTGCAGTGCAAGGTCAATTCATGCCAGCCGTAGCCTAAATCAGAAATCAGGTCACTGTGGTGTTTTTCATGAGTTGGCCAAAGGCCTTATTGCCTTGCTAACGGCATTACAGCACTGAGTGGCTTATAAAAGGGCAAACAGCAATGTTGGTGCTTCAGTTAAGTTTGTACTGTGACAATAAAAATGTTTACAGTCTGATGTTGTCTAAATCAAAGTGTACATTCCTTTGCTGGCGCTACTGTTTGACGTTTTGACACTGTTTGCTGGTCAGCATGCGGGGAGTCCATCCTGTAAAAGTCCTGCACAAACAATTCTCAGAAGTTCTTTAAATTTGGGATCTAGCTTGACCTTGAGCAACTGCAGAAAAATTATCTGGTTAAATAAAAATTGAAAGTAATTTGTTTTTGTTACAGTGGTAGTTGTAGTAGTAGTGGTAGTGGTAGTAGTAGTAGTGGCAGTAGCAGTAGTAGCAGCAGCAGCAACAGTAGTAACAGTAATGTAGAAATAATAAATGGAGATAGAGATATTAGTTATTCTGTTACAGTGGCACTGTGGTATAAACAGTGATGACTATATATAAACTCATGTTTCTGAAGCCAAAGCTGTGTCATCTTTGTTTGGCCTGAAGTATGGCAAGCTTTACGTACGTGGAATAGTGATGGCAGTGATGTTATGTTGTTGCAGTGGCAGCACGTCACGGCGTATTGTCTGGAGCATTATAGTCATTGTTATCATCTTCATTTGTACTGTTGTGCTTGCCATCCTCGACTCAAGTTCTTGTAAGTTGTTTTTACTACAGATGGATTTATTCTTTTGTACTTACATTTGTGGGGCAATCTTTTTCTTCTGTTTCTGTAACAATATCTAAGTGCAATTTTCTGTATTTACACTGTTTACGATTTTGCTAGCATTTCAAATATTCTAGTCGTTGGAATTTTTATTTTTATTATTGATGCTATAAGCATATTTAATAACGTAGCTACATATGATCTAACAGTGTAAGTATTGTAGCACTGAAGTGTACTGTACATGTTATAGCTTAATATCACTTGTGTGGTACTTTGGTAGTGGCATGTCATCGTTATGTGTTGTGTGCAACATGTAGGGCGTCCAGCATTTTTCTGGATCACCATGGTTTCAGTTGTGGTGATCAATAGTAAGTTTTCTGTTACTGTGCTGCAACATTTAAACAAAATAGTAAGAATGTTTGGGTGAAACAGTGTATGGATTATGAAGTGGATGGTGTTAGATCTAGAGACAGGCTAAGTATAACACAGAAAGAGGCATTGATGAAGCTTTGAAGGTCTGCATTTAAATTAGAAAGGTGCAGGCAGTGTTTCTACAAAACAGAATGTAGCCAGATGGATAGTGGTTACACTAAGTGATTAATTTCCTCATTTAATTTGTTACTGGTTCAGCGGAGTTGTCCTACACTGCGGTCTGTGAAATGAGTCTGGCGTTGTTTTATATGATTAGTAGTAAATTCTTGAACGTCTTTTAGTCGCTAGTTCCATGAGCCACATACTACTGGCAGTAAATCACATCCTTTGCAGAGTTGCAGAAATTTGTGCTTAGAATTTACTTTGTTATAATAATCTTTGTCTGTGTAGTGGCTGTAATCATATGGTCTCAGACAACACACAATATTGGTTCCATTTATTTCCATGTACGCTGTGGTCCAATAAAAATGTCACACTTCTTATAACTGCAATAACTTTGTCTACTGTCAACTGTTTTTCGTAATTTTTGGCAGACGTAAACTACAGGTAATTTGGGAATTTGCAATAATGAAATGTATAAGTAGCCCACCTAATGGCGTTCATGTAATTACACTACCTTGTAAAACTTTTCATGTTTAATCCTATAAACTGTTTCACAGTATCTGTCGATTTTTGTTGAAACATCACAGTTTTGGAAAATAACATTAACTGATGATTATTACTTATTTACAAATAATGCATGGGCCCAGTTGAGGTGGAGGAGTTATTGTTGTGGTAGCAGTGTGCTGCTTTTTGACATAAACGTGGGTTTCGAGCAGTGTGGTAGCTATGGACGATTGTGCAGCAACGAATACTCGATGACTGTGGATGACAATTCTGTCATCTGCTGTAACTTGCTTTGTTTTACTTACTAATGTGAATACTTACTGGTGTGAATAAGATCTAAAGTAAAGATGTTTCACATTTACTATGCATCGATAGCAGTAAACATAGATAAATATGGATAAAGTCATGATACAAGGTAGTGCAGTTGCATGCACCATGTTAGGTATATATTTTCTTGCTGCAAATTTCCTGTAGTGTACGCCTGCCAAAAATTATGAAGATTGTTTGAAAATAGACAAAGTTATTGCAATTTTAAAAAGGTAGCATTTTTATTGGACCATAGTGTATGACACAGCATGCCACCAGACCCTCCAGATTGTCTGGGCAATTATGTTCCTCATTTCCTTGCTCTTAGTTATCTGATTCACTGACTGCGCAGTGGGCATGTGTTATTTTGTATCTGCTGTTTCAAATCTGATCGGTCTTTATCAGTCGCATTTATCATTCACACTTCTTTAGTGAGTCACTGCATTTGGTAGTGAATATCTACGTGAAGATGTTATGGCCATGTTGACTGTGCATTGTAGAGAAATGCAGGACAGTTTATTCATATGCATCTGTTAAGTTTCTGACCTTAAATTTAACAGTAGTTAATGCTTGACGATTGATGCCACATTTTGTGGAGTGTTATCGTGGGATGATGCAATAAATTTAATGTTTACTTTTGAACAGGTGCAAACGGCATCTACCAGAACAGTATCTACGGCTTGGCTGCCTATCTGCCAATGAAATACACCAATGCTGTTGTGCTTGGCTGTGTTAGTATTGCATCTGTTGCCTAGATTGTGTAGTACAAGACATGCTTTGTCTAATGGTGTGATGATACAGAAGTTCAGTGACCATAGATCTAGTGTTGTGATGGCCACACTTTTTATCTTCAGTTAAAGCTGTGCATCGAGTTCTAATTTCTAGTTTTATTGCTGTAACTTATATAATAGACATTGTTAAAATGGATTTGTATACGTATATTTTGCAATTTGCAAATCTCAGAAGATTCAGTTGTGGACAGTTGAAACATTATACATTGATTATAAACGCAGCTAATCGGACTATATGCTAGTGCCATCGGCATGGATAATATTTAGAGCTGTCGAACGATTAATTTTTTTAATCGCGTTAATCGTGCGATTAATTATTTTAGTCGCGCGTTAACGCGTTTATTAATGCGTCAATTCAACAGGTCCAGTTTATGTTGTAGGTTGCCGTCAGGGAACGATTGCACATCTTGCTGTTCACGACTCATCTACAAGATGCAACCACTGTCGAGCATGCCATCAAACAATGATGAAAAATGACAAATTAACCGACATTTGTTGCAGTAATTAATTGAGTATTATTCGATCGTCAAATAACCGCAGTTTAATTGCGTGTTGGAACCCCTGCTTCACAGAATTTATGTATGTGCGTTAATTTTTTTAATCGTGATTAATTTTTTTAATCGCGATTAATTCTTTAGCGCCATAACGCATTAATTAACACGTTAATTCGACAGCTCTAATGATATTAGCAATAAAAACAAATTATACAAGGTAAACTGTGCAAGTTGACTGTTTAAGGAATAATGAATGGGAAACTGTCAATAGGAAGAAGATAGTTACTACATGATGTGCTGAAAGGCACTCGTAAGATTATGCAGTGCTTAAAGCCTATATGACATTTACAATACGACTACAATACGATGATACCACAATGCATTTGACTACGACGGAAGTGATCGAAATTACGATTTGCATTTGATTTGACTGCAGTACAACTAATGACACTACTACGACAAAAAATTGACCTGTTCATTTTTTGCTCGTGTAGAATGGAAGCAGGCGCACATGATATGTTGTAGTCGGATCGTAGTCATATCTAGTTGAATCGCAATGTAATCGTGGCATAAGAGAGCAGCTGAAGATAGGATATGGGAATGCTTGGATGCAGTATAGTGACAATGGTGGTCGGTGGCAGTGGTGATGATGATGATGATGATGTAATAAATGATGATGACCTTTATATTCTGCCCAAGGAAGCTTTTAGCATGCCTTATTCGATGTTGAGCATTAACTTGTGTTTTTTTGTTGTAGAATTCTAGCGGTGCACTGACAGCAGTCATTGCTTTGATTTCATTGGCTGGTGAGTAATCTGTTTCAGTTCAGCTAAGGCGCTATGTTTTTGTGTGTTCTTGTGTGTATTTTAGTTAAGATAGATAGTAGATAGGGTCACTGTATTTTTTTGTATGTTTGGTTTTTATTGGTTGTTAATACCAGTGCAAGTGATTGCCTGGAAAGACTTGTCCCCGAAATGATCTATTATGTGTCGAGAGGGACATTAAACTCTACTCACTCACCCACTGCTGATTAACTTGCACTCATGGTTACTTGTTGTATATGTTATTGTAACATGACGGCATATTTCTGTCACACATACAGACATACAACAGCTGTTGAAAGGCAGTCTGCAGTGATTATTACATTCACTTGCATTTTGATATCATGGCACTGCTGGCAAATTATATTGGACATTGCGCAATGCTTGTTTGGATCTCGTCCACCTAGTACTGCATTCGTCTGCGATAAAATGGTTATCTTAACTCTGCTTGTTAAATTCTGTGTCATTTAGAGTTCGTATTTGTGGATGATTGAGACATACGTACATAACTTTGTGGTTATGTCCGATATTTACAGCTGCACCGGACCCGCGGACGTGTGCCATCTATTACTTCCTGACAGCCGTCTTTGTGCTGCTTGTTGCATTTGACACGTTCTTTGCTTTGCCGATGCTGGTAAGTTTAGAATAGTTACTGACAGTTTAACAAGTGTTACAAAAAGTATAAATGCATGTTACAGCATGTGTTGTGATGGCTTGTAGTTGTACAACAGTGTGCATGCTGTAGCTTTGTACTGCTATGTAATGTTTATCGTAAGGCAGATTCAGGACATTCTGAATTCTGCAGATTTTACTTACAATTTGCTTAGAATATAGTCATTGTCTGTGACCGACTGTAGTCGTACATGATTTCAGATTGCACAAAATGTAATCATTATGATTAGAGTTTTGTCCAAGTATTTAAAACTTCCATGACGTTGCATGTCCACGTACCACTGAGATTGATTACCTTGGCAAACATACTCATCAAATGATTCTTTTGCCTCAGAGAATTCTTTCGCTGTCTGATATTTGATTTGCTGCAGGCAGAACGTAGGAATAAAGGAAGGACAGTCTGCTTTCGTTTTGTAGACCTTGAAAAAGCATTTGATAAAGTCCATAGAGAGGTGATGTGATGGGTTCTTAGAAAGGCCGGTGTGTTCTGTTTAAGAAGGGTAGATTGAGGTAGTTTGGACATGTTGAAGCATAAAGACAATGCTGATGAGTCAAGTCCTGTATGATGCTAAGGTCAGTGAAACTAGACAGAGGAGACGTCTGAGGAAGACTTATTGTAGTGACGTCAAGGAGGTTATGAAAAGTTTAGGTCAGTGACAAGAGGATGCATATATTAGGAACAGATGGAGAAGCAAGCTTAAGAAACAGCTGGCTGATTCGGATGCAGCTGGAAAATGGCCGTTAAATTTGTGTGTGTGCATGCGTGTCAGTCATTGTTAGTTAATACAGTTTCATGTATGCTGTTGTTTGCAGCCGTTTTTTAAGTTCTACTCTAGCGTTGCTGAAGCAGATAAGAAGCAACAGGATTGCGGAAGTACAAATGAACACTATTTGCGTTTATACTGGACTGTGTTTAAAAAGGTTTGTTGTGGTTAGTTGCTTTGACTGTAGATGTGTAAATGGCATAGTTGTTAATGTAGTACATATGATTAAAATGTGACCCTTCTTGAATAGTCGACAGCGGCAAAGCACTGGAGGGTAAAAATTATGCAGTGCAATGCTGTGGGCAATAAATACGGCACAGCTTTTCGTCTTTATTGCTAGCGTGAGTAAAACAAATTATTAACATTTAGTTATATGATTATCGTCTGGTAATCTTGTTAATTAAAAAATTACTTCGGTTTTAAACACTGATGGTCATCTAGCAACCTTCTGCAAAGCTTTCCTTGGTGAGCTCAGTAATAAGGCCAGTTAAACAAAAATTAACATTACTCTGTGTCGAGCGTTTTTGTAGTGTATGGGGGTGTTTTTATGATGTTTTAGTCCTGGAAGCAGTGTTTCTCCGTGTTCTTTGTGTTCTTCGTCACTCTGACCTGCTTTCCTGCTATCTGGGCTGGAGTTGAAAGATCTAGCTGTGATTTTTTCATTCCTGGTGAGTTGCTTTTGTTTTGCCATTTCGTGCAGAAGTATCTTTATGGTGGATGTTCTGTGATATCGTATAATGCAGTGCATAAGACATCAGCATGGCAGCAACTGAAAACGAAAATGTTAACTGCATTCTGTTTCTGTCTGAGTTGCTTACTGCCTCAATGTCGCATATAGTTATGTTATCTGTTTATGATTAATTACTTTTTTAAATTGATTGCGGCATCGCACGGTTTTATGTGCTATCTGCACAGGTTTCTTGTTTTGTGGGCAATAAATTTTTGTTGTTGCTGTTGAGTCAGTTGAGCAGCATAGGATCATAGAATTCTCTGCTGCTTGTGGTCACTGTCATGCATCATCGGCAGTGAGCTGCAGCTAATTGATCCATACGTTCTGTGATTGTCCGTATGCTTGTGATGTATGACAATATGTGAAATGTTTATCATAGGTTAGTGATTGATAGAGAGTGAGTAAACAAATTATTGACATGCTCTTTACCTCCCGTATGCTGTTTTTCGTCACTCACCAGCTAGAGCTAAGTTATACTGTGACTCCCTTCTGAGGCAGATTTTATTAGTTTGTTTTGTGCAGTTTAGCTGGCGTTGCTTCTGCTGTTTGCTGATAATGATTAGCGTAAGTGTATAATGTGTTTGTACTTGTTTTAATTGCAGAGAAATACTTTTCGGGTGTTACGTGCTTTCTGTTATTCAACGTTTGTGCCATGTGTGGGAGCTTGTTAGCTGCTGTCTTTGAGATGGTAATAACATCTATAGAATTTTGTGTTCTTTCTTGAGAATTAAATATTACTTTAGTGGCATTTAAATTATTTCTTTTAGGGGCACTATTTTGTGTTACTGAGAATGTCTTTGCAAAGAACGCTAACTTTTTTGTACATTTTCACTGGCGTTATGAATTAATGTACATAAAATAAGCTTAAATTATTTCACATTCTCCAGGGAATTAACTGACTGTAAAAGAGAACTTTGGCTGTTGTAGAGAAATGTGCTTCACTGTATAGCGTTTGGAATCATTCTGATACAGAGAAAATCCATAAAAGATGGCTTTTAGTCATTACAGTTATGTACAAGTACAAGTCTGTATTCACTTCACCATATACTTAAGTTGTTCTTCTGGCTCTGTACACTTTTTCATTGTCACAGCATTGGTGGATAATGCTACTGACATTGTATGTGTACTAATTTTATGAACACTGAACTTAGGCCATGGTTACGTGTAAAATAAAACATTTGCAAAAATGTTGCTGTGATTTTGTTTTTATAGCCGGGACCAAAGTGGACTTGGTTGCCAGTACTGCTGCGTGCCGTATTTATTCCATTCTTTATGTTCTGCAACTTTAAGCCAGAGAAGAGGACGCTGCCAGTTTTGTTTGGCAATGATTACTTGTACTGCTTCGGTGGAATATTGATGGCTCTGTCCAGTGGTTACTTAAGCAGCCTGACCATGATGTTTGCTCCCAGGTCATATTCTGTGTTTTATATTTTGAGCATTACCTTCGATATTTACACAAATCAATATGTGTTTTTTTCTGACGAGAATTATTGGTGATGGTGAAGGTTGTCATCATATTCATCAACATTGTTGTTTGTCAGATTGTCATTAAAATATATGAACTCTGGATGTTGGAAATGTGTCTGGTATTTTCTTACCCAAAACATTTCACTATTTACGCCTTCATTGCTTTGATACTGTTGGTTGGGTGACGGAAAGGGCATCCCCTCTATAAAAGATCTGCTCCAATAGTTCTCGTAATTTATTTTGCGGACCCAGCATAATGTGGAGTAACTGTAGAAAAATTAGCCAGTTAAATAACATTTCAAAAGTACTAATAGTAATATAGTAGCAGTAGCCACACTTTTTGCACTAGTTATAGTATTCTCTTTATGGTATTCGCTTTCCATCCACGTCTGCAGTGCCAAGCGGCATTTGATTGTCTTCAATTACTGCAAAGTTACAGAATTTTGTGTGTGACCACCTAGTGATTTTTG
>Ga0209679_1000662_pt1 | contig 12920 bp, 2 predicted proteins | sample WorMetHEROISLAND_4_FD_187408 | JGI IMG/M metagenome (GOLD analysis project Ga0209679, IMG submission 187408) | Marine gutless worms symbiont microbial communities from Max Planck institute for Marine Microbiology, Germany - Olavius sp. 2 HERON... ...
CATGAAAGTGTGATCGATATTCCACCTATGACATCTGTAAGTGACGGAGAATTGGAAACAGTACACGATGCATTGGAATCTGTAGCCACAGATGTTTCGGCAGAGTATGCGACTGAAGCTGAACTTGTGCTTGAGCATAAACAAGACGCAAAACTGGATTCTTTATTTGAGGATGCAGATGTGCACATTACAGCTGAAATTTTTGAACCTGTAGCTGAATCCATAGGTAAAATAGTGCCACAAACACCATTTGAAGCTCACAGAAGTGTTGAGGCAGAAGTCTTGCATCCTATTGCGGCTACTCAGCTACATCCAGATGAGTCTGTACCGATGAAGGCTGCTGATGTCAAACTGGAAACTACTATCCCTGTCAGTGATAGCTGTGTTGCAGGGAATAATCGACTTTACTCTGATGTTGCACGAATTAAATATGATGTCGACGGATATGCCACACCTCAGACAGAAACCACAACCAGTGTTGAAATTTCATCAATTGCAACGGATGTAAGAAATACGCATGATGAAGCTATGGAAGCGTCATCTGTAAAACTCCCTGCTGAGTCTGTGGAAGATGTTTACCCCAAGCTTACTTCAGGAACTGAATATCAGTTAATGTCCAAAGATTGTTTTAGCTTCTTAGTGACTTCCAGTCCTGAGACAAGTGCTGACATCATGGCTGGTAATGCTGGACATTTTGTTGACAAATCTGTAGAAGATGTTCAAGCAGGTGTCACAGTTTCTGATGTCACAGCTACATCAAATGCACGTTATGCAACTTGGCCTGTTGCTGAAACCATGGAAAAGACTGCCTTTCCTATGGAACATTCACTTCAATTGTCCTTTACAAAACAAGATAATCAAGTCCATTGCAATGAGCAAGCTGATGAACTGCAACAACCAGGTGCTATGCCATCTGTTCCAGTAGTTGACATGAAGTCTGCTGTTGAATTATCTACTGCAGTGTGCGATGTTACATCACCTTCCATTGAAGTACCTTATGCTGGAGTTAGTGCTGAGTTGCCACCACTTGCATCTGATAATGAATTACTTACTTCTTGTTATTTGCCGACTGCTGAAAGTCGTGCTGCAGAAGCTGATGTTGAATCACATGTTTTAACAAGTGGCACTGAAATCTCTGATATCAGAATTGTGCCAGAAGCTAATGTCGAATGTTCTGATTGTCTACCAGTTGTTGAAGAAAATCTCGATTCACCGACCTCACAGATTCTTACTGAAGCCCCTGATGATATGGCAATGGCACTACCAGCAGTAGAATTTCAAAGCACTGAGTTAGGTCTTTTGGAGCATGGTGTTACAGTATCGGCAGAAGAAGCTGATTCAGTTGCAGAAACTGCTAAAGAACCAACTGTACAGCTGCATGTAGCTGAAGGTATTCCAGTTCTTGACTATGAAACTGTCACTGAAGATGAGCAGTGTGTTGCTTATCTGTTTTCTGAAGGTGTCAGAGCAGTTAAGATTAGATCTGAGTCGGCACCTGGAACAAGAACTGTGATTGAAAATGAAGTGGATAAACTGAATTCCCTGGCTGGGGTTACCCATACGGTCAGTGATAGTGATAAAGCATCGAAGAAATCTGCACTGTCATCGGCAGAAAGTTTTGTGGCAGAAATTTTGCCATATTACTGTGCTGCACTTGCTGTCCTAAGAGAAGTCGAAAGAGACGCCATGCAACCACGTAATCCGTCATTACACTGTGTGGACAAAACATCTGTTAAAACATCGCATGGAATTATGAAGACAAATGATGCTGGTGCTTTTACTGTGTCAGCTGATTACCAAGAATCTGATGCAGTACCTATGGACATGTCAGTAGAAATCGAAGAGTCGACTGCAGTAGAAGGAGGCGTGCCAGAAACTGTCTTGAACAATTCATCCCAGTCCCATAAGGCTGCAGTGTCTTTATCAGACAGCAAGAGTGAACAGTCAACAGAACTGCTAAGTAAAAGTGTTTTACCACCAGCTGGGAAGTCTGGATTACAGACACTCTCAACTGTAGATACTAGGGACAAGTATCTGCAAGATTATAGTCATGCTGATGTTGTTGCACTGCAATGCCATTATCAGTCGTTGAAATTGCTTCATTCTATGGAGATTGGTGGTTTGCCTCTGTTTTCTTTGCAGCTGGGTACTAGCAGTGATCGTACTTCCATAGTTGTCAAGGGAGCACCTGCTGTCTCATCCGAGAAACAGCTCACCACCGACGATTCAACTGATACCTCAGTTTACCAAGCACCGAGACCAAGTCGCGACAGCTTGAAGGATGTTTCATTGGAAGATGATGACAAAGTTAGCATGTGTGGGTATCCTGGGCATCAAGAGTCACGAACTGTCAGCAGCAGACTGGAATCTGCAGACCTTCCTGCTGCAGAAGACATGACATCAGTTATTTCATTAGCACAAAACAGTGATGTGGGGATCAGCAGTTCCGATGATTTTGCCGAAGTAGCGCAGTCGATGCATGCGGATCAGACAGAGCATGAATGTAACAACTTTATGATGAGCATTGACAATGTGAGTGTCAGCTCCAAGCATGACCACACTATGTCATCTTCTGATTTACTTATCACAGAACCTACCTCTGAGCTGCCTGTTCGGACTATGGATAATGTGACTGAAGTAGATGTCAGCGGATCTCAGCCATATGTAACTGTTTTGCAAGACAGGCGTGATGACAGCAACAATGGATGTGAGGATAAATACACAGGCGCAGTTGGAGAAACAGGCGACTTCATCCAGTCTTCAGTGATTATAAAACAGTACAGTCTGCCAGAGGAAACTGATCTAACTGAAGAATTGGTACCTAACGTCTGTGTTCGTGAATTATCACTGCAGCAGCAGCAAGCAGCTGATGTGAGACAGACGGCCATGGAACAACATGCCGATCAAGAAGCTTCGTGTTTCAGTGAACAACCACCGAACGGTGAGAACATCAATGCGCCAACGTCCACTGACGATAGAACTTTAACTCCACAGGAGCCGACAGAGGAAAAAGCCAAGAAGAAAAAGAAGAACAGAAAAAAGAAACCGAAATCACCAAAAGATGATCCAACGCACCTGGAAGCTTTGCATGGTTGCAGTGATCCGCCGTCTGTGAACCAAAGTAACAGTGTTAGCAAAATTATACCTGAGAATTGTTCCCTCGCTGCTGCAGAAACCGGAAACGTTGGTGATAACGGTCTAGATGTTACTACTTTAGTATCCTCTGAAGCACCTGACGCTGTTGCATCCTCAACTATCAAGAAGACTAAAAAGCGGAAACGTACAAAAAAGGTCGGGCAAGTGGTGGTAGATAACATCGCTGTGGATAGTGCGATCAGTGAAGACACAACTGCTTTGCCAGCAACAATTAGTGAGGCAGAGCAGAGCACCCTCAGCAGACTAGAAGTAAGCGATCATTTTAGTAAGAAACCGAGCGAGACTATCCCATGTTTTTTTGACGAATCTATGGTGCAAAAATACAATGTTTCAGCGATTACAGAAGCCATTACTCACAGCCGTCCTGAGAACTGGAATTCCCAACGTTTATTGTCACCACTCGGCGTGTCGCGTTCGGAAACAGTTGGCCTCTCTTCGACCACCACTGATGACACTGAAGTAGAACTTAAGTTGCCCGACAGGATACTGAATGCCGAGGAGTCAATGCCCAGTGTATCACCTGCAGATGTGACTGTTACAATAAACGAAGAAAACGACTTTAAGAAGCCTGTTGAACTATGTACCCAAACTGTAGGTTTGGAGATCTCTAATTCAGCCGTGGACGGCGAGTCGGCTTCGTCTGTGAAGCCTGCAAAGAAGAAAAGACGGAAGAAGCGCAAGCCGAAAACAACTAACGTACCGTCGCCTGGTGCTTCTATCAAAGAGAGTGAAGTAGACAAGTCATGCGATAATAGTGTCTCACTAGATTTCTCTGTGCAAAACGATGAAAAACTAGACGCTTCCGATGTTGCAGAAGTTGAGGAACTTATGACAGAAAGCCTTGAAGAAGACACCAAAATGACTGAGCAGCCATTGGATATTTTGTCCGTGGAAGACAGTCAAGCAATGTCAGAGCCATCGTCATTTCCTCATTCTGCGCCTTTATCGAAAACTGCCACCAGAAAGAAGAAAAAGAGAAAGACAAAGGCTTCTAAAATAGTACAGCCGTGCACAACTGTGGGTCAAGATTCACATTTTGTAACAGAAAGCTTGCCTGAAGGAAAAGATGATCTGTCAGAGAAAGATGAAATTATAGATGAATCTTCTGCGCTGAATTTTACCTCAGAGACAGCTACAACAGGTCTTAAAGTGGCAAATTTGACAATAACCACAGGAGAACTAGACAATACGAATGTAAGTTTGCCCGTATCTAGGGATGAAGATTGGAAAGAAGCAGAAAAAGAAACGCGGTTTGAGGTTGGCAGTAGTGGCGAATCATCCTTGGATGAATACCAACTCAACGTATCTTATGCGACAGAAAAAGCGGCAGTCAATACAACTGTGTCGGAAAGTTCTGAGAAACGAAAAAAGAAAAGAAAACGTAACAGGCAAAAGAAGGGTTCCCGTAGGACGGCGTGTTCAGATGCCGAAATTGATACTGATGCGTATTCGCTACTTATTCGGATAATTGAAATTTGCTCAGGAACTAAGGACATCCAGGCTGCTTATTCCAGTAACCAGCCGCAAGATACATATACTACCAAGCATGATACAGATGCGTCACAAAGCATTCAAGCTGCAAAGGCTGCTAGAAAGCCGAGAAAATACAAACGCTCGAAGCCAATTCGATTGCCACCTGATGTAGCCGAGCAGTCAGCTGAAAAAATATCTTTGGGTGTAGACGACAAGACTAGTGTTATTGCTACTTCGCCAACACATGCCTTGCAGTCAGCAGATACTCAGACCTCGAGAATGAGACCAGCAGCTCCGTTATCTGAAGAAACTAGGCCAGACTTCTGTGAGACCTTGAAATTTGACGAGTTGCCGTCGCAGCTGGAGTCGACGGAGGATGTAAATATAAAATTGTCCGGTAGCACAGTTGCAGATGATCCTACAACAGTGATGCAGAATGTTGAGGAAACGGATACAATTATCGCTTGGTCAGCATCATCCTCAAAGATGAGTGATCGGTCATCTGAGTGTCCTTGGTCCAGTGCGCTTCCAGACCCGGTTCTTGCTGATCCATGCGAAGGTCAACTAACCGATGTGCCAAGAACACATGCACACGTTGAAGACACTGTGAGTGACAGTGACTGGTTCACGATTTGCCCTTTAGACGGAACACAGACCGAGCTGCAAGAAACGTGCTTGGAGGACAAGCCAACATTAACTTTTGATGAACGTCACGATATCGATATTAGCCAGACGATCCCGTGGAATATGGCTGGTTGCATGACGACTGACGTTTTCAGTGTGATTTCAGAACATAGACCTACGAACATAACTGAAACTAGTGACAGCGTGAACTTTAGTTCAGAGCCGATTGATGATACTGATTTTGCAAAACCGCTAACAGTCCTACCGGATGACAACCAACAGGTGCCCGATGCCGACGACAGTGTCGGAATTCTGGACCAGAACTCGAACTCATGTTGGTTTGACGGTGGTGGGCTGCCACAGGCGCCGATATCCTGCTGTGAAACGAGTTCCGTCGACTCGGAAGTTGAGAGGATATTTGCTAATCACGTGGCCAGTGACGACCGTGATGACTCGAGTCTTATCGAAGAGGGCGTGTGTAGCGACTCGGGTAAAGATGCTGATGACGACGAGCTGGCATTAGAGGACAGCGACGTAGTTATCACCGAGTACGTCGACGTGGAAATCATCGAGGAAACGGAAACTGTCACTATTCTAGATAACGACGACTTATCGCCTTCCGTTTCTGACACTTGCTGTCCTGACACTGACGAAACACCAGGTAGATCAAAATACAGTGTTTCAGGTGCTTCTCTTCTCTGTGCCTCTGGCCCTGTAACGGAAACAACAGGAGACGTTTTGCCGTACCATCCCTATGGTTTCGGACTTCACGAAAATAATGATAAATATCAACTAACCGGATTGCCGTCTGACGTTAACGCGGAAAATACGAAGCCGCCAGGGGTTGGTGCTGAAGACACTCCTGCACATGACAGTCGATGTCTAGGACAGAAGTTCTGTCCTCAATTGTTTAGTAACTATTCCGCGACCGGAAATAGGCCTACTTTTCACTGGCCTCCCACACCCGAACAGCATGCAGTACAGTCGGACGTTACGGATGTTCTTGGGTTACGAAGGCGGTTTTCGAGAAAGCGGCAGTACCCGAGCGATGACACGTCTTCGTCGGACAGTGGTGACAACAAACCAGGATCTGATAATTCGCAGTTCGTTTTCTCCCATCATCAACCGGCACTGGCCTCTGAGAACTTCGCCTCCGACCCGGTCCCAGTTTGGCCTTTCCTTGCCAGCCATGCTCAGTGGTCGACGTCTGACGACGTGATCGGTGCCGCTTCTGATGACGGGTTTATCGGCGAACAGGACCTGTTAGGAGAACCGCAAGTCGCTGCGAAACCTTTGGCTCGACCCTGGCAGAACGTTGCCGCTGCAGTTCCAATCGACTTCGACTTCGAACGTGGATCAAATCTTGTCCGTCGAGAAAGAGACTTTTCTCGGGATGAGGAGGAGCTTTCTGGCGACAGTTTGAACGAAAGTGGTTCTACTACTGTTGACAGGTTTTTCGACGAACCTAAAACTTTCGACCGGACTACCGTTTCGTCGGACCTAGTGCAGGAAAGTTTTGGAGAGGCATGTGAGACGTGTTCGACCGACTCGCTTGATTGTCAGACGAAAACCGAACCTCTACTGTACTGTTCTGTACGTAGGCGATCCTCGACAGATTGCATTAGTGAGGATTCGCTGACTGAAGCGAGCTTCGTAGCCGGCAAGGACGGAGGCGATTCGACCGTGAACGAGGATATACTGGCAACTCCGAGTGCGAAGAAAGCGACTGCTGCGTCGACTCAAGCTGTCGGGGAACAACGGCTGCACGCGGCGGGTCTTACTAAGGTAAGCGCAAGACGAAAGAAAGTTCGTGGTGTGAGCGCCAGGTTTAAATGTCCGAAGCCGGGAGTCACTGTCAAGACAAGCAGAAAACGAAAGTTGGGAAATGTGGAAAAAGACGCAAGTGATAGTGGCGATACCGACATCGACAGTGCGGAACTGGAATAAAAAAAACTAGACTAGACAGTCCTTGTTGGTATGACGGTTGCATAGGGTGCTATAAGGGCCCAGGGGGCCATAGCTCCGCCAAAATTTGATGTGATATGCGTTGAGGCGTGAGCTGATATTTGCCCCAATAATTTTGGAATGGCATCCTTATGGTCGGTTGCATAACCGTTCCGAGTCTGACAGTCCGTTTTTACCGCGCGATGCACGTAGTGCAGTGCACGATATTACTATCGTAAGTCGTCCGTCTGTCTGTCCGTAACGCTGAGGTACCGTGGGCGTATAGGTTGGACTGGTTCGAAATTAATTACACGAGTAATTAGCTTAGGGTCTTCGCACCTCGCAGCCACAAAATTCGGATGGAATAGGGGACGGGTGGGGTTGCTGTTCTCAACAGAAAACCTGCAATATCTCTGACGCGGGTTAAGATAGGATCATGGTTACTAGCAATGATTATTTCTGTGGTTTTTTCTTTCTTTTTGTGTTATAATATGTACATGTATGTTTGTTTATTCAGCCCTCGGGCTGCCATTTCTTAATAAATTGAGTTTGAGTTTGAGAATAGAAAGTCGCGTACGCGCTTTCGATTGGTGCCAAAATCAACGACCTTGGATGACCTTGAAGGGCTATTACGCAATCTGTTTCAAACCACATGCGTCTTTCGAAGCCCACCACGAAAATTTGAATGAAGGTAGACCCATACTGTAAGTGACGAAGATGTAGCCCAATTACTGGTTTCTGGCGATATAATGTTTATGCAGATTTTCGCATGGGTTGGCTGGAGGGGAGGCGTAGAATGATAGTGGGGTTGTCTAAAACGTCGATTTTCAGTCCTTTCAGAGGCCACGTCTTCGGCACCTTAGGAAATGAGGCCAACGTTATTATGTAGTATTATTTAGTCCCCTGTCGCCTTTCTACTGACCCCAAAATACGTGACCTTGAATGGCCATTTTACGTTAAATTTTCAATATTACGAACAGCGCTTTCATATATTATTTTACATACTTACCGTAGAGTCTGTTTATAGACTATTTTTGTGTATCACGTCACCAGCAGAGATGTGCAGAAGCGGACCATGATCCGCAGAATATTGGATCTGCGAAACGACTGCGTATCTTTCGTCGACGAAGAGTTGCGGGCGTTATATCGCCGGAACCTTAACAAATAAGGCCAACGTTATTAATATTTAGTATTACTTAGTCCCTTATCGCCTTTCCACTGACTCCACAGGCCTTGATGGCCATTTTGCGTTAAATTCTGTTTTGCGCCGGTATGTTTGGAGCTCTGAAGCCTGGCTTTTGAGGCTTGGCTACTGTTAAACTTGTAGCGAATGTTGTCGGCGAACTTTAAACCGTAGTGTAGAGAACAGCTGCGGCATCGTGCGGTGTCCTTGCGACAGCACGGCTTTCTTGTCTTTACTTCCTGTAATTGCGACGTGTCGGTACATTGCTGTAATTAATTGTCACTTGAAAGAAAGTGGATGTTGTTATCATCGATTTCGAACATTTAACGTTCTTGTTATCGTCAGACTTCTGCAGTATTCGGCTATTTATATCTGAGACGTTGTTTCGCCATCGCTCTATTGTAGCGACGTGCTGTCGTTTTGTCGTTTTCCCCCCGACAGAGTATAAATTGACTGTAAATAATAATCTGATGCAAACTTGTATGCACTTGATGTACAGTTAATGTGTTTGGTCAGCGAGGTAATATTGTAATTTGTAGGCCTAACTGTCTGCTATGACGCTTACCGATTACCGTGCTGTAAGTGATCCATCCTGATGGCAGAAATACAGATCTATGTTGTAGCGTTGTTATCAATTCGTCTCTGGCAGTTTTCTATTACCAGTCACGTCTTGTGGAGAAGCCTGGTCGTAATCGTATAGTGACAGCTCTAGCACGATGCATCATGCTTTACACGGGATTTGTGCTGTCGGAGAACGAAATACGGAAGTAATCGCAATTTTTACAGACATTGCGGCGAAATAAGCTATTCAGTGGTTGGTAGTAGCGACACTGTGAATTACGACCTCCCTTCCTTTTTAATATACTGACATTTGCGGCTGTAGATAATAATTACAAGGCGTGAACCTTGAAGAGTGGTTTGGAAATTAACTGTGTTATAATACTGGATGGACGATTTTTCCTTATTAACCCTTTGAATTGGATATAAATGCCCAAAGCTGTGGAACCAGGCAGTATGATAGTCTAAACTGACAGGTGAGGAGGGACCTCGGCGAGTGGGTACCTCACCCAGATGACTCTCCGTGTCAGTCTCAGATCATACAACTCAACTGTCAATGAAAAGTATAGGCCTATACATGCACACGGCTGCTATTAGGCGATATCGCTGAAAGCGATTCCGTCTACTGCGACAGATGTCACCGTAGGACAGAGATGGAACCGGGTCACGATTTTTGATCCGTGACCCGACCCGACCCGACCCGGTCAGTAGCCTAAATGAGGTCAAATCCAGAAACGTCGTGACGTCACAAGGACAAACTGCACGCAAAGTAAATTAGAGCTGTCGAAATAACGCGTTAATTAACGCGTTAACTGGTTAAACAATCGCGATTAAAAAAATTAACGCCGTTAAAAAAATTAACGCACATACGAAAATTCCATGAAACAGAAGTTCCAATATGCAATTGAACTGCGGTTATTTGACGATAGAATAATATTCAATTAATTATTAGCGGTTAATTTGTCAGTTGTGCTTTGCATCATCATTTGATGGCAAGTTCGACAGTGATCGCATCTTGTAGATGAGTCATGATCAGCAAGACGTGCAGTCGTTCGCTGACGGCAACCTACAACATAAACTGGACCTGTCGAATTGACGCGTTAATTAATGCGTTAACGCGCGATTAAAATAATTAATCGCGCGATTAACGCGATTAAAAAATTAATCGCTCGACAGCTCTAAAGTAAATATTACGGGCACTAACTGAAATAAGTAAACCAGTAGTGTTGTGACGGGAACCGAACCGAAACCGCGGATATTAGTTTGCCGAGATGGTATTACTCTGTAGAAACAACGCCACGATAAAAGCGCATGTTAAAACTCAAAACCGGGTCTGACACACTGACCCGTGACCCGACCCGGCCAAAATCGCTGACCCGGTGACCCTTGACCCGGAGACCCGGTTCCATCTCTGCCGTAGGGTGATCTGTTCGTCTGTCACACTCGTTTACTTTACCCTGCTAAAGCCGTTGGACGGAATGAGTTGCCGTATTTGGTAGGGACACTTGTGTGGTCCCAAGTAACATTATATTAGACAGAGGCCCCGGTCCCGCTACTGGAAGAGGAGATTTGGGGGTCGGAACCCTAGTCAAAATTTGCATTGCAAATTGCGGCCAAACCGTTATAGATAGCGGAATGGTTACTATAGAAAACCTACAGGAACTCAGCGACGCCCTATCCAACTACCGTCGCTAACCCCATACGACTTCCCCTTCTCCAACATGTTCGCACTCGCAGACGCAGCGATGTCACCTATAAGACAAATGACTTTGGCCATTGTTATGTTATCCCTCATGCGGAACAAATTTCCGCGGCAATTAAACCGATATTTAACAGTGAAATATTGAAAACTGAAAAATACATTTTCACCATACTAAATGAAAAAAACAAGTTGCGCTTTTGTTAAAACTAAAAAAACGTGTAACGTTTTTACATCTACGGTTGCCGTCATTGTCACAAGCCGACGGCATGAAGACGCTATGGCGGCGGCAGCTTTTTGAGAGTTAGGAGGCCAAGCCAATACATTTGTCAAGATGGGACATTTTTCCTTTCGTTGCACTTGTACAAGGCCACGAGGGACCCTACTTCAAGGGGCCCCCAATTTCGCTTAGTAAAAAATAAAAAGAAAAAAACAAAACCGCAAAATGTTGAACCGTCGATCACAATTACCTCAGTTGCTGGTACTAAATTCAGTAGGCTTATTTTGGGGCATTTAGTGTCACTGGTCCATCGAGTCATACTGATGGCACGACCCTTACATTACCACAGTCCGACAATGCCTGGTCTCCAATTGGAGTCGCCACTGGTACGATACGCTAAATCGAGATTACTGGCCTCATTTTTGATATCATGACGCGGAAGTGACGCGTTTAAATTAGTGATTGTCCGATAATGTCCGAAACGGTCCACCGCTCGCCTCATCTATCCTCTTATACCGGAGCATCCCGCTTCTGTCTTAGTATACAATAGCTCTGTTAATATCTGTACTGCATTCGTAGAATCAATGGCGAGATTAGTGTTATTTGTATTATGTTTTGTATCTGTCGAGGCTGTAACGTGGTTTTGTTTTTATTTCTACCGGGTGGCCTTATCAGTACTGTAAATTTCGTCGTCGTCGTTGTCGTCTTCGTAGTCGTCATCGTCATCATCATTAGGGTGTAATCACTGCCAATTACATCATGTCACTGGTGACGTCGACGACCGGGGAAGTTCAAAGTGCTCGACCTTGCGTCGACTGCAACAGCTACACTAGTTACAAGATACTTTGTTCTTTGTTCCCTACTTCCACCTTCTCGGTCAAGCATAACTTTCTCACCACGTGTCAAAGGAACCCATGTTGTCTCCTAAAATTAGTTTCGTCAGTTGTCTCTTTTCCCCTATTTTGTCCAAACCTTCCGGATTTCAAGGTAGTCCATGATATTTTCATGACTGTCCTCAGAAACCATATATCTGCATCTTTCAGATCTGACTTTTTCGTCATGATGAAGAAGATGACGATGTGACAGTCACAGTATAGTAGGGCTTGGCCTAGTGGATCAGCAGTGGCGGTGGTAGTAGTGGTGATGGTGGTGGTAAAACTTGCGCAGCTTAAAGCAACGAGGCAGGCAGTGTTCGTGGGTATACGACTTTAGTTTCTTTGAAACTATGCCTTTCATTATAGTATAAGCCTAATATATAGTCTACATTGTGAGTCAAAATACAAGACACCAAACTTTTGTCCATATCTTCGCCTGATATTGACCGATACTCTCACTGATACATTCAGCAGGAAATTTGCATTAAAGCGTTATAGATCCCACCAAACCTAAAAGATGTTGCCACACTACCTTGCGAAATATCGGATTTTCGAAAATTGTAGGCCTATAATCCTATATACCAACCGAAAGCACAGCAATGGCAGACCAGGCGCACACACACACCAAACAGAATGTGACCGCATTAGATGAGCTGGTACTAAGCCAATAAGACCAGCCACAAATGCATTGTTTAAAGCATCAAATAGCAGTCTGGTGTCGTATCATGGTTTGAAGTGTTTTAAGTAAGATATGTCTGCTAAAGAACTGACTGAAGCAAACTGCCATGCGAGACTCAGCTGCCCAAAACAGTTGCTGAATGATGTTATCTTTATTTAGTTCGGTGATAAAAAGGTATTCATATTAGCTACACCGAAAAATTCACAGAATAACTGATTGTACGCATCTGCTGCAACAAAGAAGATAGACATCGTGCACTGTCTTCGCACAGAGCGACGGTGACAGACAGTGTGTTGAAATTGGGCTACAACAGTGTGATATTCGATGATCTGAGATTCAAGGTCGATGGAAGCTATTACTAATTTACTATGACTTTCTTCTGTCACAACAGTTGCTGCTTATCATATGTCTGGTCTCTAGCTAGTTTATTATTTTCAGCAAATAGGTGCCCAGCATATAGGGCACACTATAATTTCAGACATTAATATTTCACAAGGTAGTAGCAACGC
>Ga0209679_1000664_pt1 | contig 12884 bp, 8 predicted proteins | sample WorMetHEROISLAND_4_FD_187408 | JGI IMG/M metagenome (GOLD analysis project Ga0209679, IMG submission 187408) | Marine gutless worms symbiont microbial communities from Max Planck institute for Marine Microbiology, Germany - Olavius sp. 2 HERON... ...
CGTCCACACTTATTAGAACATTGGCTAAAAGTGTATGCCTTCTCACTAAATATATAGCATGGCCAAAAAAACCACACAGTGAACTTCATTAGGAGAGATCTCAGCAAAACACTGGCCAAAAACTGTTAAATATGGCACTTCCTTAATTGCAACATTTCTCAATATTTCTGCTGGAAATTACTCAAACACGTGGTTTAAGACAAACGCTATTTACCGACAGCATACCAATCCGTTTCAAGCATACTAAATTGTGACAGTACACAGCAATCTTCACTATTTCATTCACAGTAAGTGTTCAATGCTGCCTTCTTGTTACTGGGTGACACACCTAGCCGTCAACGCCATTACCTGACAGTGAGGTCAATGAATCGCTGTGAGAGTTTGTCCCATTCAGTAATGATCTCATGCTGGAGCTGCTCGACTGAGTCATTGCCAGTGCAACAACATCTCTTGAAGGGCAACCCAAACAGTGTAATTGAGTGGTTTTGTACAGGCTATTTGAGGCCACTGGTTCAGAAACTCAACAAAAAGTGACATCGGCACATCACAGGTACACCATGGTGTTCTTGCAGTGTGTGACAGTGCGCCATCCTGTTGCAGGTTCCGTGCTTAGTGCTGCAGGGGCGGATCCAGAGGTTTTCGTTAGGGGGACATCAGTGCCTACCGGCTTGGGAGCGATCGCGATGGCTAGGGGGCGGTCTGCCTTCATCCAGCAGCTAGGGGGGTGATCGCCCCCACTTCCCCTCCCATATGGATCTGCCACTGTAGTGCTGGCGTCTTCTATGTATATTGGGTAGCAGACAGTCACCAAACACGTGCTAACAGAAATATGCACTTTTCCACTTGGCTCGATGATGAAGATGTAATTTTTGCCCATTCACGACATGTCAGCAGAAACTGACAGTGCTTTGAATTCATCACTGTGTCACATCAGTTCACATGAACAGAATGTCAACAGTGTTTGACTTAAATCAAATATCTTGTATAATTTTTGGCACAAATGTGGGGAAATTTTGCAGCTAACGGCGTACATTTGACGGATTTTGGTCAACGTTTTGCTGAGATATCTCCTAATGAACTTCATTTTGCATTTTTTGGCCCACCCGCCTCATAACATACCTGCCCAGTTCGAGCAGCAGAGAAAATATTTCAAAAAATAAAGAATATTAAGTATGCAAACTTTCTGCAATCGGCAAATTTATGATTCACTGATAACATGAATAATGTAGTACACTACTCTAGGGCTGGAAGTATATCTTACAATTTCAATATGTGTCGGTTAAACTGTGTAAACAAACAGGCTGCCATTCATAGAATAAAACTGTACAACTATGCACAAGTAATGACATCAACGGTCGCTGAATACAAGTGACAACAGTGACATTTATAGACATACAACACAGCTGGTAGCACAACGAATGTGGTCAAATGAAGCAATATGAAATACACACATGAAGAAGATTTGGGAGCTAATTCCCGTTACAGAAATTCGAGCCGGCGAGGGTTAAATGCAATTATGCTAGCACAAGACCCAAATCAGCCACATTTCTGGCTTCATTAACAGCCACCACTTGTAAACGACTAGTCCAGTATGCCAGCAGCCTCTCATCAGGGCCTATCATTATGCAGAACTTTTATTCCCCAACAGAGGCCAAATGACGATCCTCAGTACTAGTGTTGTGCGATACCTGAAACTGGAACCACGATAACGATATCGTCTCAGGTATTGCGACACTTGACACTACTGCGATACTGGAACTGCATATGAAACGTCAGTCAAAAGTCGCCATATCCCATACCCAGTCCAGACTATAGCCACGTACTGTATGTATGCTTGTGTGTAATTGTGTACCGGTAATGCGTGCATATAGTGCATACATATAGCGCATGCCTGCTCGTCAGCAGAAAATTAGAAAAGCGCCATTTAGACACTAGCGCTGTGCAACTGCGATATACCGTGACCTCGGCGACACTGTTATCGTCACGTTTGGTATCATGATACTTACTAAGGTATCACACAACACTACTCAGTATTCACTCTTCCTACCTAAGAATGGATGGCCAGGCTGAGTCAGCCTGTGTAACAGGTTAAATATCTAGTTGAACACTAAGCAAATGGTCACCCATCTCTGCATTAACCCAACTTGATGTAGAGTAACTTAGTTAACGTGTGCAATGTCATTACCAATAAGCCAAACCACCACACATGCTACGAGGAACACCAAACAATGTTGGAGAGACTAGTGATAAATTCATCTTGCATTCACCTTGATAAACAGAAACAGAAATGGACGGACTCTCACCGGGGCATCCCAAACTTCATTCCCGTAACACTAACTTACTCGTGGTCAGAAAGGGCATCTGGCAAAAACTGCTCGAATGCTCCAGAAAAAGTCACCATACACACGGGCACATCCAAGCTCTCAGACGGGAGAATATGACAAATACATACCACATGCACAATATCTATATAATCAATAGATACCAGTAGCACCAAAACAGTACAAAATAAATACAAAACAGCAGATATGATCAAACTAGTCAAGCAAACATTTTTCACTTAGCACCAATACAGTAATAAGAAAAGTACTTAGATAGTTAAGTTAGGTGATATTTTATGAGCTCATCAACAAATGACAAGTTTTGTTTGCCTCGTGCATAAATTTAGATACTGTATTAGGACACTGCTTTGACAGCGCTGGACCTCAGGATTGACATCTACCAGGAATACTGCTCCAGCAACCTCCAAAGGTTTCCTGGAAGACCATCAATCAATCCAGGTATGGCAAACCTGGAAAATGGCCTTATAATGGTTGTCAGAATACAGACGTTGTGTAACTGCAAGGAAAATTCTGCAAAAACAAAGCTAACATGACTAGCTACATAGCTCAGCAGCAGTGCAAGGCATATTCATGCTAGTAAAGCTTGACTTACATGTTCTATGATTCATACTAATTACACGATTACATCACACTGTAAACTATATAAATTTCACCAGAATACCACCTCTGTTTAGTATCATTGACATTTCTGCAACAGCTGTTTCCTACTTCAGAATGATGTTGTTAACTTCCGTTTGCCACCAGAATGTCATTACGGCGAACAGTCTGTCACAGACATGAGAAAGTTGACAGGATTGCTCATCTGTTCATCTATGTTCTGATGTTCTTTTCTTCTTTGATCCAACGGTCCATTTTGTTACTTTCTTGGATTACCTTGGCCTGATCCCAATCCATGACACAGTTGAGAGGGAAGGCTTGGTCTCTGACCACTAACAACATTCCCAAGAAGGCAACAGTGGATTGCCAAAATGTCAATAATACTAAACAAAGGTTGACAAGTTGTATTCTGCTGAAATTTATGCAGTTTATGGAGAGTGTTACAATCTTTAAGTTTATTCAAAGATGCAGCATACTATACTCTAGATTGTCACTGCTAAAGGTTCATCATATACATCAACTGTATTATTGCTGCTAAAAGTTTGAGAACAGACATACTGCTTATTTTTCGTTCAGTAAGAACTAGGACATTATTTAAAAGTATTTAAAAGTAAAACTAAAATGCTTTCAAATCACGTACAGTTCTTTACTGTCAAAAAACAATGATAAATAACAATACCTGATTGACAAGAACAAATTTCTATAACAGAAATGCCATTACGATAATGTCTCTCCGAAAGAAATGACACGGTCCATTATTAACCACCAGAGAACACGACTTGACTTCCATAACATTACTCAAGGCAAAGTTGAGCATATATATACACATACATACACACACAACCATAATTACACAAAGCAGTTGACTTCATTAACATCAGTCATTATCGCTCCATCGGCCATCTGCATCATCATCTTCTTCCGAGTCATTTTCTTCGAGAGCTTTACGACGCATCTCAAATGCGGCTTCCATGATCGCCTGAACGTCTAGCCGGCCTGTGCCGCTTGAAGCATGCTGCTGCTGCTTCTGCGCTGACTTCTGCCGTCGTTCCTCGACCTTGCGCAGCTGAATTCCTGCAAAACAAAGACACAGCAACCACCATCAGTACATCAGTACATGTATATAGCCTAACATAAACTGACAAATCTTTATCCTACTGGTAGCTGGACTCCGATCCACCATCAAGGCCCAGCATGAACTGTGGTTTGTGGCTTAGATCAACAGGTGATAGTTCCGCTGGGCAGTATTTTTTGTCTTTCACTGTCCAGAAGCCTGTCGTGTTCTAGTGGCCTAGATTAACAGGCTACTAGAATACGACAGGCTTCTGGACGGTGAAAAACTTTAAAAAAAGCCCAGCGGAACTATTCAAGGGCCATGCAACCCGGAGGGCGGGCCTAGAAAATCGACTCAGCCAAACAGGTCGGGCTGAAAATTCAATGGGCTAGGCCATGCTTGGCTACATTCAGAGTTCAAAATTTCAAATGGTAAAGTTTGCTCATTAGGTGCACTTGAGCTTGAATACATCGATGTGCGTCTGACCAGTTTCACGTGACATCAGTTTATTCCACAATGGTCAACGGTCAAGTGTGGAACTCTTCATTTTAGAAAACGGTAACTGAAATCCAGCTGATGTAAAGTGAACAAAATGTGCCGGGGTGGGCCAAAAAATCAACAGGCTGGGCCAGGTCATGCCTTGAAATCAAGATGCTTAAATTGACCAGACTGAATTATTCAAGCTAGTGCACAGATCTGCTGCCCAGCTCTAAGTTTAACACTCACTTACAATGACGATGATGATACAAACTATACCTGACAACTGGTATGCAGAATTATAAAGGCTCATCTAGAGTAACAGGCATTATGAAAGCATATCATGAGTCAATGACATTTTGAAACCGTCAGAACGGGTATCAACAATATCAACGTAGAAGAAATTCTGAACACAAAATACATGTCTCTGGCAATGAGTACAAAATACACAGACCTTCACGTATAGCTGCCAGCAAGTCAGAACGTGTGTCTCGAACCAGCGGTTGGTCATCTGTCTGCTGGGCAGCTACCAAGGAGCTGGAATCGGAGTTGTTGTCAACAACAGCAGATGCTACATTAGAACCATCATTGCTGTGCCACACTGCAGGCTGATCACCTGATGCAACACTAGCAACCAACTCCGGAGGTGGTAGGTACTGTGGCAATTGTAGGGCAGAGAAGTGGCCGTCGGCATCCGGTGGAGGTGTAATCATCATCGGTGGAGTTGGCAACTGGTCACCACTCAATGCTGACGGGACCGCCCCGGAGCTGGGCGGTGTCGGCGGTGCTGGAAGATCAAAACTGTCTCTCTGAGACTTGTGTTGATCAGCCGTGACCTGCTGAGTGGAAGAGGATACCGGCACACTCGGCTGAATGACATCCATGTTACTTGTTAACGGGACATTGTTACTGACGTAAGATGTACTGGGCACTGATGGCGGTGGACCTGCTGGACGTACGCCGATGTTGCGACTCACATCACCATCAGCAGCTGCTTGATACCTCGTCTCTGTCTGGCGCATCGATGCAGCTCTCGGCTGTGTTGCAGGTAATGACTGGTTCAAATCATTTCCGCCCTGCCTCGCTGCTACGCTATCATGACTGTAAACGAGTGACTGACTAGCAGCTGTATGAGGCTGGTAAGCAAGACGTTCACTGTGTGCTCCGGAATTCACGTTCCACCTCCGTGCCTCGGACGCAGACTGCTGCAGTGACCCAGTTCGGCAGATGTCAGCCTTTGGTGAACGAGGTTCTCCGACAGCACTCTGTCGATTCACCGGATGATTGCGACGCAAGTTGTCGACAAATTCTGGCCCGTGTCGTAGTTCCGCATAATTTGCACGCTGTGTTTTAGGTGCACGTATTGATCGCGGTTCCTTGTTTGGTCCCTACAAATCAACAGAATCTGGTGATCTCTTCTTTAGCAAAACGTAAAAGTCAGATCTCAAATCGAAACATTTTACACTCGCAACAGAGACTGTAAAACATCATAAGGCAACTTCACATCAATGGGTGAAGCTTCTTGCACCTGCAATAATTACCTTTACCGCCACTTAGCGAGCACAGGTATTGTGACGCTCAGCATCATGCTGTGTGTGTGTCCACTGCAATAGTCTTGGCAGCTAAGGTAACGCGCTGTATCCAGTGTTCTCTAGTTATCAGTGCTGTTAACAAGGACTTGATTCAAGATCACAGAAGACTGAAACGTTAAGAAACGTGCAATGACCGATCATTAAACGTGACCACATTACCATGTTCTAATTTGCATATTGAGCAACCACCATCTGGAAAAACAGCCTACAGTATTCTATGCATAACTTTAACAAATTTAAATATATTTTCATAACTTTTGGCACCAATCATCCTGAGACTTCACTTTACTAAAATATTAGAAAACTTTGCCCATGTATTAGCATATCACCTCGTAGTGGTGAAGTAATTGTGACGACATCAAAAATGTCTTTTTCACTGTATCCGGGTTAACAATGTTCTGTATAATAACTTTAACAAATTCAAATGCATTATTGTAATTTTCTTTAAGCAACATTGAAAAAATAATGTGCAACTATTAATACACTAACAGTCCAACTCACCTAATCAGTGCTGCCACTTTACTTTGTAACGTAGAACATACTCTGTATCATTACTTAACCACAGCAAAATGGACAAAAAAACTACAAAATAAGATAGTGTTGTTGGCTCATAGCTGCTTGAGTTGTTGACAGCAGTAACAAAACTTGTTAATAATGTAATGCCGGAGTTGAAAACTTTATTCAAAATGTGCATCGCTGGCCTTAATGCACGCTGCAAAGATAACGCCACTGCTGACTAACAGCTGCTGCACAATGATGTTCGCGTACTGCAGCGACATCCACTGCCAACACGGCGATGAGCCAAAGGAAATTTATAAATTTTCGCCAAAAAGTGATTGAATCCAATTTTTCCAATCTATCAAATTTCTATTACGATTTTTTCAACAACTGTCCTGCTTTTCGTATCACAAAGGCTTAATTTAGATGCTACCTTCTGCCGAAAGTGGCATTTTCGATGACGTCATAATTACGTCAGCAATACTTAGTGATACATAAATTTTTGGGGTTAATTTTATATGTATTTATAAATTCGAGCTATGCTTGACTGTGCTGTGCATTACAAGTTCATGTTTATATGTATGTATGTATGTAACGTGAAGTATCAAGGCAATTCTTGCCAAAAATTATGAAAATATACTTAAACTTGTTAAAGCTGTTTACAGTAAACTGTCGGCTCTTTTTTTCTGGACACAGTGTATTATTAGTCCTTCTTTCCGGCTCTGAATCATGGACTCTACTGCAGACTGAATGGAAAAGCTGTAATCATTCCATCTACACTGCCAACATTGTATCCTCCACGTCAGATGGAATGACTTTGCATCTATGCAGAAGTTCTCAGACACAGTGGGTTATCACAGATCATCATCGTGGGTATATTTTTGGATAAATTACTAGGGTTTCAGGTTCTACACTGGAATGAGACACTAAGAACTTGTTGCATAGCCAAAAAGGAGGTTAGACAATGTACAGACTGGATACATCCATGTGGCAGGCCCCATTCCACCTGAATCTGCCAGCTCTGCCAAGACACTGCGTGATTGCTAGTGGTCTCAGGAGCTGGCAGAAGACAGACGATCCTGGCAGACAATAGCCGCAGTGGTGAAAGGCTATGGCTGAACATTAGATGTCTTGATGCTGATGCTCTACCACGACTTTTTATTAATATATTATTTCAGCTTACTGTTTGCTCTTCAAGCACAATTAAAATACAGAAAATAAACACAACTGTCATAGTACTGTAAAACTGCAGACTGTCGTTCAAATCTAGCAGTTCCATACAGTTTTCACACACACACATCACATTCTCTTCACTGCTGCATTTTACTTTTAGTGACTCCAGTGTTTCAAAGAGACATCTAGATTGTGAATTCACTCAGTTCACTCAGCGAAAATAATCTCCACTCTCCACTGCAGCATAAAGTGGCGCAGGCACAGCGAATAGAGTCAACAGCTTCATAGTTCACTGAACTGTTCTATACCGTGTCCGGAAAAAGGGAACCAATAGTATTTTAGGCATAACTTTGACAAAGTTCAACACATTTTCATAATTTAATGACATTCCTTGCGAGAATTACAACTACGTCTTTGTGTTTGTCAAAGTTATGCCCAAAATACTATTGGTTCCTTTTTTCCGGACACGGTGTATACAAGTTACTGTGGCATTTATAATGCTCTCCCTATCAATGGTGGGCTGTCAGTGTCTACTCACTGGAGCTAGTCGCCTAGCTGTTTTAATAACTAAACCGAAGGCCAAGTACTCAAGCACCGATGCTTCAGGACATCCATTGCTGAAAAACATGGTGAAGGAGAACTCATAATACACTCTGGCTGGCATTCCGTCGTACCTTCTTCAGCAGCTTCAGTCGGTCATGAACTCAGCCGCACAGCTTGTGTTTTCTTCGTTGAGGTTCGACCACATACTCCGCTCCTTCGGCAACTGCATTGGCTCACAGACCCAGAGTGGATCCAGTGCAAGCTCGCTGTTCTCGTGTACAAGTGTCTGTACGGGACAGCACCGCCTTACCTTGCCGATGAGCTCCAGTGCCCGGCTGATTTGAGGCCCGGAGACGGCTGTGCTCCACCTCCTCATCATCGCTGACTGTCCATCGTACACGGCTGTCCACTGTCGGCGATCGGGCCTTCCCTGTTGCCGCCGCTCGCACCTGGAACAGTCTGCCTCAACACGTCACGTCCGCACCCTCTATGTCTGTTTTCCGAGGACGCCTGAAGGCTTTTCTCTTCAGGCATTCCTTTCCATCACCTCAACTTTTGTAGTGCCTGTGCAGCGACTGTCGTAATTTTCGGACACTTAAAACGTTCTTTTTACTTACTTACTTACTTACTACAGAAACAAACAGTAAAAAAGTTTGTTTGTTGCAATGAAGACCAACTATACTTACGGCAGTGCGCCTGCCACGCTGCTTGTGTCTCTTCATCTGGTTTTCAGTGTCCTTGGCAATTTCAAGACACCACAACTCCAGAAAATAGTCAGGGTCAGTGTAGAATTTCATACTGTCGATACCATCTTCTCTGTAGCATACACAGAGCCATAACAGGTCTAATCGAACTGACCCCATTACAATTTCACAGGACAATATACAATAACCAAGAAATTAGCCATCTTCTAGGCCACATTACATGTCTTGCCCATCTCTCCCATAGGGCTCGTAACTCAAAAACAACAAAAACATAGAAATATCAAAATTAGTATAAAAGTTCCCCAGAGCATGAGTAAGTGGAGTGCCAATTTCCAGTAGAAAAAGTCAAAGGTCAACGTCACCGGATATCAAAAACTGTATAGCCGAATAATAAAGTTTAACAAGAAATTGTCGCATATTTAGTGCATGTTTATTTATGGGTGGCACAGCAGCAGTTGGACTGCAAACTAGGCCTAACCCACTGTTAGATCTAATTTACTGTGTGGTGCCTGACACACTCAGTAACTAGGCAGACAGCTGCATATCATGTCCGCACTCAGCACCAACATATTTTCTTGTATTAATAAAAAATGAATAATATGAACATAAAAAAGCGAAATCTGAAAGATAAAGGACAATCCAGATGCAGATATTCTGGGTACAAATTTTTACTATTTTACAGCATGTTTGTTATTTCCCATTCCCTCATTTAATGAAGTAGTGAGTGGGTCATGTACTATACAGCTGAGCTTAACTATACTGTTTGACTATGTTAGTGTCCAACTGAAACTATTCTTACACATCCAGGTATATTTCCTATAATCATCTTAAACTAAATATTATGATCAGTGAAAAACTATTAGCGATTGTAGTACATAGATAACTAGAAGGCGCTTGAGAGATTGCATACATCCGCCAAGTGAATTTTTACAGACGCCCCCTTTCAAAAAAATTTTTTAAGATGTCGTGTCCAGAATGTCCCTGGAAACATGCACGTCAAATCTGAAGTCGTAGCTTTACCATTTCGGAGTTACTAGCACTTAATGCAAAAAAAATAGGGGTCATGTGACCCTGGCCACGCCCCCTATTCGAAAAATTTTTAAGGGGCCATGTCCAGACTGCCCCTCGAAACATGCATGTCAAATTTTAAGTCTGTAGCTTTAACCATTTAAACTGGTCTGATTGACCGGTCTGTTGCACGTGCACGAGCGCACACACACACACACAGACATACATCAAACGAAAACAGCATCTCCACCATTCACTCTGTTCACATGGCAGAGATAATAAATGGTGAAAACTTGTGCTGACAAACATACCGAAAAATATCCAGTAAACTCACTGCCGCTACAACCAAGACAATCATCAACACTCAGTAAAAACGAAAACACACAAGCCACAAACCTGTAGGGATTCAGTATGTGCAGAGCTGGTGCTGGTTCACAGTAGTGCTGATACATCAGCATGACTGACTGTGGCCGTGTAGTCTTGGTGACGACCTGCTGCTCTTTTATGATGGAACTTTTGAATGGCTTTCGCATGTTTATGTCTTGTAGAGACACTAAAAACAGTACATTGGTACAGTTGTGTGCAACAATTGTAGTAACATCAACAATTGTAGGAGCATCAACTGGCAAATAACTCCTACAAATTACACAATACACATATATAAATACTTTTAAAAACAGGATCTTTGACATAAATACTGTACTCTAGCAGCAATTTAGAAAATACCTTATTACAATAATAACATGGAAAATGAGGAAATATGTCTCACAATATATATGACTATTTCTAACACACACCTTCTTCGACGATTGGGTTCAACTTAATGATGCGAGCCTGAACTCGCTCAACTCGTTCCGTCAACTGGCCAACGCGATATAGCAAGCTGGCAGCATCACGGTGCAGCTCAGAGAACAGATCATCAGCATGAGCACTCAGTGTACCAAGCTGCCGCATGATGTTAGCCAGAGCACCGTTGCTAACAAACTCCAGTTCATTGTTGACGTGCTGCGGCACAACTGTCCGGCTAATATGGACTGGTTCCACAAGACGTTTAATTAACGGCATTGTGCTTCAACAACTACAACCAAAATATACAGATGAAGAGCTGAAAACAAAATGTATTTCAAACACTACACTGTGAGTCAAAAAAACAAGACATCGAACTTCTGTCCTTATCTTCGCCAAATACTGACCATTTTCAAAATTCTTTCACTGATAGACTCGGGATTTGCAATAAAGCGATCACTACAGATCCCAACACACATAAAAGATGTCGCCACACTACATAGCAAAATTCTAATTTTTAAAAATTGTTCCAACCAAAAACAGCAACGGCACTGAAGAGAATGTGATGATGGCTTTCACGTGTAATGTTGCTTCTTCCATTTGTAGCACATTTACTGGAACTTTTTTATTTGTCTGCTTGTTTTTAAACTAAGCAAATGTGTTTCACATCACATCTCATATGTATTAAGACACTGAAGCTCAGTCATTTCTGTAACAAATAGTGACATAGTGCAAAATATGCAATAACGTCACCATCTTAGGCCAGTAATGAATAACATTGATGTGAGTGCATAAACGTCACTGTCAAACCTCATATCATGCTGCAATTGCTTTTACACCTTCCTCGTGGTTTGACATGGTCTGACGCGGTCTGATGTGGTAAACGTGATACTCCTGGTTCAGACTGCTAAGTCTGATGAAAGGTTCGTGGAAAAATACGAAAAATACATCTAAATCAAATTCGGTTTTATATTGCTGAATAAGTAGGATTGAGGGGAATTATAAAACAAGTACGAGTGTACTACGGATCCGAAGATGCGCGCTTGCTTACTGCTTACTTACTGTAATGTATGCCTACAGTAAGCCCCGCCTCCGTGATAAAACAGGCCGCTGCATGGCGTGCTACGGTACACGTAACCTACAGCAGGCCATGGCCGCTCCTGTGCATGTTAAGCTGCAAGCAGCGTGCTGCCAGTACACTGTGCAGCATGGACAGCATTTAATTAGCTAATTACTCATTAACTGTAATTAGTTGAAAAATGTAAGATGGTAGATCTGTGGTGAGTATGAGCATGAATGTGTATGCAAAGTTTCGTTGCACTCCGCTACATAATAAGAAAGCCTTAGGCATTTTACAGAACTGTAAACAACAACAACAACAAGAACAACTGTCGTGGCTGTTAGGGATGCTTTCGGGTCCAAAAACTTGAAATGCTACATACAGGATTCGAACACCAGCAATTTTATTTGCCATGAATAAATTACGAAGAAGAACGCAGCTGGCAACAGATACTAGGCTCAAATAGCACTTACAGTAGGCTTAATTAATAGCCTACATAACTAAAGACAACAATAACTCATGTAAGTTAAAATCAAATAAAATAACAGTAAAATAATCAAAGCACCTATGCAAGCTAAAACTGCACAATCATAAGCTGAATACGGCCCAATACGCTCATGCCACAAAGCATATAATATGTAGCGGAAGCGGCAGCCATAGATGGAGGCGGCTGCACTCAACGATGGCGATGGGCCGATGGATGTTGTCCGATGCGGTAATTAATCACACACAACGGGTGCCTCACCAGTACTTGTACTCGTACTTGTAACACGTACTAAAAACAGAAGCTACAAAAGTAAAAATGAAGTTCGGATTTATTCGCTAAATGGGTCTCACTAAAACGAGCCGGGACGCCGGGACACCTAGTCTAGGTCCAGTGTCGCACCAAGTGGACAGTCTAGGAGCAATTACCGTGTCGGACGCCGGGACGCTGTAACCGAGTCATTATATCTGCAATTTATATTGAAAGGGCTACAGTAAATACTGAAAACTCTAATCTTACGTCCCTTGTCTAGCTGATAAATCACCACTTTAAGCTTCACTTAAATA
>Ga0209679_1000665_pt1 | contig 12883 bp, 9 predicted proteins | sample WorMetHEROISLAND_4_FD_187408 | JGI IMG/M metagenome (GOLD analysis project Ga0209679, IMG submission 187408) | Marine gutless worms symbiont microbial communities from Max Planck institute for Marine Microbiology, Germany - Olavius sp. 2 HERON... ...
CCCCTGCCGAGAACCCCACCCCGCAGTACTTACTGACAAGCTTAGCAAGATTGTGAGCAGGGATAGCATTGGTTTACTATCATTCAGCAGATGGCAGTGCTATGATGCCAACAGAAAAACACAGACGTCTCATTTTTTGACACTTTGCTAATATTCGCCAGGTGGCAGTACCAGTCTCGGCAGACGTATGAGCTCCGTCGAGTGCAGTCTAGTTAAAGAGTGTTTTAAAAGTGTTTCTGGATGTGTTGCAGGTGTTTCCAGCACTACCGGTTAAAAACCTGTGTCCATTAGAGAAGTGTGGACACAGACTTGTGCCAGAGTCTAAGGATAATGCCAGCTGTCCTGTTCTGACGCCTGCAATGAAAGGTACCATTTGATTTCTGGTCTGAATACTTTAGTTTCTGTGACATTTTGTTGGCATTGAATCTTATTGTTTGTAGCATAGCGAAAAGTGGATCGTCGACAGATATACACACAGCTGTTTTAACAGCTGTTTGATATTCTTCTGATGATTGGATCCTCAGACGTCACCACAAAAACGTTATTTTTATGCTCTTGCTACCGCTAGGCAGTGCTGGAGACATTTTGTGTTTTTCAATGGGACAGCAACGGTTTACGATTATTCAGCAGATGACAATGCTATGATGCCAGCAGAATAACACGGATATCTCATTTTTTGACACTTTGCTAGTATTCACCAGGTAGCAGCACAAGTCTCGGCAGATGTATTGTTGAGACACGGGCAGCCAGTGAAGTGTGTCCGCAATGTTGGCGTGATGTGGTCATTTCGCCGGACGCACACGCGCAAGCTCAGATGCCATTAGTCTCGACGGCGAAGGTAATGCGCTGTATCCAGTGCTGTCTAGTTTTGCTAATTGCATACAGGAAAGGCATCCGGCCTATAGAAAGTACCACTACCCGACTCCCAAGAGTTTGCTTTTGGGGACCGGCCTACCTGGAAAACGGCTAAACAGAAACTGACTTCCGAGCTTGTGTGCTGTATTTGTATTGAGTTTCTGTATGTTTATTTTCCTGTACTGCTTTGTTTGTCAGTATCAGTCAAGTGATTGGCTGTGAAGACCGCCTCCGAAATGACCTATATTGTATCGGGTGGAGCGTTAAACTCTACTCACTCACTCACGCCTACCCGGAAAACGGCTAAACAGAAACTGAGCTTGCATCTGTACGTGCGTGCGTGCATGCGCGTGTTGTGTGTAATGTGCTTTTAGTAATCTGCGTCCTGGAGGGCAGTGGTAAGTGGCCAGACAGCACCGACGCAATCAGAAGACTGAAGGCGGCTTACTACCTCAGCCTGAGTCAAGCTCTTGGCAAAACCGCACCCAGCGTTCTCTCAGCGGCTTATACCGATTACCTGGAAGTGTACAAGGTGTGCGTTAAAGTTGATTTTCAATATCAGGCCATCAGCCAGTTGACGTATATATCGGTTCACGTAAGGTGTTGATTTTGTTATGAACCCCCACATACACCGTGAGTCAAAAAAACAAGATGTCAAACTGTGGATGATGATCGATTATTGGTGGCAGTCTGTTGCCTTCTTCTGTTTTGCCGCAAATGTTGTAATGATCTCTTTATTGCAAATTTTATGTTAAGTGTAACAGTGAAAGGATTTTGTAAATCTGTCAATATTTGGCGAAGTTATTGACAAGAGTTAGGTGTCTTGTTTTTTTTGACTCGCGGTGTAGTGCTTTGACACAGTCAGACGGAGGCTGTCATCTAGATAGGCTGACACAGCAGTAAGCCGGGACCCATAACCAGAACTGGATACTCTTGGGAACACGCAGCCAGTGGAGTTCCTGGAGCAATGGGGTGATATGCTGTCCTACTGACTGATAGAATGACAAAATGGTCCAGACTCGGATACTATGAAATTGAAAACTATCCGAAAAACGGCCCCCATTCTCCCAGCGTGCTTTGCCACTGCCTGACATATTAACCTAGGCATGGATATAATTGGTTATTGGATAGGAGTAAATGTGGGTATAGTTCAGTGTGTAGTTACTAGACGGCATCGCTGAAAGCATCGGTGATTTCACCTATTGTGACAGATGTATCTGTGCGTGGTCTGTCTGTCTGTCTGTCTGTCTGTCTGCCACACTCATGCATCCTGCTACAGCTGTTGGACGGAATGAGATGCCATTTGGCATGGTCCCAAGTAACACTGCATTAGACAGGGGTTCCGGTCCCCTGCAGGAAGGGGAGCTGTGGGGGCCGTAACCCCAGTTTGCAGTAATGCCACCTATCACCATAATACTTTGGCACTTGTTTTGGTTGCTGTCTACTTGTTGCATCATTATGTGATCGATTAGTTTCGAATCTCAGAAAAAATATTTTTACAGCTCTTCGTCTTTCTGTGACATTTTACAGTACTCTTGTTAGTCTTATATTGTTGTCAGCCTAAAGATTAGGAAGCTGTGACAGTTGCTGTGTAGAACAGTAAAACCTACCGACCAACCAGTTAACATCGTTGTAGATGTGTGATGTGTTGTTGTCTGTGATTGGTTGTTGGCTGCAGGATGGCTATGTGTTCCACGTTGTGATTGGCTGCATCCATGAGATCGCTCTGAGCAAGGCGCAGATCTTGCCCGATGGTCGAGTGAAGCCATGTAGTAGCGAGGCTGTCAGTGAAGTTGAGTACCAGCTCGTGACGCTGCCTCGTTTGACCAGTTTGCTTCATGGGTGTGTTATAGCAACAAGAATAATAATCGTCATTATCATTATGCTGGTGAAGATGATGATAATAACAATAATTATAATTATAGTTGTAATTATAGTAACAATAATTATCATGTTCTTAACTATACCAGCCGCCGATAGCTTGACCTTGTTGCTTTTTGATTATAGTAGTAGTAGTGAGTAGTGGTAGTAGAATATTTATATGGTGCAATTAAAACAAAAGTCACTATATGCCCAGGTTACACTTAAATAAGTAGGTTTTTAGCAGCCGCCGAAATGTAACAAGTTCAACATCCGGCTGACGGAGTTCCACTGGTAAAGTGTTCCAAAGCCATGGACCGGCAAAAGCAAAGCTCCTGTCTTCGAGCCGAGCAGATTGTGTCAGTTGTCTTCACTTTTGCAGTGTTGACTGGTGGTTTGTGTGCCAAAAATCGTCGAAGTATACAGGGTGGTCCAAAAAAGCAGAACCCCGGTTTTAATTTTGCGGTAATTTCCATATATGTACACCGATTTTAATCATTTTTTACTGTTGCAACAAGAAATGTATGATGCATAAAAGTAAAATTACGCCTGCCACCTCACCTTTATTCTGTAACCCCCTACCTAGCAAAACATTCGCAGGTGTCAGCGCTGATCCAGGCGGAGGTTTGTGCTGTCCTGGTGCTTCTAGTGTGTCATCATTATGTGGTTTTAGTTTTATCATGTAGTGTGGAGACACAGTTAGGGTAAATTTTGTAACTCCTCTGTAGAGTATTCATTCCTATTTCCATTGGTATAAGGAGTGTAAAAATCCACCAAGAAACATGGGAGTTGTGGTCCAAAATAGTGGCACGTTTTTTGGCTCACGGTGTATTTGCAAGTGGCAGAAATAGTCTAGACAGAGGTATTTGTCATCCCAACGCTTCTAGTGTGTCATCAGAACATCTGTCTGTGTGTGTTAGTGTACACTCGGAAAACAGCAGTTTCAGCAGTGCTGTGAGGTTAGCGAAGCGCTGGCTTGCGTCACAGATGTTGCTGTCCGACTACATCGAGGAGGAAGCGGTCGAGTTGATTGTGGCGTCTCTTTACTTGTCACCAGTGCCTTTCACACCACCACAGTACGACCTTCATCTGTTCAGATGTCATACACAATTACTGCTATTGCAATTTTTACTCCTCGCGCGCTACGTTCCTAACGTAGCGAAGAGGAGTGTATGAGAACAATGTATAATATTGAGGACCGACCCGCCGACCGACCGACCTCGCATTTTGGAAAATTTTAAACGGCCATATCTCGGCAATGGGTCATCCGATCACTCATGTTTGGTTCTAGGGTAGGGTTTTCGAGGTCGGCTGATCGAATGGGCCTACTTCCGGTTGGACCAAATCCAAGATGGCGGCTGGCTGCCATCTTGGAAAATTTCAAATGGCCATGTCTCTGGAATGGGTCGTCGTGTTTGATCCTAGGGTAGGGATTTCGTGGACGCCGGATCAAATGGACCTACTTCCGGTTGGACCAAATCCAAGATGGCGGCCAAGAATGACCGTATCTCTGGGATGAGTTATCCGATCCACTTTCATAAATTACAGAGCAGCTTGGAGGAATAGCTTACAGGAGAAAATAATGCACAAGGAGTAATTAGATTGGTCACAATCTAAAATATTTTTTGTCCATTTTAGTTTCACTGTCTATTTTTTTCCGTGGTTACTTCAGTTTTAGCCGGATGCCCAAACGTTTACTTGGGAATTTCTGGAGCAGGATTTTTACAGACCGGATATCCTTCCTGTCACCCAACAAAGAGACACTGAAGGGATGGTCAGCTACTGCCAAGTGTCCATTTTTTAAGGTTGACTCCTCCGAGTCGACCTAATAAAGCCGGCTTTGCTGTCTTTCCTTTCAAAGGTCAAAGGTCAAGGTCACGGTGGAATAAAGTATACTGGAAAACAGCACTTTCTGGGCTTGTTAACACGATGTCTTGAAAAGTATTAGTCGGATTTTCACCAAACAGTGATGTATTATGGGACATAGGTGAGTGCATTAATTTCTGAGGTCAAAAGGTCAAAGGTCAAGGTCACAGTGGAATAACGTATGCTGAAACCGTTACTACACAGGCAGAGGCATACAGTACTCGACTTTTAGAGTCAGTTAGTTAGAAAGTTAGACTGAAATTTGACCGTTTAACTTCTTGCGACCTTGATCTTGTTTTGAACTTATTTTCAACGTGCAGCGAATGTTGACTGCTGATGTGTTTACAACTCAGGACTCCACTTGTCGGCTTCCTGCGCTTCCTACGGATGCTGTCGATGCATGATTGGTTGAAGGAGCCGCTCATTGTCAACTTGAACAGCGAGCTCTCAGGTTGTTTTGATGTCACTTATAAGTAGCGCTGGGAAATAATCGCGTTAACTATCGCGATTAACGCGTTATTTTTTCAGACGATTAATTTTTTTAGTCATAAGATTAAAATTAATCGTTCATGCAGTTGAGTAATTGATAATTCGCCACTGTCTTGCTCCGATAGAACGTAACTCGCCTGTTTTGCGTTATGTTACTTACTTACGTTACATTACATGTCCTGCCGGAAGCTGGTTGTCGCCAGCTTCCTCATCAGACACTTCATCATCACCTCTACACACGCACTCACAAACTCACATCAGCAACCAGACACAGAGACAGACGATTTTTTGAGTAAGATTAAAAGTACGGTTAACTGAGATTAATTTTTTTAATCGTAAGATTAATTGCAATTGAAAATTTTAATCGTTGCACAGCCCTACTTATAAGTTCTGTGCCATTGGATATGTTCCGACTGATGGGTTTGTTTATTAGGCTAGTTCTGGGCTATTTTTGTGAATTATTGTCTGTCTTTGTGACTGCCTTGGAAATCCACATGAGCTTTTCGTTGGATCTGTGCAACAGGTTCCTGTGCCAAACTGGGGACGTCAAAACCGTGACCATTAATGGGGAAGATTCTGACGAAATATAACCCGAACCTGACCATAAACGGAACCCGGAACCTAACACTAACCCTGAATCTGACCTAGCCCTAACCCCTGTTTCCGATGGTCTTGGTTTTTATATGGGACACCCGGTGTGACACATCAGCAAGTTGTTCGGGATTCATTTGGATCGTGACCCATGCTTTAAGATGCACTGGTTTAAGCAGTGCTGGGACTAGTTAGAAGAAATTCTAATTAATTAGAATTAGAATTAGTTCGTCAGAAATGCCAGTTAATTAAAATTAGAATTAGCTTCAAGAAAAAGCTAATAAATTAGAATTAGCAAGAAATGATCATGTCCCATGCTTTAAGATGCACTGGTTTAACTTAATGGCTTGTGGTAGTCAAGAGTTTGGTTAAACTGTTTAAGAGACTCCTGACTACCACAAGCCCGAAGTTACAGCACGAAGGCATCAAAGATGTCAACTTGGAGCGCAGAAGGTTCAGTTGACACAAGCAAGGTTCCTGCCCAGAAAGACTTCTCTCAAATTACCTGTTATGAATCAAGTGGGACATTAACCCTGGCTTGCTGGCGTAATGGTTAGGGCGTCGGACTTGCGATCAAGCGGTCATGGGTTCGATTCCCAGTCGAGCTACATAGGTCAACTCAGCCCTCCGTCCCTCCGGGGTAAGTAAATCGAGTACCAGCCTGGCTGGCTGGTGTTAAGGCAGGGTGCAATCAATTGCGTTGGGTGGCAGGTATGGCAAATGATGCCCCATAGCTCAGATGGGTTCCCATAATGAGCTGTACACACCTTTTTCAACTTGCTTGCTGTTGCAATATTTCAGAGTCGGACTGCGCCGAAATCCGAGCACGGTTTACGAGAGATCGGAGCACGCTTCCGCTGATGTTTATATCATCACCGGTCGACCGGTTGTCTCAGCTGTGGACGAAGAGAAAGCCAACGGCTGCTATACTGCAGCGCATTGCCCTTCTAGCACAGGAAGCTCACACTTTGCTTCAACAGCAGCTGCAGCGTGCGGTTCACAAGTCAGACTTCAAGGTGACCAGTACTGAAGTTAACTACAGGGTGACCAAGTAAAAAAGAGGCATCTAACAGGGTGGCCACAAACCTGAAAAACCTGGAATAGTTAGGGATTTCTCTGAACGTGGAAAACTTAGGGAATTGTCAGGGAATTCTGTGCAACGTCAGGGAAAAATTGTAACAAACAAAGTATTTTTAGTTCGCCATTCAAATATTGGTCAGAGTGCGATGGTGACCTGTTATATTGCTGGAGTTGGAATGACCCTTGATGAAGGTCATTACATTTACTTTTTGTTGTGATCAGCTATGGATGGAAAAGTAAGTTTATGGCTCTGGAAAAGCCTGGAAAACTCAGGAAATGTTTTTCTCCTACTTTGTGGCCACCCGGTTTAATCTTTTCGTCATAGTATTAACAGATAAAAGGATATCTGTGTGGTAATGGAAACGCACTTTCACGAGATCTGTGCAAACCAAATAGGTTAAATTTATCCACCACAGCTATGCACACTTTACGTTTTGATTACGTAATTTTGATGTGAATAAATAACATTGCAATTTTCTGTTAAGGATAAGCTGCAGTTGTCCTACGACTCAAGATTTTTAACACAGAGCGTCACAGTACCTTTTCGGCTTCAACTTACATGTAGACTGGAGCCATTGAGGTCGCAGTGTCTAGCGGTAACATGCCTGACTGCGGTGTGAGAGGACCAAGGTTCGAATCCCACCGTGGGCAGTTGCATGTTTATCGTAAACACCACTACGATATACAGCCTTGGGCACGAGCTGTGCACCCTTACTGCAGTGCCAAGGTCGATTCAGCCTTCTACCCTCCACGGGATGGTAAAATGAATATCAGCTTTCGGTCTGAGTAATAATAGTAAATGGCGATGGTGGGTGTGGCTTCTGGCAGCCTACAGGCGGACTCACAGCCCGGGTCGTTTGGCCTGGTCTGAGGGTCGGCAGCCGCTTGGCGCCGTTTCATATTCATCATATGAACCGGGTGAACTCTCACATTGGCTCTGAGCTACGATGACAGCACCATAAACATTATCATGGTTATTATTATTGTTGTTGTTGTTGTTATTATTATTATAATTATTCTACTGCAGGAAGCTTGAGAAACTTTGTCCCTGCCATTGTTAATTATTACGTACGTGTTTGTGTGACAGCAAATATTTCGTCCGCCAAGGTCGACGTACGATGTGGTGATTGAGCTGAACACATCGCAGTTGGCACGAGAATATTGCTCCGTCGATGCTCAGCCGTCCGTCGTACCAAAGTTTGCGGCATACACTGAGCCGAAGTTGCCGGGCAAGCAGCCGTGGCCTGTGATTGGCTACGAACCAATGCAGTGTTACCTCCGGGAGCTCAGGGTAAGTTCAGTGTCGGAGACAAATCTTGACCGTTTATTCTTAACTTCACATTTCGGGCAACATCAATGTTTTGTAGCGTAGTAGTAATGTAATAGTTTAGGTGGTACATTTTTGCTATGCGTTGCATTGGATTATTATACCGTTAAATTTCATTATTATACTGTTAGTGCACGTGATGTAGGTTTTTAGGTATTTGTGTTTATTGGTCATTGTGTTTGGCTTGTGTGTCTGTGTTTTTTTGCTGTCAGTACCAGTGCAAGTGATTGCCTGGAAAGACGCATCTCTGAAGTGACCTAGCTATTATGTCGAGTGGGACGTTAAACCCTACTCACTCACTCACTCACTGACGTGGGTGACCGTAACTTGGCCGCGAAGGATAAGGAAAATACAAGGGAATTTCACGGTGCCTGTGGAGAAATCCTGTTCAGTGTCATAACCACTAAGCTTAACTTCCCAATCCCCTCCCTCCCCAGAAACTTATGAATTCCACTTATGGCCAGAATCCATTACACCAGTTTCCCCGTAGCTTCCCGGTAGCAAGTCGCTAACTTGTCTGAGACTTTCCCGTTGTGTCTCTAACAAGTCCACAAAGTAAACGACAAGTCCGTAGCAAGTCCGTAACAAGTTAGCAACTTCCCCGTAGAAAATCGGATGTCGTTCATCCATCATTGTAATTGATTGATTTCTGTTGTTTCAGGCGGCCTTTGATGACATTGCGCTGTTTTTCTACGATCTGTATGGCGGCAACTACATCGGTGTTGTATGGAAGCCGTCGGCTGCAGGATCAGAGAACCAGCTTAAGGTCTAAATTTATCCTGCTTCATTTGAACGTCAATCAAAAGTGATTGATGGTTGTGAGAATGACTGTGTGATTGCTAATAAATTTGCACACCTGTTTCAAAATGCTTGCTCTCCTAATTCTTTGGCCAGTAATGTAAGGTTAAAAAAAGAATACTTGATTTATAAATCCCATTATTTTAGTAATACTGATGTGTCTACTGACGACGATGCTACACTTGACATTGAAATTATTAGTAGACAGCTTTTTAAGTCAGTTTTATTCACCAGGTCGCAGCACTAATCTTGGCAGAGATTTGTGATTTCTGTTTGCTTCCAGTTATTATTATGCGGCGTCCTATAGGCCGCATTACGCGTCTTGCCCGTCCGTCTGTCAGTCCCGTACGGGCTCCTTACTCAGAAACAAAAAACGTAGAACAACCAAAATTGGCGTAGACGTTCCCCAGGGCACAAGTAAATAGAATGGCATTTTTCAGTTGAAAAGGTCAAAGGTCAAGGTCACAGGTCGTCAAAAACCTCCACAGCAATCTGGCGTCATGTTTACTTATGGCTGACCAATCGAGAGCCTGCTGCTCCAGTGCTGATTGTAGGGTGGGCGTGCCCTGGAATTTCCAAGCGTCGTGCAGCTGGAACTGGAGCTGGAACTGGAAGGACGACCACATACCGTGTCGGCGCCGACATCTTTTCTTGTTATAAATAATTAGTGTGTCATAACGTAAACCAGTAAAAGTCTTGCTTACTGTTATGAAATGCTGTAGGTATCTCACGTGGCGTGTCGCATGCCGCAGCCAGGCGCCAACTCAGAAGAAGTTCATCTCGCTGTGAACCGAGAAGCGGTCATAGAGGACTTTGAAATCATCGGCAGAGGACTTGTCAAGGAGATAATCACGCAGACCCAGAATCGCGTTAGCAATAGTTGACGTAACTGCTTGTATGATAGCCAGGGGCAGATCCAGGATTTGCCAGGGGGCATGGCGAACGGGGTCAGCGGGGAGCGAAGCCCCCTTTAAGCTGAAAGCTTTTTGTCAATTTTCATACAAAAGAGGGGCCAAAAGATAAGGATTTAACTGAAACTATTTAAACTAAAATATGCTTCGTACAGCCATGACCAGCCCCTACTTTTGGTCAATGGGGGAAGGGGGCGGCCACCCGATCCGCCCATGCCTGGATCCGCCAGTGATGATAGGCATATGCGGTTAGTCTTCAGCGTAAATTGGGGCCCAGGAACCCTAGGTAGACTGGGGTTCTGTCACTCTGTTGTGGAACCCTGAAACGTGATCATCGAGCTTTGTGGGTGCGTCCAACAGAAGGAAAAACGGCAACAAAATAACACAAAGGATGAAACCACAGCGCACACTCAGGGACGTAGCCAGCATTTTTGGTTTGGGAAGCATATCTCCTTCCCTTTCTCCTTCGGTCCTTCCCTTTCTCTCTCTCCCACTCCTTCCCTCGCTATCGTTCTCCTTCTCTTTCCGTCTTCTTCACTTTTCTTACCGCATCCATTTCCCTGTGGTTCCCAGTTCCTACCCTAAATCTAGCTATGTCTGGGGAGTGCTGTGGCATCTATTTTCAGACATTCTGAGCCTGAAAGATTGCATTTTAAATTAGAAGTGTAATATTGCATAATGGGCTGAACTCTATTTGTTGGCTAACCAGAAATTTGGGGGAGCTTGAGCCCCCGAAGCCCATGCCTGGCTACGTCCTTGCGCACACTAGACACTCTTGGGCTTTCACCACAGCATAGCAAATGATTTCTGAAACATCAACATTGGGTCACTTTTATCTTTCCGTAACACCAAAGTTTTACACCAAACGATGACGTATAGCATAAAAAGATCTCAGCGCCATGTTTGTTTACGTTTGTATAGAAGAATAAAGTCGACTTGGTTTTACACCGAACTTAAGCTCTAGATGTTTATCTTTGTTTGCCTATTTAAAAGCATTATGCCGATTTGGTGTTATCTATTGTGGGCTCGGTTTAAGTCTGGTTTTACACCGAAGTTTGGTGTTATATTGGTGTAACACCGGAATTTACACCGGACTTTCGGTGTTGTCTCAGGTGTAACACCAGAAACTTAGCGTGACTTTAGTTTTTGCATTAATTAGGTGTTAAACCAGTTGTTTGGTGTAAAACTTTAATGTAAAACTTTGGTTTTACGAAAAGATAAAGTGACCGTTGTGAATTTTATTTCGCATCATTCAGGCAAGAGTTTGTGAAATTACGATGGGCCTAGAATGCCACCAACAGTTTCACGGCCGCCACCAGTTTTACGTTGCCTTTACGTAAACTACGGTTTCGGTGCGTTCAGGCTCACTTAAACCACTGTATATACACGGTGAGCCATAAAAACATGCCACTTTTTATGGCTCACGGTGTACAGTCATTTTGTTTAACTACCAGCAGAACTTTCACAGGCCAGATACACTTTTTGTCACCCATTAACAGTATATAGTGACTGGAATTAGCAATCATTCTTCTTCTTCTTCTTCGGTTAGTATCCGGCGATGGACGTAAGTCCGTTACTGCCGGATTGATGCACGTTATGACCAGAGCCAGCTTTTTGATTTCATTTCTCTTCGGGCAGCTATAGCCTACTCGTGAGTTTTACAGTGCGTACTGTAATTTTAATGACATGTTGTCCGTTATAGAAAAGACTCTTATAGACTTATTGTATGAATGTGAAGTATGTACTCCTGTGTTGTCTGACTGCCATCATATGAATGTGTTATGGAACACATTCAGAAAAATTTTAACTGTTGCTGGAGAGAGTTACATACAAACCTGCTCTATGGCTATATGGAACTCTATAGAGTTCTAATATTGTAAACAATGTCGACTATCAGACAGGGATGTGCACGAGGCCTTTTTAGTCGAGACCGTGGCGAGACCGAGACCAAGGCCTTCAGAGCTCGAGACTGAGACGAGGCCGAGGGGTACCAACTCCGAGGCGAGGCCGATCCGAGGCACTACTGCGCCCCTCGTGACCGAGGCGTCAAGACCGAGGCCACATCCCTGCTATCAGACACGTTTTATCCGGACTTGGACAAAATACACTAGTTGCTTTGTACTTCAAATACAGTGTTTCTGGTCTGTCTGCGACTGAACCTAAGACAAAGGACAGTTTGTGGTTGAATAGTTTCTCTTCTGCGTGTTCTGCTAACCTTAACTTCGTAAATATTTTGTCCTCGGCCTCTGATTTGTGTCTGGATTGTTTACTACAGCTCAGTGATGTGGCCTTGAGACCAACGTGTGGGTCTTGGTCTTGACAAAAAAGTCTTGAGAATTTCAAGACTTTTTTGTTAATTGCAGCTCTTAATATTTCTGTAGTTGATATAAAACCAGATAAATATTTTATTCTGTTTACCGGTACCTTATATACTGAGTAGCAAAAACTGCTTACTTTATTTTATTTTAAAGCCAATTCTGTGTCCCTGTCTTCAACCAAAGGGTCTAGTCTATTGAAGTCTTATTCGTTAAACCCCGCAGAGCAAGAATGTCAGATCAGCTGTTGTGTGATCCTATGCTCGCAAAGTGCAGCTCAGATAGCCTGAACGTTAGTGGATTGGCCTATACTGTGTTGGATCCAATACATCATCATCGTCGTCATCATCATCATCATCCTCAAGGTTAGCAAAATAAAACAGAGAAGTTCATAGTGATCAATCAAATTAATCAATCAGTCAGTCAATCAGATTATCAGAATACACAAAGTAAATGCAAAATGGAATGATCAAACTGTTTTCCCTTGTCAGTAACATGTTACGATCCAACTACGTTATCCTAACACGACAATGAATGCTTGTGCCCAGAAGCCAACGTATTAGTCTGCAAATGTCACAAACCACGACAAATCAATTAGGTCTAACGAATTAAACTATTCATCATGCAATGTTGGTATGCGCGCTCGGTAAACGCACTGGTGGAGTCACGTAATGCATTAAGATAGGAAAAGCAAAATAATAATACAGCAAAAAGTGACGATATATCCGTTATGTTACACGAACACACGCAGAACTCTAATGCAGTGGCGTATTTAGAAATGTGAAAAGGGG
>Ga0209679_1000666_pt1 | contig 12883 bp, 9 predicted proteins | sample WorMetHEROISLAND_4_FD_187408 | JGI IMG/M metagenome (GOLD analysis project Ga0209679, IMG submission 187408) | Marine gutless worms symbiont microbial communities from Max Planck institute for Marine Microbiology, Germany - Olavius sp. 2 HERON... ...
TCTAATAATAATAACTCGCGCTGGTCGATAATAATATGAAAGTTTTAGCGCTGGTTCTACGCTAAAAAAAACGTTAAGATAGTTCGCAAGTCCGAACTATTTCGTCACTATTTGGCCTGAAACGAAACTAACGCGATCAGGAATTTCCATAGCTAAATAAACAATTTACTTCGCATTACACGAAATTTCACTACAACTACAACCAACTTTCAGGCATATTTTAAATATATGAAACGTTCGAAGTGCAGAAAAAAGCACAAGTTATTAGTCGTTAAAAACAGAAATATCAGTTGCTAAGTTCACTAGACCATTTTACAGTGTATGTTCAAAATTCAAACTGTCCACCTTCTGCGTTGATGCAAGTGCGCAGACACTTGCAGAGGCTGGGGATTGATTTTCTGATCACTTCTTGTTGCAGTTCGTCCCATATCATCAGAAGCCCTATCTTCAGCTGTTATTCGGTTGCGGATTCAGACTGTTACATATGACGTCATTATTAAGCTAGTACTCGGTTGTTTTGCAGTAGGGCACGTTCACTTGAAAATAACGCATTGAAAACCAAAAGTCGCACCATTCTGCAAACTTGCCAAGTTGCATGATATTGCACAAAACTTGTACCACCTATAGCAAATTTTCTTCCTAATAACGCTGAAAATTTCGTACAAAAACATTACGCCGTTTTAAAGATATTGAAGTTTTTGTAGAGGGGTCTTTTTAGCCGCACCCTGTATACCAATCTTGATTTTTCTACGTTTTTCTGTGGTAGAATTACGAGCCCATACGGGACAGACGGACAGACAGACGAATGGACGGACGGGCAAGATGCGTATTGCGGCCTTTATGACGGCCGCGTAATAAATAAGGCGAACATTTTATTTGATAATCTTTATTCACGCAAGAAATTGTAGAAAAACAGACAGATGGTCAGAACAATACGATGAGACAATACAATTAAAAAACCTAATTTAATAACGGGCAGCTACGTCCGTCTGTTTGTGTTTGTTAGTTCTGCAGCAATTCTCGAACGTTCTCCGTCTTGTGCATCAGGAATAAACCTGGAGTAACTAGGGAAAAGTAGGACCGTTAAGCCAAAAAAACTGAAAAAAACTGAAAGTAGGCCTATTAGTGGTAGTAGTAGTAGATAGTAGTAGCAAGCACAAGCAGTAGCCTAGTATCTGTTATGTACTTTTCAGCGGCAGTAACTAAATACCGTAGCGTTGCCGATAATGGACCGGTAATCTTGGCTGGAGACAACGCCAGAGAATGTTATATCACCGGACGACAAGCCTGGTATGTCAACGTTTCTCATCGTTGCCTTCAGCAGCATGTACTTGGCTACTGTCTTTAACATTTTCAATTTGCCCTGTACACGCAATGCGGCCAATAGTAACTTACACATGCAGTTCTATATACCGCTGCCAACACGTAGAAGAAATTGAGTAAGCACGAAAATACAATATTTCACATAAACAATGAATATAAAAGAACAGTAGCCGCTGCCAGAAAGCAAAACTGCAAAAGCCAAATTAGCTATAGCCGCCGTATCGCTTTCGGTTTCTGTCTGTCTATCCAGAGAATGCTGAGGTTAGGACAGAGACTGAGAATCAACGAGGCAACCGGCTAGCCCATATTTACCTAGAAAATAGCAATTAAAACGGTGTGTTTTTTAAAGTTACCCCTACTTACGCCCAAAGGTTTCTCAACAGGAACCTTTGAATATTGTTGGAGCTGATTTTATACAAACTGGAAGCCATTCCTAATGCAAACTGTCAAATCACATAATGCACATAGCGTATATGGCACTTTAGCACAATTGCGAAATTTGTTGTCGGGATTATACAGATCAACAATAGAAACAGGAAATGGAAGTTATATAAACTTTATTTCGCCAAGAAGACATCCACAAAAATACGGATGCAAAACAAAAACTAAGCGTGCAGATTAAAAAACTACAAAGTACAAATCTATTGCCATAACTAAGTTAAGTCACGTGAGACACAGAAACTGAGAAACAACAACTCCAACAGCTTCACCAGCCAGATCAGACAGTTTCCTATAAAGCTGTCTCAACCTATTTACTATTTTCACCTCAAGTGGCATAATATTGCACATCTGATTTGTCTAACAAATTCAAAATCACTGCCTTCCACAATCACCACATGAAAAAATTGTTAAATGCACACATCCATGCTGATCAGATTTCTTTAATGGCGATACGGCAGGCGAAGTTCAAGGCTTTCAACCACATACAGTAGGTGAGGTTTACAGTAAGAATTGACTAAAATGCATTATAACAGCCTTTGGACTGCCAAGATAACATTGAAGCTACGAAAAAATACGTTTCATTTCATGTAGAGACACTTCGAACATTTCGCCTGCTATAGTAGAGACAACCAAATATTTAACATCGTTTACAAATGACAAAGGTTTACACTGGTTTACAGAGCTCCTTAGGACAAGGACCTACCCGCAATCCGCATAACAACCGACTTGTTGCGGTTAAACTTCATATCATTTGTGAACTAGCCATGATCAATGTCTCAAATCTTTGCAAATCCAGTAAATGTAGTTTAACCAAATATACTACACTTTTTATGTAGTATATTTGGTTTAACTGTCACGCAAGTATCACCACGCATCACTGTTATCAGCCTTGATCAAGGACCAAAGTAATTTGGCGATAGGCGGCATCGCTGCGAAGTGGGAGTTCTGACCCCAAATCTCCCTTTCCCGTGGGGAGATCGGGGTCCCTGTCTAACACAATGTTACTTGGAACCACAGCAGCGTCCCTGCAAAATGGCATCTTATTCCGTCCAACAGGGTGCACGAGTGAGACAGACATATATACAGATAGATGAACAGCCTACAGCAACATCTGTTGCAGTAGGCTGAGTCGCTATCAGCGATGCCGCCTAGAAACGGGCAGGTATATGCTTCAACACATGCTGCTGTCAGAGATTGACATGCGAGGACATACCTCGAGGTACCGCGGTTCTTTGCCAATAATCAGTGCATAGCTTTCCTTTTTCGTGACCGTGATCATCTTTGATTTTGGAATAACAAACCCCAGAAACGAATTGTCTGGAGTGTGAGCTGCACAGACGATAACCGACACCTCAAAAACGTTTACATGAAAACGTTTTTATGTCCGCTGCTTACTTGCGTTGTGAGGCAGACTAAAGTCAATCTAAACTCGATTATGTAAACTTTTATTTTGTTATAAATACAGCAAAGTGAAAAGAACCGATACAAAACAGCAACTTAAAACACACTGATTAATTAATTAACTAATTAATTAATTAAAACACACCCAGTAATTACAATTAATGAGTAAAAATACTGATCATATATAAAACAATGAACAAACAAATGTACAAACAACATACAGTGAGACAGGCAAGATGTCTAATGCCGGGTTCACATTACGGATGCCTGCAGCCTGGCTGCACGCAGGCTGCATGCATACGATCGTATGCAGCCTGGCTGCATACGATCGTATGCAGGTGGCATACGAGTCTACGCAGCTTGCATTCGTCGACTCGTTGTTATCAAGTGTCATAAATAATTATTCATTACGTCAATAATTCATCATAGCTGACGTAGATGCTATAGCTGTAGCCGGTGCAGTTCATGTGCATTATAATAATTGAACTCCGACGTAAACGCCGTCGCTGACAATGAGTGAGGCCATGGATTCTACAGCGACCAGTCTGTGGGGCTTACAACAAACTGTTTGGCCGTTGGCGACCTCCTGAACACTGACGAAGTTTCATTTCGAAATTTGGTTCGCATGGACCTGGCTGCATTCGAAGACTTGCTATACATTACATCGAATGAGACATCATCAAGAACCGAACCCGTTTGCGGCAGCCTATTTCAGGCCGTGAACGACTGTGTTGCACGACGTATAGAAAAATACGCTTTGAAAATACGCCCAGAATGAACATGTTCGTTCACAGAGAATCTTACGAGCGTAATGCAGGCGTCGACGACCTGGAAGGATGGAAGGCTGAATAGACCTAGCTTGATAGCGGCCCGACCGGGAATCGAACCCACGACCGCTTGATCGCAAGTCCGACGCCCTAACTGTTACGCCACCGAGTCAAAATAGACTACATAACTGAGATTACATGCCTCTGAGTTATGCATAATATTCACCGATTTCAGTCAGACACGAACAAATAAGTCGCTAGATTTAATATAGAAATCAGATCCACTGAAGCTTATATTTCAAAAGTTAAGGCCAAAAAATCAATGGTTAAGAGGGCATACTGATTAATCTGGAAATAGGCTACTAAAGAAGAGGAGGCTGAGAATTGAATGCATACGGTATAGAGTGTAGAACTGTTTGAGACGGAGACCGAGACGACCCCAACCAGCTTTGTACTCGAGCTCAGGATGTAACCTGACATACTCGACGTCGTTGTAGATTGCCTCCGTGCCGAACGCGTCCAGAACTCGCAGTTTGTGTCTGCACATCAGTGCATACAGTCCTCGAATAAGCTCACTCCGGGCGTTGTACAGCAAGTATCCTTCTAGTCATGTGGTACGCATATCGCAAACGGGTCAATTTATGCCACCTGAAAACTACTACATATAGAGGCGAAAAGCAAACACTAATAAATAACGAAAACTTATTTATTTCGGTCAAAACCAAATCGGAAACATACACAAGTACACGAACTACGCCACAAACGAAAACGCGCAAATGCCGTCAGCGAAAACCAATAATGAAAAATATCTGTTTTGATTGTCTTTTCCTTGTGAACAGCATGAAAAAGTCAAATTTCAGTCTTCTATATTATGCTCCTACAGACTTACCGGTAGGCCTTAAGTACTTCCGGCGGAAGTGCTTGGACGGCCACCAAGTCGGTAAAGATGACGTCAACAAAATCCTTGTCATCGCATCCTGTCGACGCGCTCGCAGATTTTTCGTTGACCTCTAACAGCAGCCTGTGTTGAAAGCACTAAGAATGTATTAAATTAATCTCGCGACAAGTCTTCTTCAACCAAAACAAGGACACGGGTATACTGCGCGCGGCACGTTCAGGCGCGTGGGGAACAACAACAACTTACCATGATCTCAACAGTTTCTTGTGTTCTTGTTTGCTGGCGTGAAACTTATCAATTTGCGACTTGCAGTCCTTTCGTCATGACAGCTTTTTAAAATTTGGGGCAGCATAGAGTAGTAAAAAGTGAGGAAGTATGGTACCGTGTGTGACTATCCCTCGTTACAGCAGAAACGACATGCATGACGCCTGGCAGTTCTTCAGTCATTTCAGTACTTTGACTGGGCGACAGAAAGGGCATCCGGCTTGTAAAGAAACTTGCTGCAGTGATTCTCAAAAGTTCTCCCTTAGGACTCACCCTAACGTGAAGTAATTTGGAAAAGTAGACAATAGAAACAAACATGGTAGCAGCAGCAGCAGCAGTAGTAGTTTTTTTAGCGAGAGCGACAGGCTGTGTACTTACTCGCTGGCGGTGGTTTTGACGCGAAGTCGTGGTGCAAGGCTGTGACAGAGAGCGTAGCAGGCGGCAATGAGATCGGACCACTGAATCAGCTCGCCCAGAGGACCACCCCGGCGTATCGACTGAGGTCGAGCGAAATTCGTCAGAGTCAATACTCCCGGTAAGAACATTATCTACACACGACGCCCACAATCCTGATTATCTCCCTTACATCTCATTTTTACCGCGCGATATGTGCATTGCGCGGTATTGCTACAGTAAGTCGTCCGTCCGTCCGTCTGTCTGTCTATCCGTACGTGACGTTGATGTACCGTGGCCATAAAATTTGGGTTAGTTGGAAAATAATTACACGATTAATTAGCTTAGGGTGTTTGCTCCTCGGAGCCCCAACATCGGCAATCTATAGTCCTAAGGGAACACCCCAAAATTCGGGTGGAATAGGGTGGGGGTGCTGTTCTCGACAGAAAACCTGCAATATCTCTGAAACAGTTATACTATGGATGACCAATAGCAAGTCGCATATGCGCTTTCGAGTGGCACCAAAATCAATGACCTTGGATGACCTCGAACGGCCATTACACACTCCATTGCACAAAACAGGCGTCTCTCGGAGCATATACAAGGAAAATTTGAATGAAGATAGACCCACACTATCGGCGGCGTAGATGAAGCCCAATGACTCCAGTTTCTCGTTTCTCACAATATAAGTTTTATGTGGATATTCGAGGGGGAGGGGGGTTGCCTCGACAGTGGGGTAATCTAAAACGTCGATTTTCGGCGCTTTCGGACGCTGAATCTCCGGAATCGTAGGAAATAAGGCCAACATTATTATATAGTTTTATTTAGTCACTTGTCGCTTTTCCACTGACCCATAAATACTTGACCTTGAATGACCTTAATAGCTATTTCATGTCAAATTCTATTTTGCGCCGGTATGTCTAAAGCTCTGAAGCCTGGCTTTCGGGGCTCGGCTACTCTTAAACTTGTAGTAGTGCATGTCGGCAACTTTAAACCGCAACGAACAGCCGCTACATCACGCGGTTTTCTTGCGATAGCACGGCTTTCTTGTTATTTTCTACGGGTCCGACTTTTATGAGAGTTATAGTATGATAGTGAGCTATATGAGCATTGAGCGGTTCGGATCGGTTTTACTCATGTTCGGTAGCGTTGTTTAACTTGTGGGTCGGGTCTGGGAAAATGAACTGACTCCTGGCAAACTGTGTGATCTGTTTACAGCACGATCGTGTGATTCATGGGCGTAGGCAGGAACTGTGGCAGCGTGCGCCCCACCAACTTCCTGAATTTCTTGCGTATCCCTGCAGTATTGAACTCTAACGTCGGAGAGTTTCTAAATACATATTACTGAAAATCATTCATCGTTCCAACTGCAAATCCTGGCTACGCCCTGGCGTGGTCACATAACTTGGCATGAAAGTAAAGTTTACATATTTTTACACATCCTCAGACACCGACAGTGTTGACAAAGTAACACGAAAGACTAAACAATAAAAATGATTAAGTTAGTACAGACCCTGAGACGAGATCGCGTCCACCGACTACAGCTCGCATTAGTCACGTGACGTCCAGCAACGTTGATCTCCGGCCACATCATCTGCAGTCGCTGCTTGATCCACGCGAACTGCCAGCGGTCGCCAAGCTCGTCCAATAGAAGCTGGATTGAGAACGGGTCCTCATCGTTGACGGCTGCGTCCACCTTACCCTGAGGGTTATGCTCGAGCGTCGGATGAGGAATAATGAAGTTGTCATTTTCATCTGCAGCAATCAACTCGTATATAAGCTATAAAATTCACGTAAACGGTGGACAAGTCACTGAAGTCAGATATGATCATGCTTCATACGTAGCAAAAGAGTAACTTACGCCACATTTTCCAGTAATTTAAAGTCTGCACTTTTCTACATATAGCATGACAGGGTGTACTATACCCGGTATATGAACAGAATGTAGGATCGGTGGAAACTAGTAGACAAGGACGCAGGAAAACGAAAATCACGCACATTTTTTATCAAAAGTTGATGGAAGAAAGATTAAGTTACTTAAGCATATATTTGTATTAGGGCTATATCAGCCACCAGTCCCACGGGGGCCAACGTACTGGTAGAAATGACGTCCCAGACGATGGGCTTCCCGCGTTGCTATGGGATTAGGGTCAGTCCATCTGGTCTTTTGCCGTCCTGCCTGTTTAGATTTCGTGGCTCCTTGGTGGCAGGTGTTTCAGCAGCGTTAACGGCATGCCAGAATGTCGCTAAGCACCTTACCATGCTTTCTCGCATACCAGGAGCGCCCGCAGGCGGACGCACAAGACGCACATGCGTCCACTAAATTAATGGACTTGGAAGTATGTCTAAGCAACTGTAACCATTTTTGTCCCGATTTGCCTTTATTGTTTAAACTGCACAAAATTTGGTCAGTTTATTCTCAGGAAAATATCTTTATTCACCATAAGGTCATAATTAAAATTGTTGCCACCAGATCTCATATTTTAAGGCTATAGGCTAATGCACCAAATTCGATTTCGGCTGGGGCTCCGCCCCAGACCCCACTGTATATGGGGGAGCTCACAGCGCTCCCCCAGAACCCCTAGCTGGATTTTAGGGGTCCTACTTCTAAGGGGAGGGAGGGGAGGGAAAGGGTGGAGAGGGAAGGGGAAGGGGAGGAAAGGGAGGGCTCGACCTAGCCCCCAGACCACAAATCCTGGATCCGCCTCTGAGCTGCTGCTCACTTTTCATTCTGTGCGTCCAAAAAATTTAGGCCTGCGGGCGCCCCTGTCGCATACTATGGCATGACGGTCATTACTGTCATCAGCATCATTATTAACATAACTGTACATCATGGCGCCGACAGTACAACGATCCTGAATACAACGATTGATTGTATAACTGACTGATAACTTGGCAGCATGAAGTCCATCGTGATTGATGACGTTAAGAAAACACCTGCTCCTAATTAAAAACATATCATGATGTATCGGGTGGACCAAAAACCAGGCCATTCTGCATTTTCCAGAATATCTAGAAAAATGTCGAAGGTAATTACGTGATTTTTTGCACACATCAAAGCCACTGTACACTAAACATGTCCATTAACACAAGGTTTAATAATGCTATTTTATACAGTGGCGCCGTCTGGCGAAAGTTAACAATAATAATCAACAATGCAGCATAACAGCTTCATAGGCCTATATTGTACAAATGAATACAACGACTTCAAGTTCAAAGCACAAACATCGTTGATTTCGAGTTAGACCTATTTAACAAACATGCTCGGTAGGCCTATGTCTGCCATTACACGGGACTACGTTTTCAAGGCGACGCAGCCATTCACTGATACTTCATAGTCAAGAAGCGCTTGTGACAGTGTTGTCACCGTTGCCATGACGTGATAATTGCCCTTATTAGGCCTAGTTCTTGTAGAAAGTTGAAACTTCTGCTGTGGTAAATCATATCTTGAAAAGCTTATCGGATTCGGATTACTTGATGCGGCGCACGTCGTCAGTATTAAAGTAGGTAAAGCGCTATGTCTGAGTTCCAATATTGCATTATCAAGTGGTAAGAGATTCACCAGGTGGCGCCACTTTATGTAATAAAATGAGCAAACTTGAACGTCATGGACATGTTACACTGACCTTGACGTGTGCAAAAAATCACGTAATTACCTTTGATAGTTTTCTAGATATTCGGGAAAATGCAGACTGGCCCTCTTTTTTGACTCACCCTGTACAACTAAGAAGCTATAACTGCATGTCAGAGCACCTGATTCGACGTTGATCAGCCAATCTCTTGCGATGATGAGTAGTTTGATGATGACGAGAAGGAGTATTAAACAGACCGCAATACGCGGTGATCTCCAGTGCCGCGTCATCAAGCAATAGCGCACCTGCTCAACATGACGTCACTCCTGACGTCAGTCATCCCGAAGAAAACGATGTTATGCTGCAAACACAATAAAGTGATAGGCCTACGGTAAGGCATTCAGACAATGTAAAAACGTGACGGACGAACGAAAGGACAGACAGGCAGAATTATTATAGACTAGTACACCGCGCTTTGCATAGAGACGTGCGGTAAAACTAAACTGTTTGATAATGCTTAAAGTAAACGTAAACATTCAGCCTATTGTCTTCGTTACTGCGCAACGCTTGCGTTGTGAATGCGTTCTGGGTGATTTATTGATTTGCAGATTTGGGCATATTGATCTTGATTCTCGAAGCTTTCAGCACCAAATAAAAGCTTTAACTCGATAAATCGATAAATCAATCACTCATTAACTGGTGAACCGAGCGTAGTTGAGTGCAGTCCTTCTCACTTCTCATGCACCATCTCATGCTTGTGTTTCGTACCACAAGACAACACAACACAGCCAACTTACTAAACGATTTTATGCAGAGCCCTGTATTAGCTACGGTCGAGTTGTCCGTCTGTGTCTGTCTGTCCGTCTGTCTATCTATCTGTCTGTCACACGCTGGCACTGCGTCAAACTGACGCAAGCTAGGATCACGAAATCTTCACCGACAAATAGCCGAAGGACTCTAGTCTTGGCGACAGAAGGTTCATCCAGAAATTCGAAAGGGTTCATCCCGAGCGAGGGCGTTAAATGAGAGTGGGGTAGGAAAAATTTACAATGCCAGAACCACAACGACCTTGGATGACTTTGCACGGCCGTTACGCACGCACTAAAAGTGACACTATATTGCATAAAACATGCGTCTTTCGGAGCCCACCATGAAAATTTCAATGAAGACAGACCCACAATATCGGCGGCAAAATGTATCCCAATGACTCTACTTTCTGGCAATATATAAGGCTTATGCGGATATTTGCGGCGGTTCCCTGGGAAGGGGGTGTCAAACGATAGTGGGTTATCGAGAACGGCAATATTCAGCGTTTTCACTGGCTGTATCTTCGGAAAGTTTAGAGATAAGGTTAGTATTATTATATAGCGATATGCAGTCTGTCGTCGGCTTTTCACTTTTCAGTGATCCCAAAATGCATGACCTTGAATGATCCTGAATAGCTATTTCGCGTTAAATTCTGTTTTTATGCCAGTTTGTCTGGCGTCCGACTGTGCGACTTTCGAAAATAATTGCGTGACAACTGATAAAGATAGACTCACAGTGTCAGCAGCGCAAATCTTCGGCAGGGACTGTAGTTTCTGGCAGTATAAGGTTTGTGCGGCTACGGGTCCTAGAAAACAAGTACGAAAGGTACTATGGACTCGGAAGGTGCCCGCTTGCTTACTTACTCTAGTATAAACCTACGGTAAGCCCCAACTGCCGCCTGTGCATAAATATTCATCACTACGCTCCACCGCGCATCGTGATGCAGCAGGCGGATGCGCTACATGCACTGTGCCGGCAGTGTACTAGTGAAGGTTCAATGTCAAGTTTTAAATCGATAACATGAAACGAACTTTGATAATTACTCATTAATTAGAAATTAATTCTAAAATCTGAGACGGTAAATCTGTAGGGAATATGAACACGAATGTGTATGCATAGCTTCATTGCGCTGCGCTGCGTATTAAGAAAGCCTTAGGGATTTGCACAGAACTGATTCCAACAACAACAAGAACAACAACTACAGTAACGTTTTGGGACCCGCCTTCAGGGTCCAAAAAGGCGTCAAATGACAGAGGGACTGCGGAGGGCGGCGTCTATATATATTCAAAGTATTCATTGAATAACCTCTAAATCTCGGCTGTAGCTGTATTTCAATGTTTTTCGTAAATCTGAAAAGACACTAATGATGAATTTTGCTATTTTTCTGCAGAAATCGCCACTTTTTTGCGTTACAATTGTGTAAGTATTCAAAACTGAATGAATACTTTTGCGCTCAGCTGCTGCATAGCAGCATGTTGGTGCACACTCAGTTGACAGTTACTGTCGTGCAGCAGCTGAGCGCAAAAGTATTCAAGTTGAGTTTTGAATACTTACACAATCATAGCGATTTCTGCAGAAAAAATAGCAAAATTCATCATTAGTGTCTTGTCAAAGGTCAGATTTACGGAAACATTGAAATACAGCCAGAGCTGGACCCCGTGTTTAATTTTTGAATACCCTACTGTAAACGTCAGATGCCGCCCCATGCAGTGGGGTCGTCTACACTGTGAGGCATAAAAACATACCAAAATTTTTGTACCATGACTTCTACAATACTTAACCGATTTTGATAGAAATTGATATGCAGTGTCTTGGATAAATTAGCCACAAAGTACGATAAAATTTTCCAACCTCACCTAAATAACGTCGCCACACTACCTTGTTAAAATAGCTGTTTTTGACAAATTGAAATGAAGCAGAGCGTCATCGACAAGGCCATTGATCAGTGGCGGCCAAGGCTGAGGGCATGTGTTTGTACCGGTGGACAGCACTTTTAACAATTGATTAATTGAAATAACTGCTTGTCTGTTGAACGGTTTTGTTTTTATGAGGACATTTTTTTCGCGCAAACTTCAATTTAAAGGCAAACATTCACATCGTTCCATTTCAATTTGTCAAAAACAGCTACTTTGAGTATTTGCAAGGTAGAGTGGTGACGTTATTTAGGTGAAGTTGCAAAAGTTTACCGTACTTTGTGGCTAATTTATCCAAGACAGCGCGTATCAATTTCTATCAAAATCGGTCAAGTATTGTAGAAGTTATGATAAAAAATTTTGGTGCGTTTTTATGCCTCACAGTGTAGAATTTCTCTTCTTGGCTTTCGAAAACACTGCGTAAAATATGGATAGGCCCATACTGTGGCAGCTGTCATGTATAGTTTTGCGACTCTACACCGTGTCTCAAAAAAAACTGTGCCAACTTATCTTTCGCTCTTTGTCTGTCAAATATAAACCGATTTCAATAAAAATTGCAAAGGTTATCCTGGAATAAACCCTTAATAAAACTGTGCCTAAAACGCCCACTTTACCTGAAGTATGTGCTTGCACTACCTTGGGAAATTTGAAGTATCATATTGAGCCGTCAACGCAATAATTATGTGTACATTAAATGATTAACGATGTGATGGGGCACTGACCTGCTGAAAAAAACGAAAAACTTGCTTCCAGGTGCTACACAAATGTCAGGAAGCAGCAACTGTCTCAAAACGACGTCGTGATAATATGCCCCATTGATTTTGACTCCTGGTTCAAGGACGTGAATGCTACTGGCACCGAGACTGGACACTGCTACGGAAACCACCACGGACTTGCTAAAATTTGACCTGGTTTTTAGCAGACGAGTCGCATTGATGTCTCTCTATTTAGTGGCTGTGGGGACGTATAGACGGTCGTTTGTTCAATGATTTTATGGTCTCACAATTATTTTCTGAGCCGACGCATGCGCTACCAGTATGAATTCATTGTTGTAAACGGCCAAACTACGACTTCTACATTTCATAAGGTAGTGTAGCAACAGTA
>Ga0209679_1000667_pt1 | contig 12880 bp, 15 predicted proteins | sample WorMetHEROISLAND_4_FD_187408 | JGI IMG/M metagenome (GOLD analysis project Ga0209679, IMG submission 187408) | Marine gutless worms symbiont microbial communities from Max Planck institute for Marine Microbiology, Germany - Olavius sp. 2 HERON... ...
CAGCGGGGTCCAGGGGCAGAGCTCCTGGTGGAGGGTCAGGGGGGGCGAAGCCCCCTAAAGCTGAAGACTATTTTGCATTGTAAAAGACAAATTCTCACAAAAATTGGCAACAATATTTCGCCTTGCAGTCGGTGAAAAGTAGCTATTATTTTTTATTTCAAATATAATTGGGGAAAAATTTATATGTGCACCCAAACATTGGTCCGGCTGCTACGGCCCTGTTGCTGATAAGCTGCACCCAGCATCCATCAATCTTACAATCTTATGATACCACAATGTGGATATTATTATCAGTGAGTGAATGAGTAGGGTTTAACGGCACATCAACACAGTTTAGGTCATTAGCACTGAGCTTGACCCAAAAAGCAGGCACAGAATCCCCTACAGTAAAGGAGAGCCGACGCTATATAAATCTTGAAACGCTATATAAATTTCGTGTAGCCCAATTACCGCGTTGCCTTTCAATTCAGCTCCGGCCCCTAAGGGATAAGTGGGGTGGCAAGACCTACTTATAATTTACATCAGCGCTTATCAGTGACTGCTGAGCAGTGTAAAACTCACAGCAAGCCACTTGGACTTTGCTCCCATCAACCAGAGAACTTCCGCCTTGGGACAATGTGCCACGGCTTTCTGTAGTAACTGCTCCAGCTGATCCCTTCACACAGCAACACACCTGCTACACCACACGTGTTGTGAGCAGCTAGCAGCAACTAACAGCTAAACTCACAGTCAATGATACATGGCACAGAAGCACCGTAATAAACAGCGAGTCTCGTCTATGAAGTAACAGAGAGATAGAAAAGATTTTTCGACAGGGTGGCCACAAAGTAGGAGAAAAAAATTCCCCGAGTTTTCCAGGCGTTTCCAGAGCCACACACTTACCTTTCCATAGGTTATCGCAACAAAAAGTAAATGTAATACTGACCTTCATCAAGGGTCATAACGATCCTGTTTACCCAGTCAACAGCTGTTTTACACAAATATTTGAATGACAAACTAAAAATACTTCGTTCGTTACAATTTTTCCCCAAGGGAAATTAGACACAGAATTACCTGAGAGTTCCCTAAGTTTTACATGTTCAGAGAAATCCCTGAGTATTCCAGGTTTGTGGCCACCCTGTGACTGACAGCACAGACATCAACCTAACACTCTCTAATTGACTGATCACACACCAGAGAGACCATGCAAACAGAGTGACATAATTCTGACATTTGACCACCGACCACGACAGTCTTCTAAAACAAAAACTCCTCAAAAACTTATACTCTGAAATGTGTTCATTTTACTTGAAAATGAACCAAAATGTGTTTGTCAGCTGGGCTCCACCAGGATCCACCGGCAAGCTTGCAGTGCAACCCAGAGCCCTTAGACAGACTGAGGAAATTAGGGGGGATAAAGAGTGGTATGGGGATAGGAGGAAAGGGAGGAGATGCATCCCAAATTCTTGCCTTCACCCCACACATAAAATCCCGAATAAAAGCCTGCTGTAGACTAGCCAGTACTGCACTACAACCATTGACATTGGTACTACTGTAAGAATCATTACTTCTACCACCAGTACACCACTACAACCTTGTTCCATGGTTTTTCTCAAAGTACGCTGCTTTGAGCCAGATACTCTTCTTGCTCGGAAATACGGACAGAGCATGTGTGTATATTGCTCGTGCACACTCGTACGCTCCATGCACAGCACACTGTACACATACATACACCAGTGTCATCTTACCAGACATGACAATACATAATATATGTTAAGATATGCTGACGGGTAAACAGCCTCGTCTACTACAAGGGGACAAAATGAAAAATTAATGACAACAGAAACTAACTACAGCTTCAAGGTCGAAGTACATTAACCACAACCAGCAGTGTTACCAGCAGCTAACACACTGTTGAGTTATGACGTGAATATTCATTAAACATGTTGATAAATTTAACACTGACAATCGACATTGCGAGTTGTTTGATGTCATCTTTTTACGTCCAAATCTAGATTATATCAGATGCAGCTGTAAGAAGACAGAGACATATAGATATAAACACACACACAGACACACTCACAAACATACACCCCGCCATATCTGTCGGAGAACTGCCAACTCGTCACAGATCTGGGACGTCGGCACCTCCGGTCAGCGGACGTTCACACTTGCGCAGTCCGTCAGACACAGACACGGCTAGGTGACAGAAGTTTCACAGTTGCTGGACCTTGGCTGTGGAATAATCTGCCAGCTGAACTTCGACAGCGAGACATATGCCTGAGTGATTTTAGGCGACTTCTAAAGACGTTTTTGTTTTGCTGAGACTCGGCGCCTTGTGACTTTTTGTTTAAGTGCACCGTGTACAAGTACACTTACTTACTTACTTACTTACTTACTTACTTACTTACAAAGACACAGACATCAATCTCACTAACTGGATCAACACAGACTGATCACAGACTGGACACAAACACACAGCCGCTAGCCATTGTATTTGTCACTTGCAGACAATCGTTAAGACGACACACAAACTAATTTCAGCTCATGTTTGACTCAGTTTCTATGCTGACTGCAGGTTAATCGGGGTCATCAAAGGTGAGCAAATACAACACCTGCTGTGAATCAGTCACACGACAGCAACACCACAGCAGATACAGTATCAACATATCACAGAAGTAATCAATGAAACCAACAACTCACTGCCTCCGAATCTTCCATCCATGTATGTTTACGATCTTCTTCTTCCACTCCGAAACCAATTACATGACGACTACAGCCACAACATTCTCTCTAATACATCACCCACAGACCTCACAAACAGCAACAACTCTCATACGTCACTCGCACACCTAGCCTGGCAAACTATTCTTCGCTCATTCACATGACAGCTGTGGACCACACACAATGCTTACATCTCAAGCACTCTCATCTTATTATGCGGCCGTCCTATAGGCCACATTATGCATCTTGCCCATCCGTCTGTCCATTTGACTTGTACGGGCTTGAAATTTGAAAACAAAAAATGCAGAAAAATCAAAATCCACAAAAGGGCACGAGTAAATGCAGCGCCAATTTTCAGTTGAAAAGTTCAAAGGTCAAGGTCACCAGACGTCAAAAACCTCCAGAAATTGCCACATATCTGGTATTCATGTTTACTCACGGGCGGTGACTGCAAACTAGGCCTAACTTATTGTTTAGACCTAATATCAGCAGAACAAGCACCCACGGCTCAAGTGCCAACTGCCCAACCCATTGTTGAAAACATTAAGATTGAGAAGCACTCACATAATAGCTTGACAAGTGTGTACGCTGCCAGATTTTTCTGCATCCTCAGCATCTTTGATCCACTGCTCTCTGTTCATCTCAACACCATTAGCTGACAGTGATGTCAGTGCTGCAACCAAACGCACAAGCAATCTTCTCACTACATCAAGCATTACACTCATAATCATCATAATCATCATCATCATCATCATCATCATCATCGTAACGCAAAGCGTTTACCCGAAGTCTCCCGCCATTGCGATCGTCTGCCAAAACCATCTGTCCTCCACCAACTTCAGGGCATCAGTCGCTGTAACACCTGTGTCATGGCAGATCTGGTGGATCCGGTGGTGTGTGGTCGACCGCAGGCACGTCTCCAGTCTCCACTCCTGTGATGGCCGCTCACCATCTCTCACACTGACGTAGATTCAAAGGATATGCTTTAAGTAAGTAAGTAAGTAAGTAAGTAAGTAAGTAAATTTATATAGTGCCAAGGTCGCGAACGAATCAGAGGCTTTGCCATTACAGCATGTGGAAGTCTGGCAACATGGCCAAAGAGACCCAGTCTTCGTTTGCGTACAATAGCTGTAACATCAAGCAAGCCGGTACGATACAGGACTTCGTCGTTGGAGACGAAGTCGTGCCAGCTAATGTGCAGGATGCGCCGTTGGCACCACATACGGAAGAAGCCCAGTCTTCTCCAGTCAGCTTGCAAAGTTTGATATTGCTTATGCTCCTGCTGCTGCTACTACTACTACTAATAGGGCCTGTATCAAATGCTAAGACCATTGGCTAAAGGAATAAGTTGACCTCACTAGTCAATCTAATTATTATTTCAGTAATTATTATCAGCATAAACAGAGAACCTCTTTCAATGATCTTGTCAACCATGTTAGTGTTGTTGTTTGCCTCTTCCAGCCTAGCAGCTGTGATCCAGATCTGACGGTCAGTTGGAATATGTTCACGAGCTTTGTTCAACACTTTGCGAGCGTTCTCGTAGCTTTCCAGTCTTGCCAGTGCTAACCACAGCTGTAACATATACACACTTCAATCTATACTCTAACACTGCTATCAGCGCAGTTCATTCGTACATGTGCTGCTGCTGCAATTACTACTATTACACCTTTCCAGGGTTCAGACACCCGGTACATACCTAAAAAACCACCGTTTTTTGCAGGAAATCCGTCTAAAAACAGCAAAAAAACTTGCACCAAAATTAATCCAATTTCAGTTCGTCACGCTAGTATTAATTAAAAATTTCCTTATGTTTAAAGCTTCTAAATACCCAAAAGTAATAAATCTGCAAATTTTTAGACATTCTACACTATTGGTGAAGCTTAATAAAAGCCTAGCTAATGAGCTAAACAAGTTTTCCAGCAAGTTTTTCACAAATCGTTCTAGCACTGCTCGTTCTAATTTAAAAAACAGGAAACCCAATAAACCTCAAACCCAATAAAACCCTAAACCCTCCAAGTTGGGCTTTTTTTATAAAGAGTTTTTCTGAACCCTGCATCTTCAGTTTTATTTCAACCGGCTTTCATTTACATTCTTCAGTGGTTTGACACAGGTTCGGTCACAGGAATACCAACAACCACCAACGTCATAGCACTGAAGCATGAAAACAACAGTGTAATGAGAGACAGACGAACATGAAGATAATGACAAATGTACATAGCCAGTGACAGTATTACTCAGTACACTCAGCCAGTGCAGTTCACCTCAACATTTGTAGGACAACATTCAACTGCTCGACTCAACATGATTCGTGCATCTTCTTCTTCCTCCAGTTCCACTGCCGACTTCCACAGTGCTACCGAGTTTGGTACGTTCTCCAGTGCTACATCACAGACACACAATGACAATCTACTGCATTGGTCTCACATAGCATCTGCTGCACAATGTGCAAAGCTCAATATTTTAAACTGCCATACAACAGTGACAAACACGTGTTAGAATAACTCAGTTCTTACAGTTGTTTGTTTCAACAGACAATGTGTTAACTGCTTGATACAGGCACCAATGATTACAGACCAATCAGTCAACCTCAGTCAACTGCAACACACTGCATAACTGTGCACTTCCTATCAAGCTAGACAACTGTCATCAAAACACTCAACACATGCTCACAATTGGTTTAAGTTTAAATGACCTACTTATCTGGAGTTACTTCAGGTTAAACGGTCTGCACAAGTGCAATACAACCACAATAGCATAACACAAAAATTTTATTTTATTGCAGCAGTCTGCATAAGCACAATGCAACTGCAATACAAGTTTTTTACAACTGCTGCAAGTAGCCTGCAAGTTTTCTACAAGTTGCAGAAAACTTGTATTGCAGCATTGCAATACAAGAAAAAATTCTTGTATTGCAGTTGTATTGTACTTGTGCGGACCTCTTTAGGCCGGGTCCCTACAGGAGAAATTCTTACAGTGGCTGCAGCAGGCTTTTTCGACACAGAATGCCAGAACATGCAAAAAACACCTAAAAGTACAAACATCAGACTTAAAAAATGAAAAATGTAAGCACAGAGTATGAAACCTGATAAATATCAACTAAAAACCTTTTCTGAAGACTTTCTTCCTGGCTTTAGTTTCCGATTCCAGTGCAGCAGCCTTCATCCAGATACGCACGGACTGTGCCAGATGACGTACAGCCTGTGCTACTACTGCCTTGGCCTGGTCTCTTGGCTGTGATAATACACAAGCAGTCATAAATAGTAAGCCACTAAGATTTTTAAAGAACTTCATTAAATACAGAGATTTTCAAAATTCTTTTACTGGTACACTTAACGGTAAATTTGCAATAAACTGACCACTAAAGATCACATCGCACCTCAAACATATTGCTACACTACCGTGTAAAAGATAGTACTTAAAAATCTCGCATTGAACAAAGACAGCAACGAGAGGATGGAATGAGAAAAGAGACAGACCAAAGTGCGCCTGAACTGAAGAGAATCTGACCACAGTAGATGAGCTGGTACTAAACCAAGACCAGCCACAAACCTAATGTTCAACATGTCAGATATCATACAGATCATTCATTGTGATCTTGGTTTGAACTGTTTCAAGACACCACACATAAAAACTGACTGAAATAAAGTGCCTGTACGACTCAGCCGATCAAGATGTCCTCCAAACTGCCAAAACTTCTAGATTTTATAATTCTTTCATGCTGTTTGTACTTAGTCACCTGGACTATGGTTACAGATAATATGATTATTTTTATTTTTTTACTTATGTTTTATTTTTTTTGCATTTATGTAACTTTCAACTGTATTATATGTGTACTCTGTGTTTATTTCTATACGTGTTTCTGGCTCTATTAATTTCAATCCAGTGCCTGTGATGCCATTTTCATTCATTCATTGATTCACTGATTCATTCATTCATTCATTCACTCATTCACTGACTCACTCACTCACAAAAATGAAGTCCAGTCAGTCATGATGCTGTCAATCTCCGTGTTGAAACTGGGCTACAGTGGTTTGATATTTGTTGATCCATCAGAGACAGACTTTATGGCCTTTTGACCTTGCAGTAATGTGTTTTTAACGTTTAGTTTTTTTCACTTTAATTTTCAGTTTTGGCCATGTGAAGTAAACTAAAATGGTTACCTGTCAGACTTTTAGTCTATATTATAAATTATATTATAATATCATATCATGTATGGCAGGTCTGTAGCTGCCATGAAACATGATGTAAAACACCATCAATAACTATAATGCAGTTGACGAGATACAATACCATGAGTCGTGCTGCCTCAAGCCACACATCTTCACTCTTAGGACACTCTTCACAGCCTTTCATAATAACATTCCTAGCAGCTTGCAGCTTGCCAGTCACTTCTTCCAACCGAGCCGACGCTATCCACGCTGGAGGATGTTTTGGGTTGGTTTCACGCACGGACTTGAGTAGTAGACGAGCCTTCTTTACATCACTGTACATTACCACCACATGTCAACTACTACTATCACCATATTACCACCACCACCACCACTCGGGTGACTTGGTGGTGTAACGATTAGGGCGTCGGACTTGCGATCAAGCGGTCATGGGCACGACTCCCGGCCGGGCAGCTATCAAGCTACCTAGGTCTACTCAGCCTTCCATCCTTCCAGCATAGGTAAATCAAGTACCGGCCTGTTTGGCTGGGGTTATGGCGGGATGTGTTCACTTGTGTCGGGTGGCAGGTGTGATCACATATGGCAAGTGACGCTCTGTAGCTCTGTGATGGGTTTCCCATTAACAGCTACAGGGTGTGCCAGAAAAAAGTAATCCACTAGGAAAAATTTTATATCTCTGGAATTGTAGTAAATTTTTTCGCCAAATTTACAGTGTTTACAGAGGAGGATTCAGGCCACATATCCTGCAAATTTCATTGCAATACTTGGTTGCACTCAAAAATTATAAATATTTAAACTTAAATGTGCATTTTTCAAAGTGAACAAGTAACTAAACTGCGATTCTGACATAAAAAGTAACCTCGCTGATGTTTAAGTCTTATACACAACTTCCCTTTGTGGACGAAAAAGCCAAAGTGAACGCCAGTTACTATGTCACCAAGCTGCTGCCAAATCTAATCAAAGACTGCAGGCATCTCGATCTGTCGGACAACTTCATCTTTCAGCATGATGGCGCACCTACTCACACAGCAGCTCTTGCTCAAGACTGGATCAAGAAGAAATGCCCTGGTTTCGTTGGAAAAAACGCCCACCGAATTCGCCAGATCTCAATCCATTGGACTATCATGACAGCTGACACTTATCACTGAAACGACTGAACTGTTGACAAAAAAGTTGTGGAAAGTCTGATTTGTTATTTCTGAATATTCACAAGGACAAGACTGCATGTTCACTTGAGAAAGTGAACTTTAAAGTTTAAACTGTTGTATCTATTGAACCACATCTGTTATTTTAATAAAATCTGCAGGATATGTGGCCTGAATCCTCATCTGTAAACTGCTGCAAACTTGGTGAAAAAATATGCTACAATTCCAGAGATATCGAATTTTTCCTAGGGGATTACCTTTTTTTGGCACGCCCTGTATACTGCTTTAACCTTTTTAACCTTTAACCACCACCACCACCACCACCAGCACACTTGACTAGCAGAGCCTTCTTTAACTCACTGTACATTAGCACATGGCAACAACACCGACTGCTAGTTCAAGTAGTCTTAAAACACATCCGTGACATCTATGGATTCACCAATATGTAACTGACATTCTGATTCCCATTCTGGGTACAACAGAAGTAAATGTTCAGCCGTCTCCTCCCCTCTGCCACAATGTGGGCAGGTGGGGGACGTTACCTGGCCAATGAAAGCCTGGTAGAAAGCCATGGAGGCTAGCATGTTTAACCCCAGTTGGTGGATTGCTGCTAACACCTGAAGGCAACCTTGTGTTGGGATGTATACTAAAGGTTATACTGGAATTGGTTGTTAAGACTTTCTGCAGGTTTGATGTCCTTCTTGTCATCCTACCAAAAAGTGTCAAAGCAGGTGTATTTTGTATAAACTGTTGCCAGAAATTAATTTTAGGATGTGTCGTTGGCCTAATACACAACTTGACATCATGTGCATTGTATGACGTTTGTATATGATTACTAACAACCAAGCAAATCAATCACGGACCTACATGGCAAACTAGTTCTAAAATGAGTAAGTAAGTAAAACAACTATACAGCACATCATGCACTAGTACTCACAAAATAGTGAGTTTTCAGCAGGTGTTTGAAAGTGTTTATGTCACAGTCACACGCCTGGTCATGAAGTATCACAGAAGAAAGTTCCAGGCCAGAGTCTATGGCATGGTATAGCGAGCTGATGACAACGGCAGAACATAGACGCTGACGACTGGCAACGTCAGAGGACGGTGTGCAGCAGTCTACGAGTTACTGATGAGCTATGTGATGTAAACAGCAGCTAGTGAAAGATCATCATGTAGCAGATGAGGCAGCTCATGATTATGCTTCCTAGTTCCGCTGATATCAGAGCAAAGGCTTTCAGTACATTCTGTAGGTTATCACTGACAGACATTGGTACTGAGGCAAGTAAGTAAGTGTACTTGTACACGGCACACTTAAACAAAAAGTCACAAGGCATCGAGTCTCAGCAAAACAAAAACGTCTTTAGAAGTCTCCTAAACTCGCTCAGGCATATGTCTCGCTGTCGAAGTTCAACCGGCAGATTATTCCACAGCCGAGGTCCAGCATCCGCGAAACTTCTGTCGCCTAGCCATGTCTGTGTCCGAGGGACTGCGCAAGTGTGAACATCCGCTGACCGGAGGTGCCGACGTCCCAGATCCACGATGAGTTGGCAGTCTGACTGCCTCCATAAAATGCGGCGGGGTGAGACCGTAAGGAGACTTGTACACCAGTACTGCGATCTTGAATTCAACTCGCTGCCTCACAGGCAGCCAGTGAAGCTGCCTCAGTACCGGTGTGATGTATAGCGTTACAGTAGTCATACTCAAGCTCAATAACAAGACAGTGTTACAGACAAAGGTACACAGAGAGAGAAAAGAGACACAGAGTTCATTCATACTTGATATCACCGCCATGTGTTGGTATCATGGACTGCAGGTCGGTCAGATAACCCTTGGGGTCAACGACAGTTTGACCCGACACGGAATCAGACACCTGGGTCAGTTTAATATTCATCAGAGTGTTTCGTGCCTGTCCAATCTTCTTCATGTCAATCTCACCTAAATACAACATCAAACTAGTCTACAAGCTATGCTACATAAACACGACAAATATCGCTTTATCTTTGCGTCACCAGACCTGCTGCAGTTTGATGTCCTGTGTCCCAAGACAGTTTCTCAAGCATACAGCATCACTTGTTGCAAATATGTTGTTTCAAACAGCTACTGTCGGTTCAAAATCACGTCTTTGGTCTGCCAGCAGCCTATGTGCGAGTCTGAAACTCAGTCAACGGGACTTTTCCTATGCCGCACCAGCTGCACGCAACACCTTCCAATGTCATTGCAGTAAATTCCTAACATCGAAACTTTTAAACGTCACTTGAAAACTTTTTTGTTTTGCCAAGCTTTTTAACTTCGATTTTCAGTTTTATAGTTTCCGTTGTTTTAGTAACTTTCTCGCATTTTCTTTTTTTTGTAAACCACTGGTCACTGTGTGACTGACTAATTGAATATGTTGACTGAAGAGCCAGCTGTACCAAGGATAGCAAGTTGTCATTGCTATTGTGTGGTTGGATACTACCTGTAGGCAGTGTTCGAGTGTCTCTGTTGTCAGATGATAATATCTAGTGCAGACTGGATCATCAGTTGATGTGACAGGTGATGGTGAGTTTGTTTCTAGTTGGCAATGCACACGTGCTCAAGCAACTACTAGAACGGCTTGGCAACATGAGCATGACATACTTGGCTGCTGGCAAATACAGATGTTGCAAAATGATGTCTGTTGTTCGTGATATTTGTACAGTATGACATAAAAACCTCATTAACAGTGAGTAGTTTTGCCAAGTAGATGATGACATATGTTAAGTACGCACACAGTAACTGGTAGTTCAGCGGGTCAACCATATCACCAAGTGTTAAGACTGCATTCATGAGCCATTATGGCACATAATGAGCCAGATGAGCCAGAGCTTCGCGTGTCATGATGACCTCAATCTTTGACCTACTGATCTCAAAATTACAACCAGTTACACCTGTTACGGTAAACCTGTGCATCAAGTATGAACTTTTGGTGAGCAGGACAGACAGAGAGACAGACAAACAGACAACTGGCAGCATACACAGCAGGGACAAAAACAATAAATGTCACTGACGATGACCATAACGAGGACGACGACGACGATTATGATGCTGACTAACAACGTTCTGATTAATCGGACATTCATATCACAGACGTTAGTGTAAAAACTGACAAGACACACTGCTAAGGTGCACTCAGTCTACACCAAAGTTCTATCTGTAGAGAAGTGCGTTAGCCTGATAATGATGACAAACTCAGTGAGATGTTGCTTACTAGCTGGTGTATTAAATCCCGGTGTCATGTCTCCCGGGAATGGAGTCGTCAGACCTCGAGGGTCCACCGCGGTTGTGTTCAAATCTCCAATTGCTACGTTCTTGTTTAACACCGAGTCTGGCACTGGAGTGAACCTACGTCAGATGATACACACGTCTATCAACTACTCCAGCCATAAATCCATGTCATATACATTGACCGTATATCACTGTCAAAGTAGATCAGTACAATGAGGACATGGGCGTGTCAATCTATGCTGCAATAATGCGCCACTTCTCAATCTCTACAGGTCTCTGGATACAGAGCTAAAGTTTTCACTACTCTCTCTGTCACAACCCCACCAGGACTTCTTCGGATGTCTCTCTGTCTAGTTCCCTTACTCTCCATCATCAAACATTGCTTGATCCGATCAGCATTGCATTTACGTTTAACACACGTAATCTGCCCTTTCTGATCACTAAGCTGACTGGTTCCAATCCAATTATTCTTCGAGATCCGTTCCGTAGCTCTTTTCCTTCCTGTCAAGGACAACAGTCAATGAATATAAAATGAACGAGACGATTAGGTTAGAACTCCACACACAGCATCGAGCTCTGTATGCCTCCACCAGCAGGGCAACAGCAAAACCACATTTGGTCATGCTGTGACTTGACCTTCAACCTTTCAACCCCAAAAACTAATGAGTTCATCTCTGTCCCAAGATGCACTACTGACAAAAGTTCGGTGAAAATCCATCCATGCATACCATAGATATAGCGGAAACACTGTCACCATGTGCTGGCAGCCCACACGTGGGCTTAATGTGGTGGAGGCATACAAAAAATAATAAGCAATAAACAAGGCCAATGGTCACTCACTTTTCCATTCTTGGATTTCGTTGACGTTTGTTGCGTGCATCGCCAACTTCAGGAAGGTTTGTCCAAGAGTCAAAAGTCACTGACGCCAACTCTCTCTATCAACAACGACACAGACTATCAATTCTTCCTAATAATAAATGCTGTCTCTGTCTGTCTGGTTGTCCATCTGTCTGTCTGTCTGTCTATCTGGTTGTCCGTAGTCTGTACAGACAAATACAACTTGCTGTATTCAGTTCAGTAGTTGGTCTATGTCACTCTTGTATCAAACCTGTGCATACAAACATATTTCCATACACTGTACAATGCACCAAGCTGGGCTACTTCATATTTATATCATGGACTGTCAGACTGCTGTATGGAAAGCACTTATCTCTGCTACTTACTTCAACATGTCTCACACATGAAAACTCAGATAGAGTACACACTTTACCATCAACCATAATTCTGCAGAATTATGGAAAACAACATTTTGTAAAATACGATGCGTTTGGGGCCGAACAGTAAAAAAAGTCAAAGTGACAAAGTGTTTCTGAAGCAGAAGATCTACTGCACCAACAAAATTGCACACTATTCTTTTTGCTTACCAGGTTTATTGCACCAACAAAATTGCACACTGTTCTTCTTGCTTATACACCAGGTCCCCAGTCTATCCGTTTGCAGCTGCCGGTCCCGGGCTATGGAACAGTTTACCGCCACATCTCAGAGACGCTGACTTACCATACAGTCGGTTTGTTTGGATAGTGGGGCCACGGCACAGTGCGAACTATTTTAACTGTGCCA
>Ga0209679_1000668_pt1 | contig 12878 bp, 13 predicted proteins | sample WorMetHEROISLAND_4_FD_187408 | JGI IMG/M metagenome (GOLD analysis project Ga0209679, IMG submission 187408) | Marine gutless worms symbiont microbial communities from Max Planck institute for Marine Microbiology, Germany - Olavius sp. 2 HERON... ...
AACTTTAAGAAGCTGATAGCGGAAGCCGGAGGCTTGGACGTTATGGGGCGGCTTTATCCGAGAATGCAGATCCTGTCTGTGCCGGAAATCTTTGAGGGTAAGCGATTCGATACGCCAGGGGCGGTAGATCATGGTGACCGGCAGCATGCTTTGGCTTTACCAATAAGCCTATAACTACTAATTCCCAAACAAGAAACGTCAATAGTCCTTGGAGCCATGCAGGAACTAGTCTACACGGTCGGTTGGTTCATCGTCGCCCTGGCGATCCTCATCGCGGTCCACGAGTTCGGGCATTTCTGGGCCGCCCGCCAGCTCGGGGTCAAGGTGCTGCGCTTTTCCATCGGTTTCGGCAGACCCCTCCTGTGCCACGTTAGCCCCCGCGACGGTACTGAATACGTGCTGGCCGCCATCCCCCTCGGCGGCTATGTCAAGATGCTGGACGAGCAGGAAGGGTCGGTGCCCGAGGCACAGCAGCACCTGGCCTTCAACCGCCAGCCACTCTGGAAGCGCTCCGTCATCGTTACGGCGGGGCCCTTTTTCAACTTCTTGTTTGCCGTCCTCGCCTACTGGGCCATTTTCGTAACGGGTGATGTGGGCACGCGGGCGGTGGTAGGAACGGTCGCCCCGGGGTCCGTTGCAGCCGAGGCCCGTTTCATCCCTGGGGATGAACTGCTGGCGATTGCCGACCGCCCAACGCCGACCTGGGAGGCGGCGGTCTTCGCCCTGATGGCGGAGGTTCTGAACGGTGAGGATCTCGCGGTTCGTGTGCGCGACGAGAGTGGCCTGGAGCTGGTGCGGGTACTGAACGGCGAGGCGCTGGCCGGGTTGTCCGATGATCCGGCGTTGCTCTCGAAGCTGGGATTGTCGCCCGCGCGCCCCGTCTTGCCGGCCCGCATCGGTGAGCTTGTCCCGGGCGATCCGGCCATGCGGGCGGGTCTGCGCCCCGGCGACCTCGTCCGCAGCGTCAATGGCGAAGCGATCACCCGGTGGAGCGAGCTGGTCGAAGCGGTACAGGCACACCCCGGCCGGCCATTGCGGCTGGACGTCGAACGCGGCCCCGAACGGCATGAGCTCCTGGTGATTCCCAATGCTGTGCAGCTGAATGACCGGAAGGTCGGCCGCATCGGTGCCGCGGCGCAGGTCCCGCTACAGCTGTTCGAGGAGTACCGGACGGAGGTGCGGCTGGGGCCCGTGGCGGCGCTGAGTGCGGCCATCGGCAAGACCGCGGATATGAGTCTGCTCATGCTGCGTGTGATCGGGCGCATGCTCACCGGCAAAGCGTCGGTAGAGAATCTGGGCGGGCCGATCTCCATCGCCGAGACCGCGGGCAGGACCGCGAGCTACGGCCTGGGTTACTTCGTCAAGTTTCTAGCGGTGGTCAGCATCAGTCTCGGCGTACTCAACCTGTTGCCCATCCCGATGCTGGACGGGGGACACCTGTTCTATTTCGCCATCGAGGCCATCAAGGGCAGCCCGCTCTCCGAGCAGGCGCAATTGCAGGGACAGCGGGTCGGACTCGCCCTGCTGGCGGCACTCATGACCCTCGCCTTCTACGTCGACATCTCACGCCTGCTGGGTTAACGATCCTGAATGATTTGGCGCACTTTGAGGGATTTGGCTCATGTACTAGCGATATGATAGGTATACTAAATCTGCTTTGAGAAACGTCACGTCGCGGTGCCGTGTTGCAGGTACCGGGGGGATCGCATTTGAGCGCACAGAAAAAAGCAGACCGGTCGAGGGGGTTACCGCTCCGGCTGATGCTGGTTATCGCCTTGCTGGCAGTGACCACATCCGTGTTCGCGGCCCGCTTCCGGATCTCCGATATCCGGCTGGAAGGGCTGCAACGCATTGCCGCCGGAACCGTCTTCAATTATCTCCCCGTCCAGGTGGGGGACACGACGACGGACGCCATCACCGCCGGTATCATCCGTGCCCTCTATGCAACGGGGTTCTTCAAGGACGTGCGGGTAGAGCGGGACGGGACCGTGTTGGTGGTGTGGGTACAGGAACGGCCGGCCATTGCCGAGATCAACATATCGGGAAACAAGAGCGTCGATACCAAGGGACTGAAGGCGGGGCTCAAAGACATCGGGCTGGCGGAGGGCCGGATGTTCGACCGCTCACTCCTGGATCGGATCGAGCGCGAGCTCGAACGCCAATACTATGCCCTCGGGCGGTATGGGGTCGAGATTCAGTCCACGGTGTCGCCACTGCAACGCAACCGGGTCGCGGTGTCCATCGACATCACCGAGGGCCTGACGGCCCGCATCAAACAGATTAACATCATCGGTAACAAGGATTTCGAGGAACAGGAACTGCTCGATCTGTTCAAGCTCAGCCGCACCCGCTGGTATTCCTTCTATTTCAAAAACGATCAGTACTCCAAGCAGAAGCTCAGCGGGGATCTGGAGACCCTGCGCTCCTTCTATCTCGACCGCGGGTATATCAAGTTCGAGATCAAGGCGACCCAAGTCTCCATCAGCGCCGACAAGCAAGACATCTATATCACCATCAGTATCGATGAGGGCGACGTCTACAAAGTCAGCGACATGAAGCTGGCCGGAGAGCCCTCGGTGCCAGCCAAGCAACTCTTTTCTTTGATCCACATGCGCCGCGGGGATGTCTTCTCCCGCAAGGTCACGATCGAAAGCGCGGAGCGCATCTCCAAACAGCTGGGTGACGAGGGCTACGCCTTCGCCAACGTCAATACCATCCCTGAAATCGATGAGGAGACCAAGCAGGTTGCGGTGACCTTCTTCGTGGATCCGGGCAAACGCGTCTACGTCCGGCGCGTCAACACCAAAGGCAACACCCGCACGCGTGACGAGGTAGTGCGCCGCGAGATCAGCCAGCTGGAGGCGGCCTGGTTCTCGTCGGAACTGGTCAGACAATCCCGAGAGCGTCTCCAACGGTTGGGCTATTTCGAGGAGGTGAATGTGGAGACGCCGGCGGTTCCCGGCTCGGCGGACCAGGTAGACGTGAACCTATCGGTCGTCGAGAAGGACTCGGGCAATCTACTCGCCGGTATCGGCTATTCTCAGTCCCAGGGCATTATCTTCAACACCAGTATCACCCAGAACAATTTCCTGGGGACCGGCAAGCGGGTTTCCTTCGGTTTTAACAACAGCCGCTCCAACCGCAATTACCGTCTCGCCTATACCAACCCCTATTATACGATAGACGGCATCAGTCGAGGCTTCGAACTCTCCTATCGAGAAACGGATTACGAGAAATTGAACAGCATCGACTACTTCACGGATGTCGGTGTCGCCGGCATGAACTTTGGTCTGCCGATCACGGATACCAGCCGCTCGGGTCTCGGCATCCGTTACCGGTATACCAAGTTCACCGCAGGGAACTCCCTGTTGGCGCAGACCTTCGCCACCGATCAGGGTGATCAGTTCAACGATTTTCTGCTGACCGCGAGCTATACGAACGATTCCCGCGATCAGGCGATCTTCCCCACCAAGGGCAGTTTCCAGTCCTTGCGCGCGGAGGTATCGGTACCGGGCAGCGATCTGCAGCTTTTCCGGTTGACCTACACGCACCGCCGGTACATCCCCTTGATCAAACACTTCGTTTTATCCCTGGATGCGGATCTGGGTTATGGTAACGGATTCGGCAACACCAAGGACCTTCCCTTCTTCGAGCATTTTTTCGCCGGCGGTCCGGGATCGGTCAGAGGTTGGAAGGAGAACACCCTGGGCCCACGGGAAACCACCCTGGATGAGGACCCGGCAGGCGGTAACATAAAGATGGTCGGCAGCATGCAGATCTTCGCCCCGTCGCCGGTCGAGGGTGAGTTTGCCAAGACCCTACGCTTGGGGGCCTTTTTCGATTTCGGCAACGTGTGGACTACGAGCAATCCGACACACTCCGACCAGGAACTCGTGACGCCCAGGGGATTCAGTCTGAGCGACATCCGCTATTCCGCCGGTCTGTCCCTGACCTGGCTGTCACCCGTCGGCGCCCTGTCGGCCAGTATCGCCCGTCCATTCAACGACAAGGCCGAGGATAAGACCCAGATGTTCCAATTCAGTGTCGGGCAAACATTCTGACCAGAGGGGGACGACCAAGTGAACAAATCCGTTGGGGTACTGATCGGTCTTAGCCTCTATCTCGCGGGGGGCTCGCTGGCTGCCGCCGACTACGTCATCATGGTGATCGATCCCACCCGCATCGTCGAACAGTCTCCCCAATATGAGGCAGCGCGCGCGCAGCTGGAGAAGGAGGTCAACGATCGGGAGCAAAAACTTGCCGAGCAGCAACAGCAGCTCACCGAGCTACAGCAACAGCTCGAGCGCGATGCGACGCAGATGAGCGAAGAAGCGCTGCAACGCCTGCGGACCGACATCCGCAACCGGGGACGCAAGATCAAATACGCTCGATCCGAACTTCGTGAAGACTTTTCCCTACGCCAGAACGAACTGCGCACCAAACTGGCCCGGCAGGTCGAAGAGGTAGTGGCGGAGCTGGCGCAGGAAGAGAACATCGACCTCGTCGTCAGCGATAACCTGGTCTTCCACGCCAGCAAACGCATCGATATCTCCGACCAGGTCATCACGCGCCTGAAGGAGAAGTTTGAGGCAGGTAAAGGTCTTTGACCCACGCCTCGGGCTTTCAGGTAGTGGCGATCAAACTTCAGGAGCTGGCGAACCGTCTCGGTGTCGAGCTGCGCGGGGACGGCGAGCGGTACGTGCAGCGGGTCGAGACCCTCGAACGGGCCGATGATGCCAGTCTATGCTTCTTCGGGGACCGCAAGTACCGGACCGAGCTCAGGGCGACCGGCGCCGCGGCGGTGATCCTGGCGGAACCGGACGTGCCGCTCTGCCCGGTCGCGGCTCTGGTAAGCGCGAATCCTTACCTCACCTACGCCCAGGCGGTGCGGCTGTTGCACCCCGAACCCGCCGTGATCGGGGGGCGTCATCCGAGCGCGGTGGTGGCCCAGGGCGCCCAGGTCGATCCGTCCGCTTGGGTCGGTGCCATGGCGGTGGTGGAGGAGGGCGCGCAAATCGGATCGCGGGTCTTTGTGGGACCAGGCAGCATTGTGGGTTGCGGATGCCGTATCGACGAGGATAGTCGGTTGGTCGCGCGGGTCACCCTATGCCCGGGGACACGCATCGGGAAGCGGGTGTTGGTCCAGCCCGGCGCGGTCATCGGGCGCGAGGGGTTCGGTTTCGCGAAAGACGGTGAACGCTGGGTGCGCATCCCCCAGCTAGGGGGGGTGCGGTTGGGCGATGATGTGGAGATCGGGGCCAATACCACGGTCGACCGAGGTGCCCTGGAGGATACCCTGATCGCCGACGGAGCAAAGCTGGATAACCTCATCCAGATCGGACACAACTGCCATATCGGCGAAAATACCGCGCTGGCAGCCTGCTCCGGGATCTCCGGTTCCACCAAGATCGGGCGCAATTGCACCATTGCTGGGGCCGTCGGTATGGCGGGGCACCTGACGATCGGAGACGATGTCCACTTCACCGGGATGGCCATGGTTACCCGTTCTTGCACCGAGCCCGGACGCTACAGCAGCGGAATTCCGGCTATGCCGAGTGCCCACTGGCGGCGTAGCGTAGCCAGATTTCGGCACCTCGACGAATTTGCCCGCCGACTGAAGGACTTGGAAGAAAAATTAGATCAAACCAATACCGAGCTGTAACAGGAGCCTGAATAACAAGCAACTCTAAGCCATTGATTGTTGATGTGTACTGTAGACGAAAACCGTATTTTTCAAAGTGCCCTAAAATCGAGATCGGCATCTGCCGATCCACGGACAGCAGCCAGTTCCCAGGAATGTCGGAGGTAGCATTGAGCACAATGGATATTCACAAGGTGTTGAGCTTGTTGCCGCACCGCTATCCTTTTCTGTTGATCGACCGGGTGGTCGACTACGAGGTGAACCAATATCTGATTGCGTTTAAGAACGTGACCTGTAACGAACCCTTTTTCGCCGGTCATTTCCCCACGCGACCGGTCATGCCAGGGGTCCTGATCGTCGAGGCCCTGGCCCAGGCTACCGGTCTGCTCGCCATGAAGTCCCGTCCGGACGAGGTAGGGGAGAAGGCCCTGTATTACTTCGTCGGAATCGACAAGGCCCGCTTCAAACGCATCGTGGAGCCCGGCGATCGGCTGACCCTCGAAGTGCACCTCAACAAAGTACGCCAGGGGATCTGGCGCTTCAGCGGCGAGGCCCATGTGGAGGGCGAGATGGCCGCTACCGCCAACATCATGTGTACGGCCCGGGACCTTTGACCTCGATCCATTCCACCGCGGTCATCGATGCGACCGCCGAGCTGGATTCCGGCGTCGCGGTGGGTCCCTATGCCATCATCGGTCCGCGGGTACAGGTGGGAGCCCGCACCAGCGTCGGCCCCCATGCGGTGATCCGCGGACCGACGCGCATCGGGGCCGACAATCGGATTTTTCAGTTCGCCTCGGTTGGCGAAGACCCCCAGGACACCAAGTACAGTGGCGAGGAGACCTTCCTGGCAATCGGCGAAGGCAATCTAATCCGCGAGTACGTCACCCTGAACCGGGGCACGGTGCAGGACGCGGGGGAAACCCGCATCGGCAACCACAACCTCTTCCTGGCCTATAGCCATGTGGCCCACGACTGTCGGATCGGCAACCATGTGATCATGGCCAACGCCGCCTCCCTGGCCGGTCACGTCAAGGTCCAGGACTGGGCCATCCTCGGGGGCTTCACCATCGTCCACCAATTCTGCCGGATCGGGGCCCATTGCTTCTGCGCCATGGGCTCGGCCGTCACCAAGGACGTCCCACCCTATGTCATCATCGGCGGCCATCCGGCCCAACCCCGTGGCATCAATACCGAGGGGCTGCGACGACGGAAGATCGACGCCGCGACCATACAGCAGCTCAAGAACGCCTACCGGATCCTCTATCTGTCCGACCGCAAACTGGAAGACGCCGTAGCGGCGATGCGGGCGTTGGGCAATGGCCGGGTGGACCAGCTCGCGGATTTCGTCGCCGATCGATCCCGGAGCATTGTGCGCTAGGGGGTATTCTCAATCAACAACCTGAATCCGTGAGGTCAACTCCAGGGTTGAGCTTAACTCGATGGTTTTACTGCTATTGGAAATTGGCCGCGACCTCCGTTGGATGACCCGGGCAATCTTGGTCTATCGAATAAAATCATCGTGTTATCCCCAATTGAGAACAACCTCTAGTACGGATGCTCTCAACTATCGGTAACTGCCTGAATCCCATGGCTGACCCACAAAATAATCACGATGCCTACGACAGCCCCTGGAAAGACGTACTCGAACACGCCTTCCCGGAATTCATGGCCTTCTATTTTCCCGCGGCACATGCCCGGGTCGATTGGGCACAGGGCCACGAGTTCAAGAACACTGAGTTGCGCCAGGTCGTGCGCGACGCCGAGCTCGGCAAGCGTTTTGCCGATGCGCTAGCGCAAGTTACTATCAATGATGGCGAACAACGTTGGATCTACATCCATATCGAAGTCCAGGGCCAGTGCGATAACGACTTTGCCCGACGCATGTTCACCTACAACTACCAGCTTTTCGACCGCTACGCGCCCCATCGCCAGCCTCACCGTACTGGCCGATGAGGATCAGGCATGGCGACCCGATCACTACGGCTTTGAGGTCTTGGGCTGTCGCCACACATTGGAATTTCCCGTCGTCAAACTCATCGACTATGCGGACCGCACCGAATCACTCCAGGCGAACCCCAATCCCTTTGCCTTGGTGACCGCGGCGCATCTGCGCACCCGTCAGACCAAAAACGACCCACGAGCCCACTATCGAGCCAAGCTCGACCTTGTACGTCTGCCTTACCGGCAAGGTTGGGACAGGCAGCGTGTATTGGACCTCTTTGCCATCCTCGACTGGATGATGCGCCTACCGGATGCGCTCGAACAACGGCTCTGGCAAGCGATTGAAGCCATCGAAGGAGAAACCAAAATACCCTATGTCACGAGTGTCGAACGATTAGCCATTCAGAGAGAGAGGCGACAAGGTCTGGAGCAAGGCTTGGAGCAAGGTAGGCTGGAAGAGAAGATCGAAGGCCTGGAACGCCTGCTTGTCAAGCGCTTCGGTCCCCTCGACGAAGCAATCCGCGGGCGCCTCGATGCGGCTACTCCGGAGCAGCTCGATTGGTGGACCGATCGCATTCTAGATGCATCCACGGTCGATGCCGTGTTCGAGGAGCATTAATGAGTTATCCCTACATATTGCGTCCTGTGTACCTTTGTGGCTCGGAAATCCGTGCGCCCGATTCGTCCCTGGCAGCAAGGGGGACATGATCGCTGATGACTGGCGACTGGTAGCTGGTAACAGCATGAAGATAGGCATTGTCGCCAATGAACCCTCGGGTGATTGGCTAGGGGCCGCCGTCCTACGCGCGCTGAGGGCCCAGGTGCCGGATGCGCGTCTGGTCGGTGTGGCCGGCCCCCACATGCAAGCTGCCGGCTGTGAGAGCCTGATACCCATGGAGCAGTTGTCGGTCATGGGACTGACGGAGGTTCTGCGGCATCTCCACGAGCTCCTCCGCATCCGCCGCAAGTTGACCAGAACCCTGCTTGCCTGGCGGCCCGACGTCTTCATCGGCGTGGATGCGCCCGACTTCAACCTGGGACTCGAACGGCGCCTGCGCAAGGCCGGCATCCGCACGGTCCACCTGGTCAGCCCGACGATCTGGGCCTGGCGCGCCGGACGCGTAAAGACCATCCGCCGCTCCGCGGATCTGCTGCTCAGCATCTTTCCATTCGAAGAGGCGTTCCTGCGTGGGCATGGAGTACCGGCCCGTTACATTGGTCACCCCCTCGCGGACGAAATCTCCCCGCAAGCCGATCCCACACCGGCGCGGACCCGGCTCGGGATACCACCGGAGGGACAGGTTTTGGCCCTGCTCCCAGGCAGCCGCGTGAGCGAGCTGAGGCTGCTCGCGGGCCCCTTCCTACAGACTGCCCACTGGTGTCTTGAACGACATCCCGGACTTCGCTTCGCGATCCCCCTGGTAACGCCGACTTTGCGCGAGCTCTTCACATCGATCCTGCGGCGTGAGGCCCCCGAGCTGTCGGTCATCTTGGTGGACGGCCAAGGCCAGGACGTGATCGCCGCCGCCGACTGCGTACTCACCGCGTCGGGAACCGCGACCCTGGAGGCCCTGCTGATCAATCGTCCGATGGTGGTCGGCTATCGGATGAGCCCGATGACCTATCACCTGTTATCCGGCCTGAATCTGGTGAAGGTCCCCTATGCGGCCATGGCCAATCTGCTGGTGGGCCGTGAGCTGGCACCGGAGTTCATTCAAGACCGTTGTCGAGCGGACTTGCTAGGTCCCGCCGTGCTCAACTTTCTTAAGGATGGGGACCGGGTGAGCGAGATACAGTCAGCATACCGCGAGATTCATGGTCGGCTGCGTCGCAACGCCGCTCACCAGGCCGCCGCCGCGGTGCTGGCGCTAGGTCGTGTTGACATTTAGCACCGTAGGTTGGGTTAGGCGCGTTGTCCGATCCTGAAGCACAGCGACAGGGGCGAACGCGCCGTAACCTAACACGACGTCTTCTCAGACAACACCAAATAACGCTGAACAATGCCAGGATCGAACGAGAAGAGTCCGCAAATCAACCACTATGGACTGAAAGTCCATAGTGGTTGATTTGCGGCAAAAAATAATTCCTATGGTATTGGTATTTCGGTACCGCTGTATTAGGGGTTGTTGACATTTAGCTTTAGCCGATTGTTTCATAAGAGAACCACGAATAAACACGAATCGTGATTTGATCATAGTGTATTTTTAAGTGGTAGAGCGATTCATTGCTTCAATAACTTTAGTGCGCGAAGCGCATCATAGTTGAAACTATGGACGTTAAGTCCCTTCACTTTCAGTCCGTGGTTTGTCCACAGGACGAGGACTTTAGTCCTCCAGACTATGGACTTTCAGTCCATAGTGGTTGATTTACCAGCGGGAACTGGTGGTTGGGCTGCCTGATCGTTCAGACCCTGCCTCGTCATTCCGGCAGGGAGTGCTGGAATCCAGGCGCCAGGGATGGCAAAAGCAGGGGGGGCTGAACCATTAGCAGGCCGATAGGTGGCTCGTCTACAGCTTATAAATTTACCACTACATTCGTGTGAATTCGTGGTTTTCCGCTAACCTGGATGGACAAGACAAGCTAAATGTCAACACACCCTAGTCAGCGGAGGTAAGCCATGAGCGAAGCGATTCTTATCGCGGGCGTAGACGAGGCAGGACGCGGACCCTTAGCAGGGCCGGTGACGGCCGCGGCTGTGATCCCGGACCCCGAGCGGTCGATCCGTGGTCTCACCGATTCCAAGCGCCTCACGCCGGACCAGCGTGAGACCCTCGACCGGGAGATCCGAGCCAAGGCCCTGACCTTCGCCGTGGCCTTCGCCACGGTCGAAGAGATCGATCGTATCAACATCCTGCAGGCATCCCTGCTCGCCATGCAGCGGGCAGTGGAAAACCTAAGTGTCACCCCACAGCGGGCCTTGGTGGATGGCAACCGCCGTCCCCGGCTGACCTGTCCGGTGGAGACGATCGTCAAGGGCGATGCCACCGTCGCTGCCATCAGCGCCGCCTCCATCCTGGCCAAGGTCGCCCGCGACCGCGAGATGTCGATGCTGGACGACAAATTCCCCGGCTATGGCTTCGCCTGTCACAAAGGCTATCCGACCCGGGCCCACCTGGCCGCCCTGCACGAACTCGGACCCTGCGCGTTGCACCGACGCTCCTTCCGACCGGTGCGGGAACTGCTGCGCTAGGCTTGTGCTACTATTCGCCTCTCGCGGATTGTGCGATGTTGGGGTCGGGCCGATCAGACCGCGATTGCATGTCAATGCCATTAAGTCAAGCGTTATCGATAGCGCTTGCCGTTGGGGTGGAACTCAGGGCGTTTAGCCGGTTTGAATTTTCGTGGGGACAGGAATGATCGGGCCGAATGGTCTTGACACCCGTAGCCATTGCCGGCACGAAGTCTGTGAGCAGCGGCTATCTTGTAGGTCGGGTTAGGCGCGCCTTCCGAGGTTAGCATATGTCAGTGAAACCAAACGCGCCGTAACCCGACAATGCGGTCTATCGAATCCGCAGATGACGCCGCTGTGCGCAGCCGGGTTGGTTTAAATCCGGGTTCTCTACGGATCAATTGGTTGCGCATCATCGAACGTCGGGTTACGGCGCGTTCGAAGGTGTCGGCATCCCTCGCCATCGAAAGACGCGCCTAACCCGACCTACCACTGGATATTTCAGATACGGCGATAGAGCCATCTATTGCATGTCATGCCTACGAGGAAAAAGCACCATGAGTCTTACAATTGAATCATTCAAGCCTGAATATGGCAAGAATTACAAAAAGGGGTATATTGGGTTTACATATTACAATACCTTGATTGTCTCTATGGGTATTGCCTACCTGACGCGCTGGGCGAGAATGAGTGATATCAAGGTATCCCATACGTTATTAGTTACTGGGGAAAATGAGTGTGTAGAAGCGCACCTTCAGAATAGCAATGCGGCAGCTAAACAAGTAGGCACCAAGTATGAGATCGACCTGATCGCCACGCATGCCATCCAGGGGACATTTCTGGGCAAGCTGATTAACAACATATTCGATGGAAAGCCTGATCGGTTGGTAAGCAAGTTGTTGAATAGGGATGATCGGTGGATTTGTAGTGAGCTGGTTGCGCATTGCCTTAATGAGCAACCGGAATATCACAATAAAGGGATTTTAACTCACCCTGATGAAACGATTGATCCTCAAGAGTTATTCGAAGATCCAGTTATCTTTGAACCATGGAAATATAAAGCATAACAAGGTGCTTCAGCGAACGCTCGTACCTGGAATGAGCAAATAGAGGACACCCATATTGTTTTCGGGACTTGACAGCCAGATGAGGATACTGAACCCGTTCAATGATGAAATACAACATTTCCCTTAAAAAAACAAAGGGGGGCTTCAGTGTCTCCTGCCCTGGTCTCCCCGGTTGCTGGTCGCAAGGGGAAACTGAAAAGGAAGCGCTGGAAAACATCGCCGAGGCCATTAAGGACTATCTCGCTGTAGCGGCGGAGTTGGCCACTGAGGAGGAGGCTGAGCTGCGAGAAACCGAAGTGGCTGCATAGCGATGCCGAAGATTTCAGGTGTGAGTCACCGCCAAGCCATCCGTGCCCTTGAGAAGGCTGGCTTCAGGATTGTTCGACAAGGCAAGCATATCATCGTGTCAGACGTAGGCGGATTCTGACGATTCCCCGGACCAACCCGATCAATGCTTACACGATAGGTGGCATTGCCAAGGATGCAGGTCTGACAGTCGAGGAATTCAGGAAGCTGCTCTGAGAGGGTGTCGAAAAAGTCCAATTTTCCAGATTTTATAGCATATAACCCATTGATATCATTAATGCCAACTTTTCTAAAAAGGGCTTTTTCGACACCCTCTGAGTTTTGGAAAGGGAGAAAGCTAGATGGGCTTAGTCAATGCAAAAGTTGCAATGAGAAATCCCATGAAATCCGAACTTGCATCGGTCGAGGTTGATACGCTTGCGGATTCGGGCGCGGTACACTTGTGTATTTCAGAACACATCAAGCTCCAGTTGGAACTGGAGGAAATCGACAGAAAAGAAGTCACCTTGGCAGATGGAACGTCGAAATTGGTTCCTTATGTCGGGCCGATTGAGCTTCGATCCAAGAATCGTATTGGTTGTGCCGGGGCTTTGGTTAGGGAACTATATACTTGACTTCCTTTAGTAATGTGGCCATTGCTAGTCACCCATAGGTAGTGTCCTCGTTAGGATCATTCAGTGAGAGATTCAGTGTGGAGCCAAGTTTTGGGAACGCATTCTGTAAAAGACGCATGAATTGTTCCCAATTATTT
>Ga0209679_1000669_pt1 | contig 12877 bp, 10 predicted proteins | sample WorMetHEROISLAND_4_FD_187408 | JGI IMG/M metagenome (GOLD analysis project Ga0209679, IMG submission 187408) | Marine gutless worms symbiont microbial communities from Max Planck institute for Marine Microbiology, Germany - Olavius sp. 2 HERON... ...
ACTGTGATGACGACGTTGACATGCTGTATGAGATGGCTAGACAGTGTAATCTAGAATGTTTGTCATAGGTCTGGAGTTCTTCCGCAACATACTACTGGTCGGCTCTCAGCACGATGAACCATGTAGACGCCACTGTGATGACGACGTTGACATGCTGTATGAGATGGCTAGACAGTGTAATCTAGAATGTTTGTCATAGGTCTGGAGTTCTTCCGCAACATACTACTGGTCGGCTCTCAGCACGATGAACCATGTAGATGCCACTGTGATGACGACGTTTACATGCTGTGTGTATGCTAGACAGTATAATCTAGAATGTTTGTCATAGGTCTGGAGTTCTTCCGCAACATCCTACTGGTTGGCTCTCAGCAGGACCGCTACGTGCCGTACCACTCATCACGTATTGAGCTGTGTCGAGCGGCTGTTAAAGACTCATCAGTTCTAGGTTTGAATGCTGCTCTCTTTCTCTCTCATTACAATGTCAGTACACAGTCAGTCAGATGATGATGGTGCGGCAGCTGTGTTGATGATGTTAGGAGTGCTATACTGTGAGATTAATGATGCAGTTAGACTAACAGTTAACCAATATTTTATCAAATTATTTGAATATCCAATAACGCCCAGCCAACCATTAATTGAATTTGTTTGTGACGTTCAATCATGGTCAACGACTGAGACACAGATGATCTGTTTGTTCACTGCTGGCCGAAGCTGAACTCATCCCCTCCTCTCCCCAGCCACTACACCTGAGCATATGTATGTGGCCGCCAGGGTAGGTGGGAGCGTTTGACTGGTGACCGTCGGTTCCATGGCGGGTATCAGGTTATGCAACTTTATCTATCGGTTTAGCGGTGGACTTTTCAGCCAGAATGTTGTGAGTTCAGCTTCAACATTCAGCTGTGTTGATCTAGTGTGTGAAGCATGACTAAATTGGTGCCACTGGCGCGATACTGCCATATTGTCGGTGACTGCACGTGGGTCTCGTTTCGTCGGCGCTGGCATCAGAACATGGCGGCACGACTACAGTGAAGCGGCAGACAGGTGTTGTCTCAGGCATCTTAGGGGAACCGGGAATAAAGCGCAACACGTGTATGCCTATTGTTTTCAACGTCAAGATTGCGATCTGTTTGATCTTTGCCGCCGCTACCAGCAGTTGCCGTGTGTATGTGCCCCTCCTGTCCAGGGTGGGCACACGTAAGAGGGCTGTCGTGGAGGCTTCGAAACAAAGTGCCAATGAAACGAAATTAGATTATTGATTAATAACCGGTTAATATCTGTCGACATCTGTCGAGTGATTAATTTTTTTTAATCGCATTAAACGCACGATTAATTATTTTAGTCGCGCGTTAACGCGTTAATTAATGCGTCAATTCGACAGGTCTAGTTTATGTTGTAGGTTGCCATCAGCAAATGACTGCACGTCTTGCTATTCACGACTCATCTACAAGATGCGACCACTGTCGAACTTGACATCAAACAATGATGCACAACTGACAAATTAACTGATATTTGTTGTTAATCATTAATTGAATATTATTCGATCGTCAGATAACCGAAGTTCAATTGCATATTGGAACTCCTGCTTTCTGCGTTAATTTTTTTAACGGCGTTAATTTTTTTTAATTGCGATTAATTCTTTAACGTGTTAATTAACACGTTAATTCGACAGCTTTAGTTAATATCTTTGACTAACGATTATGGAAACAAGTACAAAAGGTACTGTTGGACCTGGAAGGCCCCCGCTTGCTTACTTACCCTACTATGTCATTACGGTAAGCCCCGCCTGTGTATAAATATTCATCACTATGCTCCACCAATTGGGTGCAGTGTCACGCATCAACCTGTAACCTTATTGGCTGCAGCAGGCCGCTGGGGTGTTAGTGAAGGTTCAACTTCAAGTTTTAAATGGATAACATAAAGCAAACTTAGCTAATTACTCATTAATTAGAAATTAATTTAAAAATCTGAGATGGTAGATCTGTAGGGAATATGAGCACGAATGTGTGTGCAAAGTTTCGTTGCACAGTGCTGCATATTAAGAAAGCCTTAGGGATTTTAGAGAACTGATAACAACCAAAACTAGAGTAGCGTTTTGGGACCCGCCTTCCGGGTCCAAAAGTTCGAAAGTAGCATCGTTAGTGATGCTGCAGCTGTGTTGGTGATGTTGGGAGCGGTGTACTGTGAGATGTGTCGGTGATGTTAGGTACTGTGAGATGTGTGGGTGATGTTGGGAGCGGTGTACTGTGAGATGTGTCGGTGATGTTGGGAGCGGTGTACTGTAACTGTGAGATGTGTTGGTGATGTTAGGAGCGGTGTACTGTGAGATGGTAAACAACATCCTGCAACCAATCATCTACAAGTCTGACATCAACTTTATCCGCTACGACGTGAGCCACGCATTGCCGTCAAGTACAACAAACAACCTGATTGGACGAGCCGCTCACATTGCTGTCTTGGACTCGGAGTTGTTCATTGAGAAATTCATCTCCGTTGCCGTCCTCAAATATTTCATTTAACTGTCGGCTGAATCTGATTGGTTGATTGTCGTTGTTGCCGTGCAGTTAGTTTGACCTTATTGGCAGTCTGTGGTGACTGACTGTGATTGAGTGAGCAGCCAGTGCTGCTGCTAGTTAGCTGAGACTCAATCATGATATCAACTTGGCGTTGGTTGACAAATTCTTCCACAGATATATTTGATAAATTAACTGTCGTAGTTTTTCGTATGATGTTACTCGGGTTTTTTTTAGCTGTTTTGTTGTTTGAGTTGGGAATGTTTTGATGGCGGCTAGCTTCTGATGCTCTCATTCATTATATGCAATTTGCTCTCTGTATATGTACATGTCTGTATATATAAATACGTACATATATTATGATATATTATTGTGTTGTTTATAATATCATTTATTATGTCGCAACAGTGTATGTATATTGTATTCATCTAGGAAAGTTGTGAATGTTACTCTGTCCATCATTGATGTGTAGATAACGTGTAACTCATACTGTGATGTTGGAATTTTATCGTAATTAGTTTTTAATGTTATTTAAACTGATGTGTTGTGAAATGTCTGTGCTAGCAGACATGTGTATTATTGTGTATTATTTTTATATAATTTCATCTTTTGTATTTGATCTAAACTGTGTCTCAAAAAATGTGCATTTTTGCAGTTGCAATATATTCCAAACTTTTGGTTCAATAACGTTCAATTTCAGCACAATTAAATTTGTATTTGCACAAAAATAACATACCATCATATCAAAGAAGTTACTGTCACTGCTGGGAACCAGCTGATCTGTTGCTGTAGCAACTGTAACTAGCAGTTTTGATGTGAAACTTGAGAGCATTTGTGCGTTGTGAGTGAAATCTGTTATGAAGGGTTTGTGAGAACTAAAGTGCACAGACAGTTTATTAACAGTGTGTTTTAACTGTGTGAACGTTGATGAAGTTTTGCTGCTGTCCTCAGAGTCATAACATTGAATCATGTTGTGAGTAATAATGCTAAGGTGATTGCATCACTGACTACTGACTACTCTGTAGATTTCATTGCAGCTAGCTGATGTGTGTTCTCTAGATCTGGTCTGTCTGTTATTAAGATGTATCTTGTTTGGTATTTTGGTAGTTTCTAACTAATTATCTTTGCTACAGGCAGCCGTTTTGCAATTAAAAATCTCATTTCACAGTTGAGCAGAGAATGAACTGGTTGTCTGCGTGTTGAAACGTAAACAATAAAACATGCGGCGGAACAACATGTGACGAACAGCGACAGAACTGCACAGCAGTTTGTCAGCTGAGCTTGACTAGTGATCACTGATAAACTGTCTGCTGCTGATACAAGTAGATGTCTTTGAGTGACTGAGTCAGTGCTGCATACAGTTCTCACAGTATGACATGATAGTGGAGTTGTATAACTGCTTCCTGGGTGGCTATTCACTAACATCGTCGTATCGTAGTCGTATCGTAGTCGTAAATTTTGTCGTACGACCGAAGTCGCAGCTGCGATACGTTCTATTAACGAAACGTCGTATCGTACGGATGTGGTAAAAAAAGTCGTAAAGCGAAAATACCAATGTTTGTTTACATTTTGAATCGACAGAATTTGTGGGAGTGGAAAAATCAATCTGATTTTTTCTACCATTTTCTCGCTCAAATTGTTATAACTGGCTGAATTTGTCTATGGACGAACGATTTATGTCATTTTTTGCTGCGTAGACGTTTATAGACCTATAGGGTAGCATAAAACGCAGGCGTTAAGCGTGCAAATGACAAGCAAACAAACAACTGCTAAATATTTTGTAAATATTTACATGTTTGTTTTGGTTATTCCTGTACTTGATACATTTGTTTTGTTATAGTGTTGGAACTTAAAACACGGTAAGTGAGTGCCGTAAATATTAAATACGCGTTGCTGTTACGTTGACATTGCTGCAATGTCTACGTCTATCGTAGTTGACTGTACTAAACGTTGACTACAAATAAGTATAATAAAGTTAATAAAAATAAATTTTAAAATATAAGATGAAAACAAATAAATGTAAAAAATCCAAATTTAATGAAAATAAGTAATAGCAAGGCATATTTTTGGGATTTAGCATATTTATGCAAATGGTACGACAGCCTCACACCTGTCGTAGAATTTATGCTGGATTTGTTTACGAACGTCGTACGTGCGACGCTTTTTGTGAATAACCTGCGACTGTCGTACAGCTGTCATACGACTGGCGTACGTGCGATATCTGTCGTACACCCTTTCGTGAATAGCCATCCAGGCCTCTACACCTCTGTTGTGTACACACATATATACACCTGTAGTGTTTACACATGGCATGTACACACCTGTGCTGTATACACACTGTGTGCCAAAAAAACACCCACAACTGTTGTGATAACTTTGGCAGACATGGACCAGTTGTAACGATTCTGTTGCGCTCTGATGTGAACAGCTGGAGTAACTCCGCCAGGTGCTAGTGAAATCTGTTGACATGTTGTTACTTCGTGAAATCAGAATATTCAACTGCACCAACTTCACAGCAATGTGATCAGTCCAGAACTGACGCTAAATCATTCAACTGCAGTCATTGAGAAATGTCATGTTTATTAAATTGCTGCATTTGTTCAAAATATCCACCATCAGCAGGCAGACGTACTTTGATTTGTGAACTGAATGCCAGTTGTCAGTGGATGCATTGAGAGAGTGGATGTATTGTTCAATGCTGTGACAAACGTTAGCAGCTGCTGATGTGATGTTGGCGACACTCAGAGATTACAAGGCTAAAATAAACATGTCAAACAGAAGTAACTGCTAGTTTGTCATTCTGAAACGAAAACGGTCATCTGACTTGTAGGTTATTTTGGTTAATGTGAACAAACAGTTGAATGGTTGTAGATTCAAGTTTGAGGCCAGACTGCAGATTTCATTTGCTGTTTCTGTTAGAGTGCAACAGTGAAAGAATTACTAAAAGTGGTTCGCGGTTGTCAGAGTTACCACAAAAAGACTGTGTGGGTGTTTTTATGACTCACAGTGTATACAGGCTGGTCCAAAAAAGTATGCCATCATAATTTGATGAATAATATTGACCATTTTTCAAAATTAACTCATTATCACCTCAGAGCTAAATTTGCAGTAAACTGATAATGAAAGATCCCTCCACACTTCAAAAACTTTGCTACACAACTTTCTGTATATTAGTATTCAACAGCTGACGTTAATATTTCACAAGGTAGTGGAGCAACACATTTGAGGTGTGAGGGATTGAAGATTTACTGTTGAGTGTACCAGTGAATGAATTTTGAAAGTCGGTCAATATTCGATGCAGTTAGTTTTTGGTGCACTCTATATAGCTATACTGTGAAGAGATGTTGTGGTGAAACTGTTGCACTGAGGCTTGAAATGTTGTGACTGCAGATGAGATGAGTGATAAACGTGTAAACATGTGAACAGTAATGATATACTGCAGCCGTCCACTTGATTTGTCGTTTCCGACACAACGTGTACTATAGTCACTCACCGACTGACTGTCATTTGTAGTAGTTCTCTGTCTCTCTGTCTGTTTGTCTGTCTGTATGTCTCTCTGTGTGTGTCTGTGTATTGTCTGAAGTCTCTGTCTGATGTCTGATCGTGTGTCTGAGTAGTTCTGCAGTGACTTGGCAGCTCATTAAACGTTGTTGTGTTTTGTTGATGAGCTGGACATGCAACTGTACACAACACATCATCATCATCATCATCATCATCATCATCAGCTGCTGCTGCTGCTGCCCATGTGGGTGTTGATACTTCATATACTGTGATAATGCACTTGCAGCCTGGTTGCCGGTCTGTCATAGTGCGTCCTGTGCCGTGCTGGTCCTGTGCGTCTGTGTATAGATTGTTTGTTTTAATGGATGTTGATTTCATTGGTCAGTGATTTCAGGTAGTACAGTTTGTTGACGTGCTAATCTAATAAGTCAGTTAATGGATCGGACGTGTACAATAAATGGTCTACGTCTCTCACAGTACACAACTCACTCAACGCCAGCCACTCATTCTGCTCACAGTCTTTACTTAAACATTGTTATCATCGACTACTGTAATTCACTGTACTGCACTGTCAGAGCGACAGATGCATGCATTTTCCCATAGATTGACAGACCTGTCTAATCTTGTCCGCATACCTCAGTTCACTTATACTTACTGGAGTAAATCCGCTGCTAGGTCTGTACGTCTGGCAACAGAACAGTGTTTGATCACCAACGTGCCGGCCGGCCGAGAGGCTGGTCATCTTGCCCAACCGACTAGGCGGTCTGACGGACTATCATAAGCTGCCCAGTAGTTTCGAGAATGGTTTCTGAAAGTTTGAGTGGGTGAAAGCGTGAATTTGTATAGCACTTATTAAAGTGTGCAATTAGATGCAGTTTAGGCCTAGAGCACAAACGCTTGAAATTCACTGCACAGAATGGCCAAGCTGCAATTGCTGCCGAGATTCGGTCAGATGCATAGATTAGTGTCTGGTGCAGGTCAGAATGAGGATCCATTCACATGTAAACCCACGTGATTTACGCTCTTGCTCATAGAGTACAATGATGAAATTTTAACCTGCATTCAACAACTGATAAGTAGCTTTGCAGCTTCCGTTGTACACACCAAACTTGACTACTGTAATTCTCCGTTTTACAATCATCCAAAGTCCCAACTACATAGACTCTTAAGTTAACTGATTCAGAACTTTCTTGCTCGTGCTGTTGTCGAGGTTCCTAAATCCACTCATATCACTCCCATTCTCAAATCTATTCACTGACTTAAAATCTGTGAACGTATTGAATCTCTCTCTCTCTCTCTCTCTCTCACCTTCAAACTTCTTAATACCAATCAGCCTGCCTATCTGTATGACTTGATCTTTCTCCAACCCTCTCACAGTACTCGTTCGTTGTTTCAAATGCAAGTCCAAGTGGCGTTTGAAAGTATTGTACAGTGTTACACTTACACTGCAGTACAGACTACAGAGTAAGTTACTGTACAGGGCCACCAGGAATTTTCGGGAGTATGGCTTTCGTAAAATTCCAGCGGGAATTCCCGTATTTTTTCTCAAGTTTAAATTTAGATTACTTACGTACTGATTTTGCGGGTAAAAACTTAAACTAAGCCTTATATGCAAAACAGTGGTAGGCCTACTTTGTCATTATGAAGTTACTCTAAAGATTTTGACGAACGATTGTTTTAGAATCGTATTCTCTATTTTACCGCGGAGTGCGATGCAAATTGGTCAAGTCCTACATTTTGCTTCGTGAAATGGAGACAGCATGCAGGACGTTTTCAGGACAATAAATGAACGCTCGCTGACTTTTGGTTTGTTCTGTAGTTCATTTAATCATTATTAAAGAATAAGAATTAGTACATTTTTGTGCTATAAAATATTTCTAGCTTGACTTGACGTGAGAAAAGTGACTTTGTAACAACGGGAATTATCAGGAATTCTTCACTTTATGGAGGGGGGATTTGCGGCGTTCAAACGGGAATTGCCGGTGGCCCTGCATTCCAAATATTTATTACACGAAGCTGAAAAAGAAAATTCTGTAACGTCGAGTATAATATTTGGTTTGTGCAATTTACGCGAATGGCCACGGACTGCACAGAGTCGTGATTGTGACAAAGTAATCTCCAAATCCCTTAAAAATTAAATATTTCAATAATATCACCCCGAAGTCTTCGTGTCTCAAAAGTTGTTAGACCAAGTATTCTTAGTCTTTTATGATATACCGCAGATTTATTATTGAACATAGAACATTAACCTAGTAGCTCTTCTCTGTACCTTTTCTAAAAGTTCAATTGCAAAGATAAGGCCGCTTTTTGGTCAAACTAGACATTGTCTATATACTTATCTTTCAAAACTGTTCAACTGAACCCTTTATCTATCATTTTTGTTAGTCTATTTCCGGACTGCTTTCACGAAGCTTTAATTTCTCTCTGTCTTCCAGTTCCAGCACTGCACAAATTCTTCAACGTATCGTTGAGTATCGTCGTGCAACTGTCTGCTGTTCAAAATCATTGGCTTTTTATCGTTTTTAATCGCTTTATTCTGTTTTATTGGTTCCTTGTAGGAGACTAAGCTGGTTACTCGTCATTTTTTGAGCGCACGTTAATTATCGTATCGTATCGTATCGTATCAGTTTCTCCAATAAGCACAGCTCTAGTAAGAGGACACGTCACTGACGTCAGTTTGCCGGTTTGTTTACGTTTGTCGTTGTTTATTGTTTCTTTCATTCAGTAACTTCACTGAGTGGTTTTCCGGTTGTTATCGTTATTTTGTTTGAAGCAGAATCACGTCTGTTGTTTGAGAGGATTGCGGTGATTGTAATTACAACGAGCTGTGATGACGACTGCTTGTCGCAGTATGTTGCTCGTGTTGTACACTGCCGTCTGCCTGCTGCATCAGTTACCTAGTTGTCATAGCCATGGCCACGCCCATGATCACGGCCATACGCACGACCATGTCCACGACCACCATGCACATGGACACGATCAACGACCGAGTTTCAAATATTCACGTGAGGCTAATCAGCCAGCTGGTGGCCACGCCCATGATCACGGTCACAGCCACGATCATGACCACGCCCACGATCATGATGACGAACACCATGCAGACAGTCATGGCGAACATCCAAGCATAAAGTATTCGCGTGAGGCCAATCAGGTTAATCAGCCAGCCGGTGGCCATGCCCATGATCACAGTCACACCCACGATCAGAACCACGCCCACAATCATGGCCATGCCCACGATCATGACCATGCCTATGATCATGATCACACTCACAGCCACGATCATGGCCACGTCCACGATCGTGGCCACACCCACGATCATGACCACGCCCATGATCATGATGGCGACCACCATACACACAGTGATGGTGAGCATGCAGGCTTCAGGTATTCACACGAAGCCAGTCAGATGGATCACGAGGATGACCATGGCCACTTTGATGACCATGGCCAGGATGATGGTCACACATATGATGATGGTGAAGACCAAGCACTTGATGATCAACAGACACACAAGCGTCATAGTGCAGTAGCAGCTGACTCAGGTCTAACGCTGTGGGCAATATCACTTGGCTCTACCGCTTTAATTAGCGTTTCTCCAGTCATAGTGCTGCTGTTGATTCCACTGGAGAATGCGAGAGAGCAGCAGCCATTGTTGAAGGTTCTGCTCAGCTTTGCATCAGGTGGGTTGCTTGGTGATGCATTTCTTCACTTGATTCCACATGCGATCATGTCACGTGCTTCATCGTCGTCATCTGCCAGTCATCATCACGGCCACACCCACTCACATAACAGCCACGCCCACTCACATGATGATGATCATAACCTGACCATTGGACTGTGGGTTCTGTTTGGCATTGTGGCATTCTTGGCTGTGGAGAAGTTCGTGAGATATGTGAAGGGTGGAGACAGTCATGGACACAGCCATGTCACAGACGCCAGCAGCGACAAGTCTCATAGTAGAACTGACAAGAACAGGACGGTGAAAAAATCATCAGAGATTGTCAATGGTGACACTTATCTGCACTCATCAGCTGATAGTAAGTCATCTCATACATTGTTTTGTTACCTCTGCCAAACGAGGTGATGTTTTCAGGTCTGTCTGTCTGTCTGTCTGTCTGTTTTTCCGCTAAATTACTCAAAAAGTTCTCAACAGATTTTGATGAAATTATTTGGAGGTGTAGGTATTAGATTTTGACGGCAATACGGACCCTTACATGATGCTGAGATCTATGCCTATAAGCTGCATGTCATTTACAGAAACGGATATTTGTATGCATTCCGCTGGTGCCACCTTCACCAAGCTGCAGTAGCTATAAGCAGCCGTAGCAAGTCATAAGTCAGCTGTTACAGTTTACAGCTTGGGCTGTGTGTGGCGTGCATTACTAGTATGTAAAGTACTGTAGTGGTGATGGGTGATGTTAGTGAATTATTTCAACATTAGCAGATAGGTACTATAGTGGTGATGGGTGATGTTAGTGAATTATTTCAACATTAGCAGATAGATACTATAGTGGTGATGGGTGATGTTAGTGAATTATTTCAACATTAGCAGATAGGTACTATAGTGGTGATGGGTGATGTTAGTGAATTATTTCAACATTAGCAGATAGATACTATAGTGGTGATGGGTGATGTTAGTGAATTATTTCAACATTAGCAGATAGGTACTATAGTGGTGATGGGTGATGTTAGTGAATTATTTCAACATTAGCAGATAGATATGACGTGAAGGTATTGTTTGTTGTCAAGTTGTATCGTAATTGTGTAGTTAATTATTGTTTCATTGTGTTACTGGCAGACAAGGAAGATATAAAAGTAGCGGGATATCTCAACCTAGCAGCCGACTTTGCTCACAACTTCACCGATGGTCTTGCTATTGGTGCGTCATATGCAGCGGGCCGGTCTGTTGGCATCATCACCATGGTTACAATATTATTACATGAGGTGCCGCATGAAGTCGGTGACTTTGCTATTCTGATGCAGTCTGGATGTTCCAGGAAGAAGGTTTGTAGGCAGATGTCAGTCAGTTGATTGTCTAAGTCTGTTGATCATTGATCAAGTGCAAAACTGTTGAAGTTTGCATCATTTAATTCGTTTTTGTGTTGATTAATGTTCATTATGATGAGTTTTTTGCATGACAATGATGATGATGAAGTTTGATGATAAAGATTATTATAGAACTTTATTTTGAAAGTATTCATTAGAGTTATAGTATAGCTGCAGTGAAGAGTATATTACAGTATATTTTTAGTGTCTTACGTCCACTGCAAGAAACAGTTGAAGCTATATTACACAGTCTGTGACTACAGCATGCAGTAGTGCAGTATTTGACATTGATCTAAGCTCTTCCTTAGTGTTTCTGTGATCAGTTATTACCTGTTACCTGTGTGAGGTATTAGTTATTACCTGTGGTAAGGTAAGGCAAGGGCATCCATGTCGATGAGAAATCCATGCACATCCTTACTATGTTCACAAACTTTAGACGTTGCATTAACTTTTTTATGCCTCCACTACCATAACTGCAGTGCCAGATGCGTTATGTTTTCACTTCGTCCGTCTGTCCGTCCGTCCGTCCGTCCGTGCTTGATGTTGTTTCCATGATATCTACAGCTTGCATTGCATGGATTTTCACCAAACTAGTCAGTAGTGCATCTTGGGACAAAGGTGAACTGTTCAGGTTTTGGGGTCAAAGTTTTGGGGTCACAACATGACCATGTGTGCTAAAATAATCATCTTTAGTGTTTGTTTTCGCAGTATCTCCAGTAAGCATTGATGAATTTTCTCCAAACTTTTGCACCTTAGAACAAGGATGAAACGATTAGGTTTTGGGGTCAAAGGTCAAGGTCAAGGTCTGAGTGTGATCAAGGGCTCAGTGGGAGTGGAGGTGTACAGAGCTGGACGCTGTATTGAGTTCTAAACGTCTTGTTTGCTAATTTCCCGTGATGGTAAACTATGCTGTCTGCCCGTCAGTTTGTCAGCGTACGTGATGCATCGTCAAATGAAATCTTTTCATGTTGTATTGTCAACAGCCAGTGAACTGATTCAGATAGGCGTGAATTGCAGGCCGTCACTAGCATTAGCTTTTGTATAGTTTCCAGTTCCAGTTTCCGATTAGGGTGGGCACAGTGTTGGGAGATTACTAGGCTTAAAGTAATAGATTGCAATTATTGATTACTTTTTTCTAATTGTAATCTGATTACTGTAATCAGATTACAACAAGGCTTGAGTAATAGATTACTAGTTACAATTACTGCTCAAAAGTAATAGATTACCTTTAGATTACTATAGTGTAAATACATGTTAAATTATATTTTGAAATAAAAACAAAATTTAACGTGTATAAGCTGATCTTCGCTCATCAGCATTTAATCATCATCAGCAACTACAGTCGAATTTCTGTTCTCATCACCAGAAAGCATTAAAAGCAATTTAAAAGCATTCGTGAGGTTACTTTTACTTCATCATTTATACATAGACGCGGAACGATAACGGGCTGTGGTGACTTATTCATTCACATGGTTGCCCTTTAAGTAATCTTCGTTGTTGCATTACTTTTGATTACAATTACCATAAAATAGTAATCTAATTACTGTAATCTATTGCTCCACATCAATAGTAATAGATTACAGTAATCATTTACTTTTTAAAGTAATAGATTACAATAATCAGATTACAGTAATCCAGTAACGCACAACACTGGGTGGGCAGTCTGTGCCACCCAAAGGCTTAGACCGCAGCACGGGTCCATCAGCCATCCCCAGAAAATTCCCAGCAAATACTGGGTACTAAAGGTTCGTGGCAGGAGTAGCAAAAAGCACAACCACCCCCGCTTACGTATACTGGTCGCTGATCGGATCATGTCACTC
>Ga0209679_1000672_pt1 | contig 12861 bp, 13 predicted proteins | sample WorMetHEROISLAND_4_FD_187408 | JGI IMG/M metagenome (GOLD analysis project Ga0209679, IMG submission 187408) | Marine gutless worms symbiont microbial communities from Max Planck institute for Marine Microbiology, Germany - Olavius sp. 2 HERON... ...
TTTCACGCATTTGCCGAGAAGCCCCCCGTGGACGGATTTGCACAAAATTTGGCACAGGGGGTCGCCTCCCGGACGTAATCAACTGTGCCAAATTTTTTGGCAATCGGTTCAGGGGTTTCCATTCTGTGGAGGGTCAAATTTTGCCCTTCTGCATTGACTTAGGCTGTCGCCGTTAATACAGTGCTGCGCTACCGCGCGCCTGTGATACTACAGTGAGTGACAATATAGAATACAAAAAATAATAACAAGAGGGAAGAATTTTTGTAGAGTATGACTGGCAGAGGGGTGGGCAGGAGAAATGACTATGGATTGGTTATTTTATCCTGATAGTTATTTAAGGCACAGTTAACAAACGAACAGTAGCGTCTAGTACGTGTGTAAACTCTGGGAAATTTTTCATAAGTCCTAAGCCGTGAAATGAGGGATTGTTCTCTTGGAGCAGGAACAAGATGATGGAGGTCATATATGCCAATTACCCAGAACCCAGAAACATCCTTCCTCACAAGCACTGCACCTGTCCACGATGGCCAACATTTGCACCCTCAGCCTCAGCAGACTGGAAGTGTCCACTGAAAGAAAACAATGCTTCACCTATCAGTGTCTCTCAGTTCACAAGTCTGGACCAACAGTTGTGGAGATGCTTCGACCCTCAGCACAGCAGTAAATGAGTGACTGGGTGTATTATACTACTTTCAGTTTTAGTTTTACAAAATATAATCCAGTTTAGCTGAGGCCACTAACAGTGAACTTAAGGGAACCAATGCAGTAGAACTCATCACATGTCAAATGCCTTCATGTCACACAACCAACAGCATCCAGCATAACACTATCACACATTTTACTTACTGGAATGCCAAACAAAAATAACTAACTTGCTAATTTAATAAAATACTGAACAGTTTTGACTCTTCGGATGATGTTGGGCTCGGCACAAACTTCTGACACAACCCAAAACAACTCCAGATTGGAAAGCTGGCAACAGACCATATCACACATTATGAAAGCAAAATGTTTACACACACACACAGTAATACAGAGGTATATAACATGTAAAGGTACATAATAGCAAGAAAGCATGTCGCCGCCGACTGCCGACATGATATGCGGCCGTCCGTACAGTTGCTGAGTGAGTCAGGTAAATTAGGCCTAACAATGGCATAAATCAATTTTGCAGTTGCTGCATCTATTATATATGTATATATACATATATACTTTATCTGCCATAAGAGTCTACTAGAATATGCTGAAAGTAACTGATGAATGACTGATCGTCAGCTGCGGTGTTCATACAGCACTAGCTGCAACAGTGCAACAACCAATCAGAGATGTCTGTCGCTGTCTATAGCATATGGAAATTCCGAACTAAGCTATGCTCTCTATAGAAGCGTTAGCACTGATACTGGCCCCGGGAATTTCCATCTATAACGGACCACTGCTAATGATAACAGCCTGTTGCTAGGTTATAACAGCCCATCCATAAGTGATGTATCAGGGCTGATACATGTCGGTCATGTGATAATAAACACTAACTGACAATTTGCGTTCATTCTGGTTTAGAATTGTATTTACAACAGCAAACACAGCAGGGCAAAGCTGATACCTTTGAGAATTGAGTGAGGTTTGGTGAGCCAAACCGACTGTCACAGTGAAAGAGGTCGGCAAGATATTCAGTCGGCTCAATGTTTCTTAACAACTGAAAGTCTTTCTCTGTCAGCTGATAGCCAAGCTCACTAACATTCAGCTGTAGTAGTGAACTGGCATGACATTCGGGTGACAAATCACTGACTCGACTGTTATCAGTCACTGACTCACACCTCTTAAGGTATAACCTGAACAACACATGATGCAATGCTGAGACATTTTGAAAAACACACAAATTGCAGCATTCAAAATGGTAAATATCGCAGTAAAACTGTGACAACCAAGTTTCCTGTTAAATTATGAAGCTGATTTGTTTGTTAAAAGCACAAGAAATTTAAATCCACAGTGCACTGCATCAAGTATGTAAACATCAGTTGCCTATTAGTTATTATATATTAATTTATCTACCAGTTTACTTACACTTTGTCTCTATTTTGCCTCAAGTGGGTTACTTAACAGTATCGTCTTTCTCAGACGATCATGTCTAAAAATGACATTTTGTGAAATGCAAAAATGGCAGTCTGCACAAAAGTCTCAGAAAAATCATGCTTGTATATGCTGAGAAGTCTGACTTCAAAAGTGTGATGACAGTGTTCACAAAGATGTTGCTATAATATTCATGTAAACCTCTGAATACGTTATGTGTGTATAAACTGTATAGGTCGTGATGCGACTTGAATATTCTATGTTTTGCTGGCTTAGAATAGGTGTGAAAAAGATTGTGTGGATTTGGAGTTTACATAGAATAGTGGAATATGGCCAGACTCATTGCTAGACATTTGTTGAAGAAGTGAACATGTAATGAACTGCTGATGACATAATGTTGATGGTGTGAGGAGGACTATGAATGTGTAAGTAGAACAGAAAAATGCTAAACATGTGAATATTTAACAGTTATTACTATTGTTACAGTTACACATGTCGGGTCTGCAATTTTAGAAACTAAAAACAAATTTTGGTCAGTCTCCACCACAGAATGTTGATGTCATGTAATGGGAGTTTAGGTTACAAATAGGCATTTCCTTCAGCTTCAGCTATTGCATGTGTAATGGGAATGGCATTTGGCCTGTGTAAACATGCTACTGCAGTTTCCAAAGGAGGACCCGGCCTAGCTTGGAGAACTCCATAAAAGTATCCTCATTCACTCACTGCTGCAAGTAACCACTGAGGGTTGTAGTGATATCCACAATGCTCATTCATGTGCTGATGACTACTATGTGTCTGCTCTAGCACACTAGTCAAACTTGAACTGAAAATAGCAGCAGTAAATAAGAATTTCTTCTTTGTTGAAGATGTGTCATTTTTTGTGTTTGTCTTGGCTCCATTTTGTGTTTATGTCGACTTTGTCTCTGGTGTGATAATGTTTACCGACTTACAAATTTTGCTCGACGTTTTCTATTGGATATGATCTTCAGCGAGTTGAAACTCTGATCCAGAGTTTTTTGTGTGACATTGTGCAGCAGCAGCAGTCAGGTGAAGATTAGACACGGCGACGATTTGCCTTCAGCTGAATTGTTCACAAGAAACAATAAACCTGTGATGATTTTATGTTAATGATGTGCTTTCGGCTGAATTGCTCAGAACAAAAGCCAGTTTCTAGTGAGGCATAACCTTCATAATAGTTGTCAAAGGAATTCAATAATGCCAGCTGTTCACACAGAAACATTATGTTATCAAATACAATCTCAAGCACAAACTTGGAACTGGCACAGCTTCTTTCAGCGACGTCTGATGAGCAATCCATCAAACGACTTTGTCGCAAAAAACCATTTTGAATAAATACTTGATACAAACAGTACTTACTGCAACAAACAACAATACTTATACAATTCATATTTCACACAACTTTCTTTCAGCCATCAAGTCAATGAGATATGAAATGCAGCAGTACAAGTCTATCAAAAATCAAAGTTATACATAATTATAATGTTATTGACAATTACTTTGTCACTGAAACACAGTCACACTGCTGCTCAGCAAGGATAATCAACTACTGTACTAACTATATTCTGAGTGTTACAGTAACTCACAAAGCCTACTTACAGGTCAATCAATATTGATCAACCTCAATAATCAAGACCAATGCAGAAAGCCCACACAGTAAATTATACTAACATTGTATTGCTATTACAAACACCAATTCATTTTTTGTTCTCAAGCCAATTTTTATGCAATTATTTCAGATTAGCCATGTCCTCTAAAAGTGAACTTGTTGCACGGAATATTCTACAGGATGGATGCCCTTTCTGTTGCTCAGCCAAAACTGTGATCACACTGTTATAACTATAGTATATAAAATTTCAATCCACTATTTCACCAAACTGAAATGGTGAGACAGATAGCACAATTAACTGCTACAAGTTAAACATAAACATTCAAAAGTCTGGCTACCACAACGTCAACTATGTATGTTGCTTTATTCAGTATCTACACACCACACTGGCAAAAAGCTTTTGTTTTAAATACATAGCAGCTTTCATCTCACAGCCTCGTCTGAGAAACATCAGTGAATCAGTCATTGGATGATGGATGGATGGATTGTGATAACTGGCCAAACAATTATTTATATTAGTGGTATTATAATGGCTCTGATACTGATTGATGGGCAACAGGAAGGGCATCTGACATGTGAAAGTTCTGCCGCAACAATTCCCAAAAGTTTACTTTTAGTAAGTAAGTAAGTAAGTAAATGAATATTCAAAGTGCACAACGTCAGCCAGTGGCCGAATCTGAGGCACTTGGGTGAGCCGCTAGGGGGAGCCGAAGGCCTGCTGGAAGCAGTGAGTTTTAAGAGGGCGATGGAAAGTATAGATAGAGGAAGAGTCGCGAATGCCAGAAGGGCGTGAGTTTTGGGGATCCCGGCCTAACCTGGTTTAACCTAACCTGCAATACTTCCAGAAAAACAGGCCGGTTAAACAAAAAACAAGTGTGTGTATTATTAGGAAAAACACAAAAACAAACTGTTGAGATGTATCAATGCCAAGTTGCTTTGTAGCCTCCATTATGATATTACTGACTGTCATGTGCTGCAAAACACATCAACATGACATGTAACGAATTATCTCCTTTCATAGAACACTCAGCAATACACAGCTTGTTAACTCAACAAAACTACAAGTGAATTAAACAAAACCAACTATAAAACATCACTAATACAGAGACTATTAAATGGTGGTTTACAGCTGCAACGTTGTTTCCAATGCATAACATTAATGATAAGAAATTATACATACAGTATTTTCACACCTCCTCCATGCTAAACTACAGTAACTAGTCACACAGACACTTCATCTCTTTCTACCATGCATTGAATAACCAAACCCACAAAAGCTTTTACAAAACTTGATCCCTAAAAGATCCATCACATGTAAATATTTGTGTAAAATAACAATAACAGTTTAGAATATAAACATATCACAAAAATATAGCGTGACTGACATAAAATGACATAATCTTTGTGTTATTTTCATGCTGTTTATATGCTTTCTCTTACTAAAAACTAACAACTACCCGGTAATAAATAGATAAGTCCTTAACAAACAGTCTTATTAGTTGCACTAGACAATAAAAAATTCTGGATCTGGATCCTGATCTGGAATTAGGAAGCTGTATCTGGATCCAGATTTGGACTGCCACCAAAATCTAACTGATTTTGTCTTGCCCCACCCCTCCAAAAATTTCATCGAAATCCGTTCATAACTTGGTGAGATACATTGCAAAATGTCAGTTTGCGTCCTGTTAGCTAATGTTCAAGAATCCTGAAAAATGATCCAGGATCCAGAAAAGAAATTGGATGGCCACCAAAATCTACCAGATTCCTACATGGGCCATGCCCCACCTCTCCACAAAATTTCATCAAAATCTTTTCATAACTTATGGCAATATTTTGTTCACAAGAAATGATTGCACATACGGACACATACACAAACCCAACTACTTAATCAGCTGTGCTCCTGCCAGAAGTGTGGCTAACAATAAATCGGTATGACATAATCGTCACTTTTAAGTAACTTTTAAACAGGAACTACTGACCCTGGTTATAAGAAGCGAAATATGTGACTCATCAGAGAGATAAATCTTGACGGAGCATGGAATGTCATCCTCACAACTCACAGCAGAAAAGTCAGGATGACTTGCTGATGGCCTGAGTTTCTCAGCTTTCTGATTACATGTCGTTGACATTTCAGCAAAGTCACCGAACAGCCCATTTCTACAACATAACAATGCAGTACAGCAACAACTTCTGAACTGCACAAACTGAGCGAAAGAAATTTTAACCAAACTATTGTATGTACAAGCTGCTTTTGTATGAAAGACTTTTATGACTGGAAAAAATATCAGTAGAATGCAAGTCAATTGACTACTGACTGATATTCTGGCAGTTAAGTCTGTCTAGTAGTACTTGATCAACAGCAGGACAGTTAGCAAACAACACAGTATTTGAATACAAAGAGAAAACAGTAGTAGCAGTAGCAGCAGTACAACAGCAAAGTAGTATTTGGCAATTTAATTAATTTATCATAATAACTATTTGTGCAATAAAACAAAATAATGCAAGAAAATATAATGAATGCCAACCCATCAGGTCTGGAAGGTGACGCCAATTTCAACAGAGGTTGTAAAGCTTTATAGAGACCCAACTTTGTTGAAGGAAGTTGACTTGAAGCTGTTGATTTAGCAGAGTCTCCTTTTCTAACATGAACCGACTTCGGGGACGCAAGATGAAACCTGGAACAGTGATGTTGCTCATCATCATAGCTGCTGGTCCCTGTGTTCAGGCGGCTGTTAGATTTCAATGTTTCATGCATATCTGTAAAGTAATTACAGCAACCTCAAGGTATTCGTTACAGAACAGTGGTTAACTAGCATTACATTACCAGCATTATTTGCTACAACAGTTCAAAACAAAAGGTAAAACCAGTCATTTTCAAGTTCACAGTGTTGCTGGTCTATGTTTCCGTAGCTCTCAGTGATATATCAGCTTGCGATATGATGTGTGACTGTGGACATGAAGCCAGTGCCAGTTCATCCAGTGCCAGTTCATCTCCCAACTTTCATTGACACAGACTGCACCTACTTCGGGAGTGAGGGCAAGGCAGAGTTGACACAGGCAGCTGGTCATGTCACAAACCAAAAAAGTTACCCATCTCGGCACTAACCATCTCAACACTGAGCAACTGTGCTTCCTGCTTCTCAAACAATATCGGTTTAATAACAACTATGGACAATTCCTGAAAACTGTACTTTTGCATCCAATGATAAACTGTGCACAACAATCAGCTGAAACCTATTGTTGGCTTGTAAAAAGTCACACCCCAACAATTCTGAAAAGTTCACATTGCTGGCAGTTAAACAGAAATCGAAAGTAGCAGTAGCAAACATTTTCCAACAAGATCACCACATTTACTGTCTTATAAGATTCCTCAGAGACTACACAAATGGAGACACGACATTTCACAATGCAAAAAAGGACAAAATGTCTAAGTTTATTTGTTAATAGAAAACAACTTGATCAAATACAATGCACCTAGCTCATTTTGTTTGCCTAAACTACTGTAACAACATTTAAATAAAAAAGCTATGTTTTTGTAACAAACTGCTCAGGTAATTAGTAACTATATAATTAAATTTAAAAAAGTAAGTGGGTACCAATCAACTCCAGTCAATATTTGCACAAGAACTGTAGCATAATGAGCATCTTTATTCGTCACAAAAGACAGATACAGACAGAAAGACAGATATGTACAAGCGAAATAAAAACTATAAAAAACTATATAATGAACTGACACCACAGAAAACTACCTTTGACATTATAACGAACTGTCAACTCCAGTATGGAAGCAGACCGCATATTGAAAATCACACTATCAGAAGACATTTCATCAACAGGATTCTTGTTAACCTGCAGTATCTAGCAACAGCAAACAAAAGAGGTTTTAAGCAAATGTTAGAAGAAATATGACAACAATGCAACTACATCACAGTTTGAACGTCGAAAAACACGAGTCACAAAACAATGCAAACACCATGTAGCAGATGAATAACGTGCACACAGGAACTAACACCAAACATAAAATCAACTGACTTGTGACAAACAAACCTGGTCTCCAGTACAAAGACCTGATTGTCTCGCAGCTGCATCAACACGTACTGTAAAAACACCACTGACACCACAACTACCATGACTAGCAAACGTCATGTCAAACGGCGGCCACAGACTACTGCAATGTTGGCGATGTAGTACCACATGTCGTATGTGAGAGTTTGTGGAACACGCGAGCCGCAGCAGCAGCAGCTGACCTTCCAAACCCTGTACAGTTACATTAACAGTCAACTAAACACAGAGTCTCACAAAGATCAACATTCAGCATTTATGAGTAGCCGGTAGTGATAAATTGTGCACATAACCAAAATTCTCGTAACAACATTTAAACAATTAATCATTAGTTTTCAGTCATGCCTTGAGGTGCAACATATAGCAATAAATACTCCAGCAGTACATTAGGAGAATTCCTCACACGGCACAATGCACTTGTTGACAAAATACACGTGTGAGACTGATAAATAAATATATTACACTCAACTGCTGGTGAATAAAACAGTCGAGTCTAAACTTATATATTACTAAATTTAATTCTGGCAGATATAATACATCAGTATATTATACCGGTAAAATGTACAAAAATCCTTGGGGCAACCAGCAACAAACCCTGGTTCACCTGGAACATGCATGTTAAAACAGTAAGTACATACTTTTTCCTCTAGCAATGAAGAGAACTTCTCTAGAATGTCAGTCATGTCTGGCAACATCTCAAAGTCGCGGAAGTGATTATTAACCCATAGGAGCATGACACGGACAACCTGACAGAAGAGTTCACAACAAAAAACATGCCGCTTAACAAACACCATGTCACTGTTTACTTATCTGACAGCAGTCAGTGTGCAAACAAATTTAACTTGACGCAGATTCAGAGACGGGCATAAACAAATCATTGTCTGGATTTAAAGCTATTCCTATATTTCACCCGGTCTCTACATGGCTCACATCAACCAAATGACATCCACACTGCAATCACTCCAGTCAATACTACCGAGTGAGCGAGTGAGCAGAGTTTAACGCCCCACCCGACACAGTATAGGTCATTTCGGAGGCGGTCTTCACAGCCAATGACTTGAATGATACTGACAATACTACCGAGTAGACAAACTGTTATAGCCTATTTGCATGAATTGAGGACTATTTGATACTCAGTCCACACATCATACAACCAATGATACTGAGCCATATAGAAATATGCCATATCACTTGAGAAACTATGTCAAACAACAGAGTTATGTCTCTTCAATCTCAAGAACACTTGCCAATAATGTTGCCAACCTTCAAAAACCATCACACCTCCTCCATACTGAACTACAGTAACTAGTCACACAGATACTACATCTCTTTCTGCCATGCACTGAATAACCAAACCCACAAAAGCTTTTACAAAACTTGATCCCTAAAACATCCATCACATGTAAATATTGTGTCATGTATTATGTATTACATGTATTATCATTTCCAATATACATCACAAAAAGGAGAGGAGACCACAACCAATCATCCACACTGCTTAGTAACTTTCTGGCAGGACATTACGTACCAACTCACCTTATCTCGGAGACTTGGATCTGCAAACCATTCAACCATCTTATCTGCAACACAAAGTGGCGAATCCAGAAATGTCCGATACGTTAACAGAAAGTCTTCCACATACTTTGGATCAACAGCTGAATGGTCCTCGACTAAATGCCGCACTAGCCTCTCTGGCGTTCCCTACATAGCAACGCAGTACAGCACTATTACAAACTAATGGGCTGGGTGTGGTGCTGTTCTCATCTCAGATGATTCCAGTCTTCAACAGAACACACAGCAGCACAAGCTAAGTCTCAGTCTTATCAACTGGAATGCATCATGTCAGTGTTAAAGGTTAAAGCCTAGTATAGCTCTTAATGGGAAACCCATCACGGAGCTACGGAGTGTCACTTGCCATATGGGATCACATAGTGTTACCTGCCACCCAACACAAGCGAACGCGCCCCGCCATAACCCCAGCCAAGCAGGCCGGTACTCGATTTACCTTCCCCGGAACGATGGAAGGCTGAGTAGACATAGGTAGATTGATAGCGGCCAGACTGGGAATCAAACCCACGACTGCTTGGTCGCAAGTCAGACTCCCTACCTGTTATGCCACTGAGTCACCCATACCGAGGCACCCAAATACAATACCGACCCATACCCAGTCATGCTCACACTCACCCATAATACTGAGTCACCCAAAGATGAGCCAACAGTGTTGGCTTGTCTTTACCATTTTTGTCTCACAGTTAATGTGATAGGGTTCACAGTTCATACGGTGTCGGGTGAATTCAAAACTCGTATCCTGACGACAAACTCTTTCTCTTTCAGCTTTCGCTCAACCAGCCTGAGCCTACTTATCCAGACTTTCTCCAGGTTAGGTCGGGTCCCAAAAGTAAACTTTTGGGAAATGTCAAAGCAGGAATTTTTACAGGCTGGACACGCTTTCTGTCACCAACCAACAATGTCAAAGCATTTCAAATCTGCTGGCAAATCCAGTGAAAGAGAAGACAACTGGCTAATTTTTACCCTGATGACAACAAGACCCGATTTACTGCCTCGACTGTCTGATCTCTTCTCTGTCACCAACACTGTTTTGCCAAATTCTTCTACACTGCCGATATTAGCCTCACCCTGACATAGATAACAGCAACAAAATACATCAACACAATATACATATCATGTGAGCAGCACACAGCAAATATCTAAACAAGCAGCTCAGCTGTCATTAAAAACCACACATCTCACAAATTCAGCTGGATCAGGTTATATTCTTCATGACTGTCTGTCTGTAAACAAGCAGACCTTTATTATGTGAACTTACTTCACAAACCAAAGCATAAACTTTAAACATTTCTTGGCACTTGTAAGGTCTGAAGATGCACACTGGCTACATAATGTTACAATCAAACAAAAAAAATCCTTTGGTAAATAAATCAAGCACAAGTCATACTGACCTGATGCATTATAGAGCAGAAAACGTTTTTCTTCACAAAAACAAGCTGACAATTAGCAACTCTGGTCTGCAACCCTCCATGTTGAATCTGATTATCCATTGTGGACGTGATGCCAAAACTAACACAGTTAATAATCACACCAGTAACTGTTTCTTACAAACTCAAAATCTACATGGACCAATGTTGCCAGCACGTGGCTTAATAAACACAATCACATTTTACCTACCTTATAGTGGGTGAAAATAAAATTTGGAAATATAAATGCCACAAAATTGATGCAGCACTCAGACAGAAATACAGCAGTGAAGATGAAATTGTCAACAGTTAAGTACTAACTACTACTTCTGATTTTTGTTGCACTGGCCGCCAATTTTCTGAAGTTACTGCAAGTTAGGCCAAGTACATCAGAAGAGAACTTCAGAAACTGTTCAAGCACGACTTCTGCAGGCTGCATGCCCTTTCATTCGCCAAACCAACGCATCAAAAGCACTGAACTTTCTTCACGTATTTACAAAATAAATAACCTTCAGACTAACTTTCTGCAACTCATTACTAAGCTGCAGGGATTTTAGGCCGTGGCCTTAGGGCCAAATTTTTGGCCCTGACCTTGCAGCTCAAGGACTTGGCCTTGAGCTAGAAACCTTGTGTGATATATGATTTTCTTCAACAGTTGTCTGTAAATGTTCTGCAAAAGGCAATGAATGACTTTATAATGACTCAAATGCCCAGGAATGACATAAAGTGACAGGCAGATGTCTGCAGGATCATTTTAGTTTACAAAATACTGCTCCAGCCATTAATATTAGACCTTGGCCTTGGCCTTGCCACCCAAGGCCAAGGCCTTGCCACCCAAGGCCTTGGCTTTGCACCCAAGGCCTTGGCCTTGCCACCCAAGGCTTTGGCCTTGGCCTTGCCACCCAAGTCCTTGGCCTTGCCACCCAAGGCTTTGGCCTTGGCCTTGCCACCCAAGTCCTTGGCCTTGGCCTTGCCACCCAAGGCCTTGCCGCCTTGCACTTTGTGGCCTTGTTAACATCACTGCTAAGTTGTGAGCATCACATAAACAGATTTCAATGAATGAACAATGAATAATATCACACCTATCATGTACTTCTTCAGCATGTCCATCGGGATAGACAACTTCGAGAGAGCCATTTAGAACGGCAGACCAGGAATCAATAACATCTCCATCATTGTACAGGACAGATCCGGCTCTCTCGATGACTTTATATTCCATCACAGCACACAACTCACGACGCATTGCTACTGTCATGTTACTAAATGCCTACACATCACGCACACAATGCAATCCTCAGTGAACCGGTCTGACATTAATGATTACAATACAATACAATACACTCAAAAACTGACTGGACCTGCCAGTTTAGTCTAGCGCATAAGAACTAAAAGTTTACAAAAATAACAAAATAATTTGACAGACAGCATCGCTGCAAGCTAAGGGTTCTGATCCTCCAAATTTCCCCTTAACATGGGGGGACTGGGGCTCCTCTCTAATACGATGTTCCCTGGGATCACATGAGTGTCCCTGCCAAATGGCATCTCATCCTGTCCAATAGCTTTAGCAGGGTGCACAAATGTGACAGACATACAGACAGACAGACACACATACCAACCCCGCTATAGGATCATCTGTCGCACTAAGCACAATTATCACTTTCAGCGATGACACCTAATAAAAACAAATAAATGCTAAAAATACCGATATATTCTGCATGTAGCTCATTAATTCTTCCACATCATTGTCTGTCCTGTCTGATGGAAGTTTCTCCAAAATTTCATGGACCGTATCACGAAAAACAACGGCCTAACAGAGGAAAAACAACAAAATAAACATCAAATACACACACTATATGAAGCTGTTGAGAACAATGTACAATTAGTCAAATCACTGTAAACAACATTCTAACAATTAATCGACTCAATTAAAATTTCATATAACAGATGTTAGTTTGTGATAATTCACATAATTTCTGTCTACTCAAAACTGCAATTTCATTCTGTTAGTCGGGGAGCACGTGTACTCCCGTGGGAATTTTGTGGTGAAAGCAAACCACTAGTGTGGATATATTAAGGGGTCCTAGAGATTCCCAAAAATGTTTGTTGGCACTCTGGGAAATGTGCGGGACT
>Ga0209679_1000675_pt1 | contig 12848 bp, 5 predicted proteins | sample WorMetHEROISLAND_4_FD_187408 | JGI IMG/M metagenome (GOLD analysis project Ga0209679, IMG submission 187408) | Marine gutless worms symbiont microbial communities from Max Planck institute for Marine Microbiology, Germany - Olavius sp. 2 HERON... ...
AAACACGCACGTGCAGAGCGCGCGGTAAATAATAACAGCGCTCCGGTCCGTATAGCGTTTCAACTTTCAGGTAGGTCCGAAGTGTCTCGCAATTTTTTCCATAGGTCCGAAGTGTCTTAAGACACTTCGGACCTAGGTCCGAAATGTCTTAGGTCCGAAGTGTCCTAGGTCCGAACTGTCCGGTAACCACTTACAATATGGCAGAACGGCTGTCAGAAAAATGTGACCATACCAAATCCGGATGTTTGCACGCAAAATTGGGTATAACGTGGCCTGTGTAGGAGATATCCCAGAAGATTCTTGTACCAAAGTGGGGTATTTGAGGTCGGCCAGTTTCATTCAAATTAGCCCCCGACCGAACTGTTGCCGTGGTAACGAAAAGATGGCCATAAAATTGGCTATAACTCGTCTTGTATTGGAGATAAGTGCCGCATTCTTGTACCAAATTGGGGTTTAGGGGTCGGGCAATGCAGGGATGTTAATGAGGCCAGCAAAGTGCAAAGCCGAGGCCAAGGCCGAGGCCAGATACCACAAGGCCGAGACCGAGGTCGTGGCCAAGGACAAAAAAAATTTGCGAGGCCGAGGCCGAACTCTGTGAGGCCGAGGCCGAGGCCAAAAAATGTGGCCTTGAGGCCGTGTTGGCCTCGAGGACTTAACATCCCTGGAGCAGTGTAATGGTATCGTTCAAACACGATCCTGACCGACCCCTGTTGATATGATAACCAAGTTTTACCACGTAGGGCTATACCGTAAGACAGCGGAGAGTGACCATCACGCAGCGTTATGCCACGCTTTCTAGTTATGATTATGATTATTATGATTATTATTATTATCTGCGTCAGACAAGCTTCTTCTAACCCGCCCCAGGGGCGGTTCTGGCACTAGCCAGATGGGGGCCAATGGGGGGCACAATTCTAGCTGGAGGGGCGGGGGCCACAATATGCAGCTGAATTAAGGATATTACTGGTATATTTAAGTGAAAGCCTAGGTAGGCTGGGCCAAAATGGAGGGCGGGGGCACTGGGGGCACATTTTTCATTGGGGGCGGCCCCCTGGCCCCCGTAGAACCGGCCCGGGGGGGCGGATAACAGACCGACAGAGGACACGTTTGCGTGGCTGTGTAGCGCTGATGCAGTAAGAAAGATGAACGAGCGGTTTTCAATCATCGACTGACTGCCGTTCATAACAGCCTATAGGCCGGTCTACTCACGTCCTCCCACAGGTACCGTACACCACACGCTGTTTCGGCGGTCTCAGGTATGTGCCGGTGTTGTTGTTGGCACTAAAATACGCGCGTCTGACTAAATGCCAAAGCTGACCTCCAGTCCAGGAGAGAAGCGCTACGTGATGTAAATCGCGTCAGCTGCCGTTACATAATGCAACTTCTTCCCAGTTAGGGCTACACGCCGTCGTGCTGCTGTGAAAGTGAACTTCGTTAAAGGTATTATGACTGCTCAGTACCTGCGCGCCGGCGATAGCGCGGTGAGCAGATATATTGTTCTCGGTGTTAGTCTGTCTGTGTATACAACCTGTGTTATGTGTCATGAAAATAACCCGAGCGACTAATGATACTGTCACGAGAGGTAATAAATATATAAATCGTTTAAACATAGTTTTCGTCATGATATAAGGAAATTTTCATTTACATGTCGTATTGTTAATATCTGGAACAGTTTACTCAATTATGTTATTGATGCCAACACTGTTGATATATTTAAGACACGTCTAGATAAGTTTTGGAAAGACCAAGATGTGTATTATGATTTTACGTGTGAATTACTGGAATCGGAGACCGATCTGAGCGTTAGTGTGTATTGAAGTACAATTTTTGATTTAAGTAATTCGTGTGTATATGAAGATGCGGGCATAGAGGCACGTGCCTGCGTCCGTCAATCACACTGACTTGACTTGACTTGACGTACTTGTTACGGTACGGTTGACTGTTTCGCCGATTTTGACATCGTTTCAGTAGGCTGGTTAGAAAGCCGCAGTACGCGAACTAGTCGCCTTGAAGTATGTCTTACTTCTGATATGTTAATGCTATATTTCTGTCCGTAAAGACGGCGACGGCGAATAGTTCAGTCATGCACGCTGCAGGCACCGTGTTACCAAGTGTGAGTCATAAACCCCACATGCAAACTCTTGTCCAGATCTTTGCCAGATATTGAACGATACTCAACATTTCTTAACTGGCACATTCGGCAGGAAATTTGCAATAAAGTCGCTACACTACCTTGTGGAATATTAATGTCAGAAAACGAGTGCCGTGTATGCTGGGGCGCTGTTTTGCAGAAGATTCTTCTGAACTTGCCAGAGACCTATTGTATGTCATTCTGTCGTTCAGCAACTGTTGTGACTAGAGCTGTCGAATTAACGCGTTAATTAACGCGTTAACGCGTTAAAGAATTAATCGCGATTAAAAAAATTAACGCCGTTAAAAAAATTAATGCACATACATAAATTCTATGAAGCAAGAGTTCCAGTGTGCAGTTAAACTGCGGTTATTTAACGATAGAATAATATTCAGTTAATTATTAAGAACAAATGTCGGTTAATTTGTCAGTTGTATATCATTGTTTGACGGCAAGTGCAACAGTGGTCGCATCTTGTGGATAAGTCGTGAACAGCAAGACATGTAGTCGTTCGCTGACGGCAACCTACAACATGAACTATACCTGTCGAATTGATGCGTTAATTAACGCGCTAACGTGTGATTAAAATAATTAATCGCGCGATTAACGCGATTAAAAAATTAATCGCTCGACAGCTCTAGTTGTGACAGAATAGTCATAATCCGGTATCGACGAATATCAAACCGATGTAGCAGAATTTCGATAGGGCCTACTCCGAGCTGTCTCTTCCATCAGCAACTGACTGAATATCGTTCTTGTGCGAAGGAGGTGTTTTGCTCCAACGTCTTTATTCTTTGTAGCAGAAAACGCGCACAGTCGGTCATTCTGTGAATTTTTCGGCGTGGTTAATGTGAATAAGCTTGATGCACGATGAAATATTTCGCTTTGAAATATTTAAAAATTTCGTGGAAATTTTGAAATATTTCAAGACCCCTTCTTTGAAACATTTCATGAAATTTTCAATTTTCATTATAAAGTGACTTAGAACTTTTAAAAACATGATTAAAGTATATGAAGTTAGTAGGAAATGCATAATGTTATTCATGCATAACAAGAGACACTTATCTTTATCTGGTTTACTTACTTTGTTGCAGTGAACTATACAGCCTGCACCCATAGTCCATCGTGAAATCTTTGAAATATTTCAGAAATATTTCACGAAATATTTCATGAAATAGGCCTATTTCACGCCAAAAAATTTAATGAAATTTTACATCACTCTTGTTGTCACTAAAGAACATGAATCTAGCATCGTTCAGCAACTGTTTTGAGCAGGTGAGTCTTGCATGTCGCATTGTTTCAATCTAGTCTTCAGCAGACGTTTCTTTAAACGCTTCAAACCAAAATCGCAGCAAAAAAATGATCCGTACGTGGGCTGTTTAGTGCGTTTGTCCAACTCGTCTACTGCCTTCACATTATCTTCAGTTCATGCGCGCTTGGTAAGCCGTTGCCATGCTTTTACTGACGGTATAATTTCAAAAACAAACATTTCGCAAGGTAGTGTAGCGACATCTTTATGAAATGCGGTAGGATCTGTAATGACTGGTTTATTGCGAATTTTCTGTGGAGTGGGCCAGCGAAGAAATTTTGAAAATCGAAAAATGTTATGGAAAGGTTAAGAGCGAAAGTGTCCGTGTGTGTTTTTACCGCGCGATGCACACAGGTAAATCGCACACCTTGCTAAATGACAGAGCGACGACAGACTCCGCAACCCATGAATAACGTTTTTCATCCGCCGCTGACATTTGCCAGTGTGCCCTGATATATGCGCGTAGTGCAAAGCGCGGTATTGCTATTGTAAGTCGTCCGTCTGTCCGTCTGTCCACCTGTCCGTCTGTAACGTTGACGTACCGTGAGCGTATAGGTTGGACTAGATCGAAATTAATTACACATCTCTTTTTAGGGTCTTCGCGCTCGGAGGTTGCATACGCACTTTCGATTGGTACGTAAATCAATGACCTTGGATGACCTCGAACGACCGTTTCGCATTCTGTTTCAAAATACAGGTGTTTTCGGAGCTGACCACCAAAAAGTCAATGAAGATAGATCCATACAGCGGCAAAGATGTAGCGCAGTGACTGTAGTTTCTGGCAATATAAGATTTAAGCGGATATTCGCGGGGGGGGGGGGGGGGGGGTTCCCTGGAGACGAGGCGTCAAACGACAGTGAAGTAATCGAGTCGACTTTCAGTGCTTTCGGACGCTACGTCTTCGGCATCTTAAGAAATGAGGCCAATGTTATTAACCAGTGTTATTTAGTCCCTTGTCGTCTTTCCATGCACTGACCGCAAAATATATGATCTTGAGTGCAGTGACCTTGAATGGCCATTTTACGTTAAATTTTCACTATTAAGAACAGCGCTTTCGGAAAATATTTTACATACTGTAGAGCCTATTTATAGAATATTTTTGTTGTATCATGTGGTGGTGACCAGCAAAGATGTGCGCAAGCGGACCGTGATCCACAGAATATTTGGCATCCGCGGAAGGACTGTGGGTCTTTCGTAGACGAAAAGTTGCGGGCGCTATATCGTAGTCCCTTATCGCCTTTCCACAGACTCTGTAACACGACCTTAAATGACCTTGAATGGCCATTTTGCGTTAAATTCTGTTTTTCGCCCGTATGTTTGGAGCTCTGAAGCCTGGCTTTCGAAGCTTGACTACTGTTAAACTTGTAGTGAATACTGTCGGCGAACTTTAAACCGCAAAGAAAATCTGCAGCATCGCGCGGTTTCCTTGCGACAGCACGGCTTTTTTGTTACAAGTTTTGTCTTGTACGGCGCTGTTGAGCTTCGTTAAGCGGCGCGTAATGATTTTTGATAGATTGATTGATTGACTGGAGTGTGGAGTGCTTAAGCTCCCCTAGTGGGCCTCCGAACACATTTTGATGCATTACAAAATGGTATAATACACGTACAAACTTTATTCATAATAGCAACAGAAAGACCTTTTACACGTCTTGATATGTTTTAAAAAATGTAATTTTTAGTGGGGGCATGACCCCAGCCCTCTTCTGCATACGCCACAGGGCTAAGGTCTATTAATAATGGCGAATACTGAACAAATTATATTGTTCATTTTCACAGTTTTTCACACTATAATGTTTGCTAATTGACATTTGTGAGAAAATCTTTTTACAGAGTCACACAGCACGTTAGCATACTTGTTAAGGTCCAATGTTAGTAGAAATCGTTATTTCGGAATATAGATCTGACCTATAAACGTGTACTTAAAAATACAGTTGCAGGCTTACAGAGTTCTTGGTTCGGACGTACTGAACATCGTGGACTCATTTTGTGACATACATAACTCGTTTTGACAGCCTTAACAATTTGTACATAAATTGTACATCTTGTTAAGGTATAGACAGTGTTTTCGAATGGACTAATATATGGCAGCTGAAAACTGCCACCAGCGAATGCGTTGCTCGTCGTATTTTCTGCACGCTCCCAGCTATCCAGCAATGACTGCCTGTACTCCCTTTGTAATATGCCATTGCCGTGGCATTACAAAGGGAGTACGGGTAGGTGAGTACTAAAGATTTAGGTGTTACCATGGATAATGGGCTTGTTTTTGATAAGCATGTTGCAAATATTGTACACACTGCTTCTACTAGAGTTTATCTAATCTTAAAGAGTTTTTTTTTGTCTAGAGATCGTGAAATCCTTGTCAAAGCCTATGTTAGGCCTACTTATGCACGACCCATCTTGGAATACTGTTCTGCTTCTAAGTTCTAACTCGACACGAGACGTCGAGTACTGTATGCCTCCGCCTGTGCCGTGACAGTTCCAGCATGTTATTCCACCGTGACCTAGCTTGAACTGTGACCTTTTGAAACGAAAATTTAACGCATTCATCTCTGTCCCATAATACATCATTGATGTAAGTTTGGTGAGAATTCGGCTAATACTTTTCAATACATTGTGTTAACAAGTCCAGAAAGTACTGTTTCCAGCATACTTTATTCCACCGTGACCTTGACCTTTGACCTTTTGAGTGACTCCAAATTGTGAAGCGTTCATCTCTGTCCAACATTGCATCGTTGTTGTAAGTTTGGTGAAAATGTGTCAAATACTGTGCAAGACATCGTGTTAACAATATTTCGTGACGCACGGACGGACGGACGAATGCACGTACGGACGAACAGGACAAAAACAGTATGCCTCCGGCCACACTACGCTGGGCGGACGCATGAAAACTCGACGCAAAAGATAATGGTCGTTCTTTATTAAGCCGTGATTACAACTGCGATTCGACTACGACAAGACTACGACGAAAAAAATGGCATGTTTATTTTTTTCTCGCGTCGCGAATAGCGTCGAATGGAAGCAGGCGCGCGCGATACGTCGTAGTCGTATCGTAGTCGAATCGCAATTGTGATATAGGCTTTACACAGAGGGCTACCATAAAAAGTTAGCTTAATCGATCTATTTACAGGAGCGCTGACATTTCACGCCACTCAGTGACAGACGGAGTCGTTTTTTTGCAGCATCTGATTCCGTATGTTACAGAACAATAAAAGCAAACTCGATGGTACTGCTGTAGACGCTCAGAACAGAGCAGCGATATGCAGTCATCACGCACTGTTAGTACCGTACGTAAAGCGGCCGTATCCCAGACCGTACATAGGCCTCCCGCCGCAATAAATCCACCGACCGCGGGTTGCCTCGCGAGGGGTGCTTGCTAGAGAGGCAAGATCCGTGATTATCAGTGTATCGCTTTGTAACTGTTTCTGTTCTACTAGAACGCACTTTAATTCCGTATGAGAATTACATTTCCGGTATTTGATGATCAGCAATTTTTATATATGAGACTCTCGCGGACTCTCATCGCGGATTAGTGGCTGTTTGTCAGATTTTCAAGCTCACCAGCTTTCCTTTTAGATCCTTTATTCTTTAACTTTCTGTTTGGTTCGATATCTTAGACTAAGCTAGCTACTCGGTAGTTTTTAAACGCACGTTAAAAATTTAAAATCTTCTCATCGCATTGTGTCGCATTCCACCTAAGAGATGTGTGACAGTTAGTGCACTCTTCGCTGTTGACTGTTACATTTAGTACACTGAAGGGAAGACTGACCTATATGTGATGCCAGATTTAGACCTTATGTGTTGTTATCGAATTAAATCGAATGAAATCGTAGTGGATCGAAATACTTGAGCAGTATCGCCCATCACTAAAAAGTACCGACCTTCATCTGCTGCCAACACGTCGGACTGGTGATGCGCAATATTAAGAAATTCCGACGACAACATATCGTCACTTAGTATATCACAGAATTGTTGTGACGTTGTTCGTTGCGATCATTTTTCAACATCACAACGATACGATTGAAAAGTTATTATTATTTTTATTATTGTAATTACCTATTATTTTAATGTAGCACATGCGGCGTAGCGGATAACGTAGCAAGTGCCTCTATATCTGGCACTATCTGCGAACTAAATGGCGCTATACAAATTCATATTGTGTTGTATTGTATTGTATTGTCAGTGGCTCATGCACAAAATCGGTAAATAGTACGGTATGCTGTGTATGAACCATGCCGCTGTGACTATGTAGAGACCCAAACACGCTTTAAGGCTGGCTAGCATTCGTCTTTGGCGAGTTGCCAGATCTGCCTATACCCAACACAGCGGCCAGCTAAGGTGCGGTTTTGGTCCAAAACGGCATAAATATTTATACAATGTGCAGCAGAAAAGTATCCCCTAAAGTTGTTTGCCATTTTCTAAGCAACCACTTGGAATTTTTACAACTTACATTCTGTTAGGCTACAAAATAGTATTCAGCCTTTATGATGTATACAGTATGGTGCCCTGTTCGTTCATAGTCTATAGACTAGCATTTGTGGCCACATTTTTAGTTGGAAAGTTTTAGTTTAACTGAAAATAAAAACTTTGTGCCCATCACTGCTCCCCTCTTTGCGCAGTCTGCGAATCCTTTACTCCATTTTATTTGTTCAATCATGACAATGACTGACTGACAAAATTTAGTTAAACTTTTACTTAAATTTAGTTCAGTTGTTTTCTAACTAGTCTAAATTGAAAACAACTTTTGCTAAACAGAAAAAAATAGTTAAACTTTTTTCAAACTTTCTACACTTAACCAGTTGGCTTCTCCAACCCACGTCCATCTCCGCTATACATTCCCAGCTTTCAGCTGGGTACTGTCACTTTGGCTGGCTGGTGTCTGTCTTCTGTCGCGTGTCAGTGTGTCTGTCCGCGTACGAGCTGGGCCCCGCGCGTACGCGCCCACGAGTGATACTGTGTAGCAGCGTGTCTCATTTATTATGCGGCCGACCTATAAGCCGCGTTTCGCATCCTGCCCGTCCGTCTGTGTGTCCGTCCGTCTATCTGTCCCGCACGGTCTCGCAACTCGAAAACAAAAAAACGTAGAAAAATCAAAATTGGCATAGGTGTAAGTGGAGTGCCAATTTTTAGATAAAGGTCAAAGTTCAAGTTACACCGGACGTAAAAACCACAAAAAAACTTGCGTCATATTTACTTACGGGGCGGCCGGTCAAGCGCATGCGGATCCCGCGCGGACTGCAAACTAGGCCTACGCCATTGTTAGGCTTAATTCACTGTCGGCGCCCGAACATGACACGCTCGGCAACTGGACAGACGGCCGCATGTCATGTCGGCACTCGGCGCCGACGTGCTTTCTTGTTAGCATGCATTACGTATACAGCAATACAAGAGTCTCTCAGAGCGAAAACAAAGCGAAACAGTTCAGCACGACGTGGTTTTAAGACTTCGGTATACTGCGATATATCGTGATATTATGCTGTTCAACTAGCAGCACAATGCTGAATACTACATACATTGAAAACATGGTACAGTGTAATGGTAGACACATCAAGCATGTTTGTTGAATTGAAATCAACGACGCTTGTGCTCTGGACCTGAAGTCGTTCTGCATTTTCACTCGTGCAACAGACCTAGGCCTATATGCCTATTAAGCTGTTATGCTGCTATGTGTTGGTTATTATTGTTCAACATTCGCCAGATGGCGCCACTGTATAAAATGAATTACTAAGATTTCGTGTGAATATAACATGTTAGGCATACACTTGCCTTGATGTATGCAAAAATCATTTACTTATCTTCAGTAGTTTTCTAGATATTTGGGAAAATGTAGAGTAGCCTCGTTTTTTGGACCACCCTGTAGATGCAGATGACGTAGGCTGCAGCCAGTCTGTTGATCCTAGAGAGGCGGTGTTTGCAACTGGTCACGGGGAAAGTGAAGTGACGTCTCAAACACCGGTATTGGGTCAGCTTTTGATCGCTTATAAAACCGCGGTATTTGTCGATACCGGGATAATTGCGCATCACTACGCCGGGCAACTCGAAAGCCGAGCGAAAAAATACCGCATAAGCACACACACACACATAGGCCTACACACACGCACACCCTCACGAATACACAGTGCGCTGCCCGCGGTGCTTCGGGAAAACCTGTATCGGTTAGTTGTGAACGCTGGTCGTTCACGGAGAAGGGAAAAGGTCAGCGGCGTCGAAGAAACATCGAAGACTGGCAGACAGGAAGAATGATTGGCGGTGCACCTGAACTGCGACGAACACTGTGTACATCACGCGGAGCAAGCCGTATTATCTATCTTCGACGTCGAAAACTACTTTAGCCCGGTGTTAACGGCGTCGACGACACAATAACCGATCGCTTTGGTGATGACCGTAACATCTACACTGGATTAACGAGTACACTTGAATGTTTTCCTATCTTGTTTTGACGTCGGAGCACCTCTGCAAGGAAACGACAGGCTGTACAACGGGCCCACAGCTGTGCACGTCGTTCATTGCTGTGGTCCGTTGCGGTACGTTTAATTACGTTAGCATCTGTTGCAACAGTTACGGTATAGTGATTCGCGCTGTTCAACGTATACACAGCAACAGACCGTCGTCGGAATATACCGTCGCTGAAAGGGGGACGGCATACTGGTGACAGGGAACGACTGGTGACGATGAGTGCTGCTGATTGTCTGGGCGAAGTGAAAGCTTCCGTGACGTGAGGACACGATGGTGATGGAATTCGACCAGTACCTGCAGCTGTGTGACGTCACCGAGAGCCACTACCGGGCGCTGTACGACTCGGTGATGAGGCCGCCGCGCGTTGACGTCTATCACTCGACGGCCGTGACCCGGTCTACTGGCTTGCCGACCCCGTCGACGGAGGACAAACCAGCGAGCGCTGACGGCGACCCTCAGGACGGAGACGTGCCATCGCCGAAGGAGAACCGCTGCAAGTGGGATTGCAACTTCGACAACGATGAGACTGAGACCATCCTTACTTCACATACGGTGTCGTTCGTTAACTGCGTTTCTAGTATCAACGTTTTAAGCCTCCGCCGCCGGTAGGCGCCGGCGGAGGCTATATGTTTTCGGGTCATCCGTCCGTGCCGCTCTCCGTGCGTCCGTCCGTGATTCACGTGGTAGTTTTATGTTTCCGCGATATCTCCAGTATCTGTTGACGGAATTTCGCCAAACTTTTGTCACTGGCGCATCTTGGGACACATATGACCTAATTACGTTTTTGGGTCAAAAGGTCAAAGTTCAAGGTCACACCATCGCGGCGGAGGCGCACAGCACTTGACGCTACCGTCGAGTGCAACTTTTTCTAGTTTCATTCACAAACAGTGGCGTCGCCAGGATTTGGTGCGAGGGGGGCACGAAACTAAGAGAGTAATTTTTACTGGATAGGCAACCACATGGAGTCAAATGTCAGAGTTTGTGCGGCTCTGAAGTGACGTGAAAAATTAAACAGTTGGAAGTCGAGGGGAACACGTGCCACAGTGCCCCATATCTGGCGACGCCAATGTTCACAAAGATAAGATAAAGATAAGATATTTATTGAAATACAACCATTAACGCGGTTGAAATGATACAATGCTGTTTATATAGGCTACCACATCGCGAAAGCAAAAAAACGTTATAAGTAACATCAATTAGTTTTATAAACAAACACGATCATGAAAATTATCAACTGAAACTTCAAAACTTATTGAAAATGTAGTGTTATACAAACTGGTCTAAACGCCTAAGGTATACTCTATAGTTTGACTTTTCCCAAATGGGAGCCGTCGTCCCTGGGTGTGATCCGTTCACCAGCTGTCTGTTCCACAAGCTTAGGAATGGAACAGTCAATAGGCGTTGCGCAGTCAAGGTTTATCCCCTGAACAAATTTACTGTTCTGGTGGTGTCACGTATATTGTATTATACGCAATAGGTGGCGTCGCTGAAAGCAATTATGACACTGACACCTTTGCGACAGATTTTACCGCGGCCGCGCGTGGTCCGTCTGTATGTGTGTCTGTCACACTCGTGCACCCTGCTGAAGCCGTTGGACGAAATGAGATGCCGTTCGACAGGTATACTCGTGTGTTCCCAATTAACACTGTGTTAGGAGCCTCGGTCCCCATGGGAAGGGGAGATTTGGTTTAATTTGCAAAACTGTCGAATCACTTTGGCTCTTATTGAAACGTAATTGTAGGCCTAAGTTTGGTTTCTGCTGTAAGGAATTGCTTCATATCAGAGCTCCGTTTAAACGTTCTGCCAGCAAATTATTCATATGTGTACAGAATCCAAATCACTGCCTTTGCCAACTCCTTCCCCGAAGCAGGCCTTCTCAGTTGACTCTAGGCATAGGCGGCATAAATAGCCATTACCTCAGTGCAAATACATTACCGGTATGTATAAGAAAAATTCGATTGTGAACTGGCGCCTGTTTACGTACACTACTGTAATTGCATTTTTTCTTGGGTTGCAACCTTTAATGAAGTTACTTTACTGTTATTGTTAGGAGTATATGCCGCAGGAGCAGGAGTTGGGGTTTAATAGAGCGGGTTAGTGGGCGAAAATCATAGGATCTGAACAGTTTAAAGGTTACGTAAACAGCAGTTGATAGATTCGGGTTTATGGACTCATTTTGTGACAACGCGGGCGCAATCGAAGACGGAGCAACACAGATGAGGATCTCCTTCCTCCCTCCACTCCGCTTCTTCCTCCGTTTAAATTTAGGTGTAAAACGTGTGTAATTATGGAGAATGTAACCATGGGGCACCTGTTCATTTGTAAGTAAGTAAGTAAGTAAGTAAAACGTGGATTTATATAGCGCATACCGTTTTAAAAACCTTTAATGCGCTGGTCACACTAGTAAAGGCTAAAAATGATTGTCTTAAGTTAAGAAACTGCCCAAAACTATCAAAACTACGCGCCGAATCTATGGGTTTGTCTGGTAACGAGCTCCAGACCGTCGGGCCCGCAATCGAAAAAACCCGACGGCCGTAGGTGCTATCGGACTTGAATTCACACTCGAAAAGGTGTCGGATATGAAAACGTATGAAACGTTCGGCACACGTCAGTGTCGTAGCTGTTAGCTGTGTCTGTGCGCTGCGACTATACACGGATTCAACCAGCAATATTGTTGTGTTGCTATGTTTATGCGCAGTCACAAGCTAACTAGGTTTCTAGGTCACCTGCTGTGCCTGTTGTAGGCCTACGTACGTCATACGAATGAAGGAAAACAGTCATGTAACTATATATAGTCTAACTACTAGCCTAATATACTATGAGGCCAGAGCAGCAAACTGCCTCCGGTCTGGTGCGCTTAGGAGCCCTGTCTGTTCGTGGATATTTTTTTACTCGAAAAGGAATTGCAGAAATGAAAAATAAGCGCAAATAGAAAATGACACAAAAGTACAGGCA
>Ga0209679_1000676_pt1 | contig 12838 bp, 7 predicted proteins | sample WorMetHEROISLAND_4_FD_187408 | JGI IMG/M metagenome (GOLD analysis project Ga0209679, IMG submission 187408) | Marine gutless worms symbiont microbial communities from Max Planck institute for Marine Microbiology, Germany - Olavius sp. 2 HERON... ...
GGGTCACTCATCGGCTCCAAAACGTGGGTCGGGTCGGGTCGGGTCAGAGTTTGTGTGGGTCGGGTCGGGTCGGGTCCAGAAAAAGTGACCCGCGTCCATCTCTGGGCGGCCATGCCCCCCTCCCCCCCAATCCGGCCATGGCATACACTGTGGTCAATTGATTCTCAGGAAAATTAGTAAATTGGTGTCACCAGATGTCAGATTTAAGGCTGAAATGCAGCAAATTCGATTTCCGCTGGGGCTCTGCCCCAGACCCCGCTTACAGCACTCGCCAGACCCCTTAGCTGTGTTTAAGGGGCCTATTTCTAAGGGGAGGGAGAGCTTGGACAGGGAAGGGGGAGGGGAAGGGAACAGGGAAGGAAAGGGAAGGGGGTAAGTAAGGAGAAGGGAGGGGAGGGTTGCCCAATTTGGGAGTCTGGATCTGCCAGTGGGCGGGCCGGCCTTTGTGCAGCTGAGATCATCCGTCCAGTCATTGACCGTCATTTCGTACGCTCCATGTGACAGGCCCAGATCGTAGCTTTCAGTGATCCAATGCAGGTCACAGTAGATCAAATTAAACATCCCGTTTCCGTCGTCAGTCTCAAAAGCTAATACGCTCATTGTGCCATTTGAGGCCGATCCGTCGAACGCCAAAGGTTGACTGATTTCCAGTTCGTCAGGGTTGTTGAGGTTCATACAAGTCAATGGTTCATATAAGTTTAATGGTTCACCAGAGTACAGATCAATCGACAGCTGGCTTACAGCTTCAGTTGCGAAACAGTGTCGGGTTAAGTGAACGACTGTATCAGACAGGGATGTTAGGTCTCGGCACAGACACACACACATTGAACGGAAACAGTATCTCCGCCATTCACTCAGTTCACTTGCGGAGATAACTAGGCATATAAAGTGGCGGATTTAGAGGGGCCGAGCCGGCTCCGGCCCCCCTTTGGGCGACGGACCGACGCCGTCAGTGATAAGCGACGGTACTCTATTATGGCGACGCCATCGCCAGTTATAAGCAGGTAACTTACAGCGACGCATCAATCATTATCTCTCTCTTCAAACACGTCGTGCAAAGACGACACGAAGTCACAAGGCTGAAATAATGTAAGTTGCCTATCTGAAGTTGACAACACTAAATGTAAATAAAGCTGAACATTAGACTGATGCTGGTAGGCCTGCCTGCATGGAGAAAGACAGAAATGCAGAATTTCTGTCTTTCTCCATGCATGGCATGCAGCCTGATGCAGGCAGGCCGACCAGGACCAGCATCAGTCTAATGACATCTAGTGAGAGACAGAATTTATTTGTCATCATGATGTCATTTGCACTTTCGGTCATGTTAGCTAGTGCCAAATTTTGATCGTTCTGCTGTAAAACATGCTCTTCAGAATATTCAAAATGATTGCCACCAGTGATTTTCTCACAGCTTTAGAGTGCACCAAATTCGTTTTCGGCTGGGAAGCTTACAGCGCTCCCCCAGACACCCTAGCTGGTTTAAGGAGGAGGGGAAGGGAAAGGGGAAGAGGAAGGGGGAGGGGAATGGAAGAGAGAGGAGGGAAAGGGGGAAGGGGACGGGACGGCCCCTAACGCAAATTCCTGGATCCGCCCCTGTTAAATACTAATATAGGCCTAGCTGTGAACATAAGTTGTGACCAAGGTTTTACAAGGCAGTACAGTTACGCAAACCGGATTAACGCACGCACGCACACGCACACACACGCACACTTACCTGATGGCCAAGCCACTGATGTCAGATAGAAAATGACGGCGTATAATAACATCTTGCTAGATCCACGTTTGCTGTAGTTTTCAGATGAAGTAAAACTTCACCAATAAACCGAAAATAATTGCAACGGTTTCTCGTTGTCGTTAGCAGCAGACGACAACAGATAACCAACGAGCAGATAACGCGTGACGTCCTCTAGAACAATGTCCAACAGTCGCTGCAGCAGCTGCATTCTGTAAACTCCGCATTGGACCAAATAGCCGCGTGAAATCTAACAACGAGTGAAGACTGGTCTATAACAGAAGTAACCGTTTAGGTACAATAGGTTTATCTCACAGGTCACTATTTTCGAATGAATTGCACAATAGCCGTTCTTAAGCAACTGGTTCGATCCAAACCAGTGTTCGAATTACATGGAAGCTAGAGTATGCCAGACCCAGACCCCCTTACTTATTTTCACTACCCCGTAGGGCCCATGCTGTTGCGGAAAACTTGGATACGGAGGGCTCCCACACTTATTTTTCTGTAACTCGATTACTGATCCAAACCCGTACAAAGTTATTATCCGGAATATCCTAAAGACACTGAAATGGTTCTGATTTTACTTATTAATGTTCAACTTCATCTCGCGATTTCCCAGTTTAATGTGACGATAATTTTCTTCCTTCTATACTATTGACTATTTTGTTACATACTGTTGACCAGTTTTCCAAGGCTCTGCTTTCGGTTGACTATTTTTTCATAAAAGTACACTAACTCATCAGTTCTCATTTCATCTTTTTTCTTTACTTAAACCATCACCTTTATACCAATCATTGCTTGGTACTTTCAACTCTGATACAGATACAGATACAGATACATGGCCAGAAATATATCTTAGATGCAGATACTAAACGCTGTACTTGAAATATATAAATACATATATAACAAGCTGTGGTGCGGGACACAACAAACCCCGCCCCCTGCTGCTGTTTTTGGCCTTTCGCTACGTCGCAGCAGGGGGCGGGGTTTGTTGTGCCCCGCACCACAGCTTGTTAGTCATTGAAAACAGAAATATCAATTCACTAGACCGTTTTACAGTGTATGTTCAAAGTGTCCGCCCTTTGCGTTGATGCAAGCGCGCAGACACTTGCGGAAGCTGGCAATTGTTCGCTTCTTGCTGCAGCTCGTCCCATATCATCAGAAGCGCTGTCTTCAGCTGTTCTTCAGTTGTGGATTCAGACGATTATTTACAGAATATAACGACGTATAATATGACGTCATTATTAAGCTAGTACTCGGTTGTTTTGCAGTTTTAATTTAAACAAGATAACAGGTTTACTTACTGAAGTCACAGAGGCGCGTTCACTTGAAAATAACGCATTGAAAACCAAAAGTCGCACCATTTACGCACACTTTTGTAATATTGCACAAAACTTGTTTCTTCAGTAGTAAATTTTCTCCCCAATAATCGCTGAAAATTTCATGCAAAAATATTACGTTGAAGTTTTTGTAAGGGGTCTTTTTCGCCGCACACTGTAGATATGATATAAGATACTTATTTACCTATTGAAGTCAAATGTACGTATCAGAGTTGCATTTAAGATATTTCCCATCACTGAATTATATTGCCGATAACATATATACAACTTTGCTATGCTTGCAATTCAGTTTGCTTGCAGGCATAATTACATTCGTCATGTCTCTTGTTTATTTGCTGAACAAGCATGCGTACAATAATCATGTAGACGCTTTGCATAATTTCCGTTTATTATCTCCGCCAAGTGAACGAAGTGAATGGCGGAGATAATGTGTTCGTTCGATGTGTGTCTGTCTCTCTGTCTGTGTGTGCGCAGCGGACCGGTAGGAGTTAAATGCTAATAGCTCAAAAACGGTTAAAGCTATGGACTTCAAATTTGGCACACATGTTCCCAGAGACAGTCCAGATATGACCACCAAAAACTTTTCCAAAAGGGGGCGTGGCGGGGTCACATGACCCCTTAAATTTTTGGGCGTTAAATGCTAATAAGTCAAAAACGGTTAAAGCTACGGACTTCAAATTTGACATAAGTCTTCCCAGGAAGAGTGACACGGGAATCAGTACCACAAGTTCAACAAATTCTTCAAAACACAAATGACAAATGACATCCTAATTTTTGGGCGTTAAATGCTAATAACTCAAAAACGGTTAAAGCTACTGACTTCAAATTTGACGGGCATGTTTCCAGGGACAGTTCGGACATGACCCCCAAAAATTTTTCCAAAAAGGGGCGTGGCCAGGGTCATGTGACCCCCAAATTTTTCGGCGTTAAATGCAAATAATTCAAAAACGATTAAAGCTACGGACTTCAAATTTGGCACAAGTGTTCCCAGGGACAGTCCCGGACATGACCCCCAAAAAATTATCCAAAAGGCGGCGTGGCCAGGGTTACGTGACCCCCTAAATTTTTGGGCGTTAAATGCTAATAACTCAAAAACGGTTAAAGCTACTGACTTCAAATTTGACGGGCATGTTTCCAGGGACAGTTCGGACATGACCCCCAAAAATTTTTCCAAAAAGGGGCGTGGCCAGGGTCATGTGACCCCCAAATTTTTCGGCGTTAAATGCAAATAATTCAAAAACGATTAAAGCTACGGACTTCAAATTTGGCATAAGTGTTCCCAGGGACAGTCCGGACATGACCTCTAAAAATTTTTCCAAAAGGGGGCGTGGCCAGGGTCACGTGGCCCCCTAAATTTTTCGGCGTTAAATGCTAATGCTTGGCGGAGATATGCACTCTCATGAGCGCCTTCTAGTTGGAAAAGTGTCTGTTAATATTATAGCTTTACGCAAATGTCACAACCGCCGCGGTTAGCGAATGAACGACCAGTTGATTTCGAGTTCTGCACATAGCCGTTTTCAGACTGATCTCTGTCACAGATAGTTGGTACTGGATTCTGCATGCCTACTTCTATTAAACAACTGTGTCGCCGTCGTCAGGCATCGGTAAGGACGCTATTGAATACTGCGGCGCGATGCAGACGTTGAATTATACATATCCAAAAATTCATCATCCTGCTACACGTCATAATGCCGTCTCGCATGACTGCCCAGTGCCCACTGCAGACATGCGCAGAGGGGGTTTGGGGAGTTCAAACGCCCATTGAGGACAGATAATTTTTCAGAACAAAAACTGTAGGCAATGCTACGACGAGTGTTCAACCTAGGCCCCATTTAAACGAAAGGTATAGACAAATGAGGACACATTTATTATCAGCCGCACTTCTAATGCCAATGTGCGGGCGTGTATGTGTGTGTCTGTCTGTCCGTCCGTATAGGTCTGCGTGTAATGATTTCTTGTGTAAAATATTTCCAAAAGTTATGAGCGGCGGCTTTTGACGAAATTGTGTGGGGAGGTGGGGCATATGACCCAGAAAGGAATCGATTAAATTTTTATGACGATTCGGTTTCTTTCATGGATCCTGGATCATTTTCCAGGACTCTTTACCATTAGCAGATATTGCACAAACTGGCATTTTGCGATGCATCTCAGCAAGCTATAAACTGATGTTGATGAAAATTTATGCAAGGGTGGGAAGTGACCCAAGGACCAACCGATTAGACTTTCGTGGTGATCCGGGTCTGGATCCGGATCCAGGGTTCCAGAATCCGGATCAGGATGCGGATCCAGAATTTTTTGTCGAGCGCGGCTGATGAGTCTCTCTGTCGAGGACTTTTCTATTTTTTTCAACGTAGTCTCAACCTAGAGTTCATTATCGCTCAAAGTCTGAGCTGTTTCCTTAAATTAGGAACAGCTGGTAATTACCTGGTGCTAGATCATGCCATAATGGATGACGCATTTCTTCAAATTCGCATATATAACAGCTTGTCCAACACGTGATGACCTATGAGCAGGTGCACTGTCGTGCAAAAGCAGCCGGATACTGTGTACAATTCAAATTTAATAAAGCCACTCATACGACGCAGTAAACCTATTGCAAATTGGTAAAGTCAGACAGACTGTAACACATGAACAGTAGAAACACGTAAAGGCCCAACTGGCAGGCAATTGTTAATAAAGCAATATCCGTTTTATCCAGTTTTTAAACCCACTTTAACCTTAGTTTTACATGGTTTTTCAGAAAAACTCAGACAACCCGGTTTTACTTTACTCAGTTTTTTTGGCCAGAGTCGAGTACTTTTACTTTACCAAGTTTCACAAAAATCTGTCTTGCCACCACTACACAATCTATATAGTAAACATAATTCTGTTCTAAACTTCTAATGGAGGAGCAAACTTTTCAAAACAATGCCGAATTATAATGTTTCAAAAGGTAGCTTACAAGCGTAGAATGCAAACCAATAGATTGCATATTTGTTTTAGTTATGACTTCAAATACTTTCATATACAGCACAAGCCGCCACGCCAATTTTTTTAAACCCGACCGAATATTAGACGGAAATTTATGGTATGGCCAGCCACTACCTGAACGAAAAAAATGAAGCTTATCGTTTCGTCACATCAACTGTTATCAAAAGCAAAAACCTTCCTTCTATTTTAGTTATTTCGTTTGAAAGTATGCCCAACTGCGTTATATACGCAATAAGTCTAAACAAGACTTACTAGTTAGCGATTACACTAAGTTGTCGGTATACTGACAGCTGCATCTGCTGCACGAGTAGGCCTAAATAGTAGTTGCACGTACGTAAAGTTACGTAACGAATTAGCGTTAGATCCGGTGGTTAAGGCGGCTTATTATACAGACTATTGAATTTTTAATTTTTTATTACAATAGCATATCGCTCGTTGATTGTTTCTTTTTGCTTGACATTCAACATTGAAGAAAGCGACGAAAGTAAAACAGTAAGTCGGTTTCAAGTGGACTTGAAACGTAATCAACTAGAAATATGGGGCAGAGCCCAACGTAAGGCCGCGCGGCGCCGCAAGTCCGACTGCAGAGACATTTTTGGTGGTTCAAATGCCGCTCGCAGCAACGCCACCTGGGGAATCAAAGTGGAAAGTTGTCTGAAATCGCTCCGAAATTCCACATGGGTGGGTCAACGTTTGCGCCTATAACTTTTTTGTTTGTGGACCAAAGTTCACCATCTTTTTCCTCCAACGTCGGAGGGGTTGTAGTTGATCAACTACTTTTCCGATTTTCGATATGTCGATCCCTTCCGGAGATATTCGCGATCGAAGTCGATAGTTGTCAGAAATCGCGCCGAATTTTAGACGTTTTTAGCCCTCCCAAATTTTAGGGGTCGGGCCTTCCCCAAAAGTTGTGCCCACGTTAACACCCCTGCCTCGCGGCACGACGAGTGGAAAAGTTTAATGACGTTACTCCCACTAGCCCCAAACTTATAGGCGCTAACGCCCTGAATTTTAAGCCCAATTTTACATGTTCGCCCTTAAATTTTTTGGGGAGCCCCGTTCCCGTTAGGGGTGTGCGCTAGCAAGCCTTGGTCTATTTCTAGCGCGTGTAAAAATTTGAGGGGCCAGCACCCCCTAAGGGTCGAAATATAGTCTGTCGAAAAATTCAATTTGTGTGGGTCAACGTTAGCGCCTATAACTTTTTTGTTTGTGGACCAAAGTTCACCAGCTTTTTTTGCGCCCAACGTAGGAGGGGTTGTAGTTGATTAAATACGTTTTCCGATTTGCGACATGTGGATCCGTTCCGGAGATATTCGCGATCAAACTCGAAAGTTGTCAGAAATCGCGCTGAATTTTAGACGTTTTTTGCCCTCCCAAATTTTAGGTGGCGGACCTTCCCCAAAAGTTGTGCCCACGTTAACATCCCTGCCTCGCGGCACGTCGCGTGGAAAAGTTTTTGACGTTACTCCCACTGGCCCCAAAGTTATAGGCGCTACGCCGCTAACACCCTGAATTTTAAGCCCAATTTTACATGTTCGCCCTTAAATTTTTGGGGGGATCCCGTCCCCGTTGGGGGTGTGCGCTACCAAGCCTTGGTCAATCTGTAGTGCGTGTTAAAATTTGAGGGGCCAGCACCCTCTAAGGGCCGAAATATAGTCTCCCGAAAAATGCAATTTGGGTGTGTCCAAACTCACATCTAGTTCTCTGTAGTTAGTGGACCAAAGTTCATCGAGCTTTCTTCCTTGAACGTGGGAGGAATCGGCGGTGATCAAGTTTCTTTCCGATTTTGGATATCTTGTCCCGTTCCGGAGATATTCGCGATCGAAGTCTGAAGTTGTCTGAAATCGCGCCGAATTTTGCATGTTTTGGCCCCCAATTTCTTTGGGGGAGGGCCCCCGAATTTTTGGACTTGCATTATAAAGCGCACCCAGATTGCGATCATGTGGCAAAGTTTCACGGCGATCGGCCGAGGGAGCTCGGAGATCTCGTGGCGAAAAAATTTTTTTTAAAAACATCTGCAGTAAAACATAAGGCCTTCCGGAACTAACGTTCCGGGCGGCCTGACTAAGGTCAACAAAACCGAAATACTCGTAAAGATAAAGAAAACCGGTAGTTGAGGTGAGTAAAATCGACTCGACTCGGGATCCTGAAGTCGACTATCGACTCACTCCCAGGTCTAGGCAATGGGACGGGGAGCTGTTCCAAACAGCAAATGTGACTGCGGACAATAAATTTTGCATAGCGTGCATGGTTTTGCGTGTTATTTGCACGGGTTTCTTGTATAATAAATAAATATTAATCTAATGTTTGTGAAATGCAACAGGCCTAATATATACATCGACAGATGATGTGCTGGTGAAGACAGTGTTACTGTAGTGCTGTGTGCAAAGCAAATTTTAACAAATTCCGTTTCAAGTAGTAAATCAAGGAAATAAATATGCAAGTCACACACACGCAATAAGGGAATATCGCTGTCGATCAGTAAACTGCGAAAAATAGGCGTATGAATAGGGTATGAAATCCTACGCCCGCGTAGGACACCAACAGGCTATGTTTCCTTACCATAGATTCCTACCTTTAGGGTAAGTTTGTTTACATTTTTCAGTCACGAGTCTATGGTAAACCTACCCTCAGTGTATACAATAGCAGAGTACGAAACATATCCTGACGGTAGAAAAATCCTAGCCCATGTCTGTCCCGCGAGATATAAAGTTATACCTTTAGGGTATAAAATCATACCCCATTTTCTTCCAGTAAGGTATGAAACTATACCCCTGAACGTTGGAAAAAAATACCCTAGGGTATGAATTAGGAAGTTAGGAAAACATACCCTTCAAGTAGGGTGTGTTAATCATACCCTAAGGGTTGGACATATGGCACACCCGTAAACGAGGGAAAACCTCCCCACCCCTATTTTTTCGCAGTGTAGTTGAGTTGTTTAGTGGATTAGTTAGTGAATCAGTTTGTGGATTAGTGGACACAGGCGGCACATACAATGTATACATCAATCTCGTCAGATTTTCTCGAATCCACAACCATCCTGTCCACGATCCCGTTCAAACAGTCGAGTCTCTCGCTCAACTCTGCGCACAAATCGATAAAAATTTATCACAGACGCATCTCTGATCACTTTGGTGCAGAGATGGAACCGGGTCAACGGGTCACGGGTCACCGGGTCACCGGGTCAGCAATTTGGGTCCGGGTCGGGTCGCGTCACGGGTCAAAGTCCTGACCCGTTTTTTGACCGGGATTCTTAATAGAAAGCGTATGTGACGTATGCAACTGAGTGCATCGCAACGACGCATGCCATGCGTCGTTGAGATGCACTTAGTTGTGCTGATACAGTGAGTGATACACCATCAGGGCCAGGACTACCCGCCTACCGGGCTATACTAGGCCACAATTGGCCAAATTAGGCCAATAAGCCTGTACACTGTACACATCCAAAACACCGGGTCATTCCGGGTCAACCGGGTCAATCGGGGTCACGGGTCACTGGCGTCCCGGGTCGGGTCGGGTCTCGGGTCAGTGTCACTGACCCGGTTCCATCTCTGCTTTGGTGACAGAGAGATCATCAAAGTGACACAGGTCTATTCACCAGTTTGAACATTTTGCTATTCCAGAAAAGTACATTAAACGGAACAAAGGCCATAGTAATTTGGCGATAGGCGGCGTCGCTGCAAACTGGGGGTTCCGACCCCCAAATCTTTTCTTCCTGTGGGTAGACAGGGGCCCATGTCTAACACAATGTTACTTGGGACCACAAGAGTCCCTACCAAATGGCATCGCATTCTGTCCAACTGCTTTAGCGGGGTGCACAAGTGTAACAGAAGAAATACATGCAGACAGACAGACCACGCTATGGTAACTATTGCAATAGTCGGAATCGCTTTTAGCGATTGCGCCAAAAATTAACAGAAACTAAATTAAAGTCCTTCCCAAGCCATACGGCTCATAAGACGGCCGTTTCTTTAGCCCTCACCAGACACCGGCTTACACTGCCAGACCACCAGGGGCGTAACTCACGGAGGGTTGCAACCCCCACATTATGAGGTGGGGGTTGCTAATATATTCCAACCCCCAGAATTTGAAGAAATTTAAGAAATTTGACAGCACTGAAGATCTTCATCTCATGTTATTGCATACTTTGTCAAAATAATATAGCTAATTGCTGAAGTCTGAAATTGCATACCATAAATTAGAGTGCTTATTGTACAAAATAGGAGAATTGCAGAAAAGTTGTCACTGCATTAAATCTAAGGCAACGTTTAAGCCAATATTCAGCTACAATCTTTCAGCTTCTGGGGGACTTTGTCTCCCAGACCCCCTACCAGGGCTGCCCCTGGACCCGCTGGGGGACTTCCAACCCCAGACTCCCTCTCAGAACCCCCCTCTTTCACGAGATAGATACAGAGTTACGTCGCTGCAGATCACGGATATGGGGCTAGTGCATCGCGCAGTATGCCAGTTCCTGTTTACTCACCGACTTCCGCTGGTACTCTTTGTGCGTACACGCAAAGGGATGGCCAGGTTGAGTTGATCAGGATGCCTAGTTATATAGATGGTTTACCCGTCTGCAGTGAGTTACCCGTCCCAATACTAAATGAGCCCGACCGACGTACAGCAACAGCCTTAGCCAATCGGCGGCCCTGTTCCAACTACGCATCAGAGTCAATCTCCCCTCCCCTTCCCCTCACTGCCCCTCTGCTCCCTTTCCCTCCCTTCCCCTCCCCTTTCCCGCAGCGAAGCGGCCCCCTTGAAACCAGCTACGGGGTCTGTGGGAGCGCTGTAAGCTCCCCCAGCGGGGTCCGGGGCGGAGCCACGGCCGAAGTCGCATTTTGCTGCATTGTATGCTCGCAAAACGCATCTAATTGCAGCATTTCTGGTTCTTTGGTCAGCATTGCAATGAGTGGCAAAATGAAAGCCAATCATTCAACGTCATTAATATCTCTGTGTGTGCTATAATCTAAACATCAAAGTCGTTCAAATTGGCAAGTTAATTTATACGCAATTTTTAGGGTCCAAAACGGCGGCCCCCTAAAGTCGGCGGCCCTGTTCAGCCAAACACCTCGAACATGCCCTGTGTTTCCATTAAGTCAAACATCCAGCTAAGTCACTCACTCCTTATCAGTTACTGACAACGTCATACCTTGATCTGCGCGACTTGCGTCGTTCTCTGCATCTTCGTCTTTTGCGCCTTGCAGTACCACAACAAATATTACAGTTAAAACAAAAAAAAATAAAATTAGATCGATTTGTCACAATTAAATCACAGAAAAATATTCTGAATAAAATAAAAAAAACATCTCACAATAGCCTAAGAGAACAACAAATTGATTTAGGGCTCGTATACGTCAAGACAGTCTGGGAGAGCCGGCACCAAATTCATCATAGAAATAAATCATCCGCTCACTAGCTAGTCAGTATAAGTGTGTGGCGCCATCTCGTGTTTACACAGAAACATTGTGCAAGCCTAGTAATGCCTTTCTTGCGATGTTAAATAGCCTGAAAAAATCCAGATAACCCAAAAATCTGATCGACTATTCCTTCTCTACCCATTTTGAAGGTTTTGTGAAAATTCATCCATTACTTTTTGAGTACGACTAATCTTTCTCAGGGTCAAAAAACATAATGTAGGGGAGATAATAGTGCTAGGCTCTAATAACAGAAATAATGATGGAACCGTTGTCGCCGGTCTTGGTGATGATCAGTTCTTTCACAGTGTCGACAAAGTGGTCCATCACTTCGTAGTCGCGGTTCTCTAGCTCCTCGCTGTTTGCCACCGCCGCCAGAAAGTCATTCAGGATCGCCACGAAGAAGTTCATGATCATTACGATCATCGTGAACAAGTAGAGCATTAGAAATAGTCCGGCCGTCATTCCACCGTGTTTCATCATTTTGTCCAGGCTGAACTTTCCCAGCATTGCTTCTACCTGTACACCATACGACATGATACAATATAATGTAGGCTTATAACGTGCAGAGTAAAGTAAAGCCCAGTGTGTTTGTTATACCATCATAGGGAGAGAGGGGGAGAGAGAGAAAGAGAGAAAAGAGAAAAAGTTTATTTGCCAAACGAACAAAATGCGCATGCAAATAACAAATAAATGTGGCAGGCTGCCAGAGAAGGCATAGGCCCATCGAAGCTGGCCACCTATTGCACTTACAAATAATTCAATTTATGATCTAACAAAACATGAAACATCATCAAACACTGACCGTTTTTTTTAATTCTTCCACTTACTCATTCAGCAGTAAAATTGCAATAAAGTAATCATTGAAGATGCCACAATACTGCAAATGAGTCGCTCTCGTCACTGCCTTGTTTGCTTTGAGCTTTTGAATACTAAAGCTCACAAGTTAGTGTACCGATGGCGTATTTGAGGTGTGGTGCGACATAGTACCACTTTATTGTAAATTTACTTACTACCGAGTGTCTCAGTAAAACAATTTTGAAAATTGGTCAATAAAGTTATGAAATTTGGTGGCTCGCTTTTTATGGATCACCGTCACCAGACTGTAGACGGATGCAGGTGTTGTTTTAAATCAGTATTCTTTATGTTATTGTATCGGCCTACCGATACATTGCAACCGCCACGTTGGCCATTATAGCGGTTTTTGTCAAATATCTCGGTCAATTCTTAATCGATTTCAACCAAATTTACAGACATAGTAGCGTGCCAAAAAACACGTCTCCGTGCATTTTTGGGGCTTTTTAGCTTAAGCGGTTTTGGAGCACGGCGCCGCCGCGACTTTTTTTGTCACTTTGTGCGTGTCACGGTGCAGGGAATCCCTC
>Ga0209679_1000678_pt1 | contig 12830 bp, 6 predicted proteins | sample WorMetHEROISLAND_4_FD_187408 | JGI IMG/M metagenome (GOLD analysis project Ga0209679, IMG submission 187408) | Marine gutless worms symbiont microbial communities from Max Planck institute for Marine Microbiology, Germany - Olavius sp. 2 HERON... ...
CAGGAATCTGCCGGCGTGGAATCTTGGTCCAGAGCTAACGACCGGCACAGCTCATCGGAGCCGGTTTGTAATGGCGGCTGGAAAGGTGAGACAGAGCCGGTCTGTACGCAGCCGGAGAATGACCTGCGTGCGACAGTCATCGATCCAGCCGCCGGCAAAGATTCGCCTCCTGTTGTGGTAGTTTCGCCAAGTCGGCTTGTTGACGCAAAACGGCGATTTTTCTGCGAGCCGCCTCAACCGGTCCGGATCGATCCACGACGGGTATTTGACGAAATTCCCGCAACTTCTTCCACCAAGGCCATATCGACTCCACGAGACGATTCCGCTCAGCATGCTTCCAGAAACGTTTCCAGTGGCAAGCCGGTGAATGGTTTGACTTCCAAAGCTCCAGCCACTGTTGAAAATACGTCATCTGACGCATCATTATCAGACCGGCCAAGACGGCGCGTTCTTCCAGCAGTACCTTCGGATCAACTCCAGCTGGATGCGTCCGAGCTTACTCTTTCGCCGGAAGAACTTGCCCTGATTCAAAACACGCAGCAGTCTGGGGAAAAGAACTCCGCCGTTTCTTCCCAGTCGCCAGCAACCGTTGACGATGCTACTTTGGTTCGGAGACGGTCGCATCGGTCCGAGAAAAAGCGTCCGAGTTCGGCTCTGGTTGTGACCGCCACCGAACGAGACAAGATTATGTCGTCCGGGCCGTCTTCGGTGGTTCGACATCCCACTTCGTCCGCCGCGAAGTCTTCTGCCGTCCTTCAGCGCCAGTCTTCACATTCCGATAGCACCACCGACGGAAGTCCCAGTCAGCGCCGGGAACGCTTGTGGGCATTCCATCGGCCCAAGAGCAAAATTAAAGTGCCCGCAGGCGAGTTAATGGGTGGCGGTGATACGGAAAACTCTGGCGGATCTGAGCGTAAGGAGAAGCGGCGATCACTTCTTGCCATTCTCATGCCGTCAAAGAGTCTCGATCGGCGAGAAAAGTCTTCCAAGGACTTGCCAGTATCAAGTCCTCAGCCCACCACTGGTGATGTGGCCACAGTCGAACCTAGTGTTGATCGAACCGAAATCATCGCGGCTATCCGCGAGAAGACAAAATCGCTTCCACTCGAGAAAAAGAAACTACCGTCGTCCGAAACGGCCAAGAGGTCATCGCTGGAGAAGCAGAGGTCGAAGTCGTCCAAGTCTCGGGGAAGTAAAAAGTCGGCGGAGAGCGAGGGCGACGGTCGATCGAAGCAAACACAGCGAACCGTCTACGAGGAGATGGCGCCCATCATTGAAGGAATCAAACGAGTTGAGCGGAGAAACCGCGAGAAAGTGAATATTCATGAGCGTATCCGTGCCGTTGCTCCGCCTCCTGCTAAGGCTCCTTTCACTGCTCTTCTGCCACCGAAAGCTGACAGTAAGTGCTAAAACTATATTTAAGTCCTATATTTCTATTTATGCTATTTTTCATCGGCCATTTTGCCTTTCACCACCCCCACAAAGTATAGCTTAAATATGGGGCCTTGGCCGTTTAAAATTGGTTGGATTGGCTACAATTAATTTTACCCCGAAATTGGTCTATATGTTTGTAGCGGGTACCGCAGCGTCGTCCACACCATCGACAGGAATTGGTGACCCTGCCCTCTGTGGGAGCCAACCCCAACCCCTAGTTACCCCCGTTTCCTTATGTAGATTTAGAGACCGGGGCTTCGCTGTGTTTTTGTGTTTTCTTGTGTGACTTTTAGTTAAGATGGATAGTAGATAGGGTCACTGTATTTGGTATTGTGTGTTTGGTTTTATTGGTTGTTAATACCAGTGCAAGTGATTGCCTGGAAAGACTGGTCCCCAAAATGGTCTATTGTGTGTCAAGTGGGACGTTAAACCTACCCACTCACTCAGGTTTTTATTGGTCGATGATGTACATTAAGTTCTAACCATCCCGTGTTCCAGTTGTTTCTCTTCTGATAAATTGCTCTTGTAAAAATGCTCGTCGTGTCTGTGAACAGTTGATGACTTTGAGACGGAAAGCGAGTTCGGAGACGACCGCGTCTCACTTCGAAGTTTTCAGTCGGCGGTGAGTTTTTTGTATACTTAGTGTTAGATGTTAGAAGAAACTGTTAATAGCTTTCACAAGTTTCTGTCTATTGCTGTATTATAAATACTACTTTTGTTTTCGTTTTGTTTTTATTTAATCTCGCTACTTTTCCAGAATTGCTGCAGGGTAAGCTTGTTATCTCTGCCAAGTGAATGGAGTGAATGGCGGAGATACTGCTTTTGTTCGATGTTTGTCTGTCAGTGTGTGTGTGTGTGTCTGTGCACAGTGGACCAGTAAATCAGACCAGTGTAAACCGGTTAAAGCTGCGGACTTCAAAACTTTTTCGAAAAGGGGCGTGGTGGGGTCACGCGACCCCTAAATTTTCGGGTGTTAAATGTTATAGCTGCAAAACGGTTAAAGCTATGGACTTCAGATTTGACGTGCACGTTCCCAAGGACAGTCTGGACATGACTGCTTAAGAATTTTTCAAAAATTGGCATAGCCAGCGTCATGCGACCTCCAAAATTTTTGGGTATTAAATGCTAATGGCTCCAATAGCTTTGTGTGTGTGTGTCCGGTCAGTCAGACCAGTTTAAAAAGCTGTGGACTTCAAATTTGACGTGCATGTTTCCAAGGACAGTCGGGACATGACCCGTTAAAAATTTTTCGGTTCACTTTTGGCAGAGATAAGCATTATAAGTTTGTCAGTTGGCTGTTTACTGGCAGTAGTGTTCAAAGAATGTTACAATACAACAGTGAAAGAGTAATAAATTGGTCTGCGTTTGAATTAGAAGCTACCGGTGTATTATTCAGTACTATTAAATTGTAGTTAATTTTTTGACAAACTCGTGTCAATGCAGCATCAGTAGTTTGTTTCGTAGAGTCATGAAGACCCAGTGAAGCAGGCTCGACGGCAGCAGAGAGCAGCGCGGCGGAAGCAGCGCGAGAAGGAACTTTGTCGACTTCACCTGGCACAGGAGATACAACGGCAGCTGGAAGAGGTGGAACAACGACAGCGCGAGATTGAGCAGCAGGGCATTGCTGTTGAGAAGGCACTCCGTGGCGAACCAACAGGTTAATGAGACAGCACCTTGTTATGTTGCATGGCATGGATTGGTGGTGTGTAAGTAATGGCCAACTTCCATTACTCCGACCTTTTGTGGGGGGACCTGGCACTGGCGGATCCTGACTCCCCAAGAAAGCCCAGCTGTCGCTGACAAACCCGCGCGACGCGTGCGAAAAGTTTGCACGGTTTACGTAAGAGCAGTGGGGTTGTAAGCTGTATAGCTAGGTTGCCTGTCGATAGCATGCCTATGGTGTCCTATTACGTGCCATATATTAACTGTGTCTGTAAAATGCGTCGCTTTGAAGATACTCGCCTTTTAAAACTACCGTGACCTTGAAACCCGGGTCAGGGGTCACTCAAGGTCATCGAAACTGACACCATTCGATAGCTTACATATGGTTTCCTATAAACGTCCCGTAGTAACTTTGTGTATAAAATGCACCGTTTTCCAGATATGATGACATATTGGTCGAAAATCGCCGAAAAACCCGACCCACCCTCATTTGGCACGCTTGTTTGGGGTGACCCCTTGCGAATTTTTCGATGAATCATACCTCGCCAGAAACTAGAATCATGGGGCTATCAGATGGTGTACATTTCATGATCCTGCTTTCGCTCTGCTAGGCACAATACCGGCGTGTGACAGACAGACGGACGGACAGACAGAAACGTCGCTGTCGCAAAGACCCGCGCTAGCATAGCGTCGCACGGGTAAAAACAAATATGAAAGGTACTATGGACCCGGAAGGGAGTGCGTGCAACAGTTGTAACAGCTGGCCATTGTACACGCTGATATGACCAGCGGGCATGCTTTGGCTAGCTGTTACAGCTGTTGCACGCACTCCCGTGGTCTATGCTAAATAACTAGCTGATTACTAGAGCTGTCGGATTAGTGTGTTAATTAACGTGTTAACGCGTTAAAGAATTAATCGCGATTAAGGAAATTAACGCCGTTAAAAATTAATGCACATACATAAATTCTATGAATCAGGAGTTCCAATATGCAGTTGAACTGCGGTTATTTGACGATCGAGTAATATTCAATTAATTATTAACAAATGTTGGTTAATTTGTCAGTTGTGCATCATTGTTTGATGGCAAGTTCAACAGTGGTCGCATCTTGTAGATGAGTTGTGAACAGCAAGATGTGCAGTCATTCGCTGACGGCAACCTACAACATGACCTGACGTGTTAATTAACACGTTAACGTGCGATTAAAATAATTAATCGCGCAATTAATGCGATTAAAAAAATAATTGCTCCACAGCTCTACTAATTATTCATTAATTAGTAAGCAGTTGAGAAATCTGAGACGGTAGATCTGTAGGGAATATGAGCACAAATCTGTGTGCAAAGTTTTGTTGTGCTACGCTGCATAATAAGAAAGCCTTAGAGATTTTTAGGGAACCGATAACAACAACAAGAACGACAATCAGAGTAGCGCTTGGGGACCCGCCTTCCGGGTCCAAAAATCGGCCGACAAGGCTGGCTTAGCAAAGGGATGAAATACAATGTTTAAACATTGCTTAGTATTTTTATAGTAGAAGTACAAATGCATGTTGTTGTTTCTTATGTATAGAACGGTTACTGCTGTCATCATCATCATCACAGTATGATGAGTCAGAGTTGATGCAGCAGTGGTTCGACGTCGTTCATGAGAAGAACGTTCTTGCCGGCTACGAGTCTGAACTTGTCATACAGTTAGTTCTCGTAACATTGTTAATTTCTATATTTTGAAATATATGTATTTCATAGCTTATGTAACTAGAAGGCACTTGTGAGAATGCATATCTCCGCCAAGTGAATTTTTACGGATACCCCTTTTCGAAATATTTTTAAGGGGTCATGTCTGGACTTCCCTGGGAACATGCTTGTCAGATTTGAAGTCAGCTGCTTTAACCATTTTGGTGCTATTACGTTTAACGCCCAAAAGTTTAAGGGGTCACGTGACCCTGGCCAAAACAAGCTGCATCGCTTAACAGAGCGAGACAGTAGGCTTGCACACTTTTCTGCCCCAACACAAACTTTCTTTGTCCCCCCTGGATTGACGCCCTTAGGAAACACCTCAAAGCATGCCTGGATTTCTGACTAACAGTTGAGTGCAAGTGAGCATGAATCTTTTTGGCCAGTCTTTGTGCCTGGATCTTATTTCTTACACCCTTTAGTAGTGAGTGGTGGTGGTGGTACACTACTACTATTACTACTACGACCACTGCTGCAACTACTTACTGTAGTTGTGCGTGAATCTTCTGTACAACTTATTTGCATCTCCGGTGGGTTTTTACAGCCTGAATATTGACTTTTGTTTAACTTTGCTCTTACTTGTTAAGTGAACATATCACTTTTTATTTGAAGTACTTGCTGAGTGCAGCGAATTGATGATGATGATGCTGATGATGATGATGGTGGTGGTGGTGATGTGCAATGTGCAGTTCTCGTGAGATAGAGTTGGAAGATCGTCAGAGTCGACTAGAAGCTCAGCTTCGTGAACGCATTGCTTCTGAAGGTAACAAAATACTGGTGTGTGATAGTACATTAACAACGATTCCGTGTTTGGCAGGGTCCCCAAATAAGAACGGGCAGTTGTCGACAGAGGGCTTGATATCGGGCCAATAAAACAAAACCCAGCAAATTACTGGTGTGTGGTAGTACATTAACAACAATTCCATGTTTTGCAGGGTCCCCAGGTAAGGGTTTTGTTTCTTCAGGCTGGATGAATTCATGTTGGCCAACAAACACTAGGGTAAAAATGCTTATTTTGAGGTTATCACACGTCTGTTTTCATATCGGCCCTTATATCAAGAACAATGTTGATAACTGCCCGAGGCGTAGCTGAGTGCAGTTGTCAACCGAAGGCTTGATATAGGGCCGGTATGAAAACAGCCGTGTGATCTTTTTCATACGGTCGAACTTACCTATTCGCCAACAAATCAGTTACTTTATCTGTCATAATAGTCAACTAGAACATGCTGAAAGTAACTGATGAATGATTGATCGTCTACTGCGGTGTTTATACAGCGCTAGCGCTAGCTGATACAACCAGTCAGAGACATCTGTCGCTGTCCATGACATGTGGAATTTCCAAACTAAGCTACGCTCTCTATAGAAGCACTTGCACTGATATCAGCCCCGGGAATTTCTGTCTATAATGAACCATTGCTATTTTATAACAGCCCATCCACAAGCGATGTATCAGGGCTGATATACGTCGATCGTATGATAAAAGTTATAAGACACTGATATATAATTTTTTGTATCTTGTCATCATCTGCAAGAATTTTGTCATAATTTTTAAGCCTCCGCCGCCGGTAGGCGCCGGCAGAGGCTATATGTTTTCGGGTCGTCCGTCCGTGCGTGCATCCGTCCGTGATTCACGTGGTAGTTTTATGTTTCTGCGATATCTCCAGTATCTGTTGACGGATTTTCGCCAAACTTTTGTCACTGGTGCATCTCGGGACACAGATGACCTGATTACGTTTTTGAGTCAAAAGGTCAAAGTTCAAGGTCGCGCCATCGCGGCGGAGGCGCACAGCACTCGACGCTACTGTCGAGTGCAACTTTTTCTAGTTGAGACTATTGACACCATATTGATTGTACATCGAATGGATGGTTGGCTGCTGCAGTGGAAACGGACAAGTCCGGCCTGCAGGAGACGGAGCAGAAGATACTTCAGGAGCTGATGGAAGTGGTTCAGCAGCGGGACGCCCTTGTTGCATTGCTGGAAGAAGACAGAATCAAGTTTGTCGTTGTTCTTTGATCCTTTCATTGGCTGATATGTCTCTCTGTCTCTCTCTGTCTGTCTACACTGTGAGTCAAAAAAACATCCTTGCAGACTTTTCGTGCTAACTTTGGCAAACTGACCGATTTTAATAATTCCTCAGCCACCTAGCGACTACCCGTGCCTCTGATTCGAGCTATGCTTGATTGTGCTGTGTGATATAAGTTCATGTGTGTATGTAAGTATGTATGTATGTGTAAGTAAGCAGAGATTATTTATCCGTGATTTACTTTTCACGGAGCGTTTTACATTTTACGGTGATACCTCGCTTTAAATTTGCGCAGACATGGACCTAGTCCACCCATCATCACAGAAAACTGATGAAAGTGAGACTAAATATTGTAAGTTGATAACTTAACGTAGTGTAACATACACAGCCTATATGTTGGGTAAGTATCCCATATGTTGCATATGTTACAGACAGCAGCAATATGACAGGAATCTGGAGCGGATCATGGTGGAACGAGGATTCTCCATGTCACCTGTACCTTACCTGCAGAAACTTCGTCAGCCACTGGCCGCCCTGCGAGGAGACGACCGATGATCGTCGCAGCTTACCTGTGCTACCTGTGATGATTGGTTATCGTCACTGTGCTACCTGTAATGACTGATGATTGTTACTGCGTACCTGTGCTACCTGTATTAGTCATCTGTTTGTGTATTGATTGTCAAAGAACGATGTAATGACTGTTACTGTTAATGACATCTCTCTTGGAACTTGCAACCCATTTAGGCCTTTGAAGCCAGCAACGCTGTTGATCATTGTTTGCCATACAGACCTGTTTGGACCGCTTTAACTGATTTGTGTAGGGTGAGTGAGTGAGTAGGGTTTAACGGCACATCAATACAGTTTAGGTCATTAGTGCCGAGCTTGACCCGAAAAGCAAGCAGTAAAGGAGAGCTGACGCTATATAAATCTTGCCAACACTATATAAATTTTGCGTAGCCGTACTACCGCGTCGCCTTTCAGTTCAGCTGTGGCTCCTAAGGGATAAGTGGGGTGGCAAGACCTACTTATAATTTGTGTAGGGAGCACCCACACCATTCTGTGACAGATATTTCACGAGGTAGTGTAGCAACACGCTGAGGTGAGTGGAATGTGTAGTGATAGCATTTTTGCAAAGTTTCTAAAGAATGAGTCATTGACAGAATTATTAAAATCCGGTCAGTATTTGGTGAATATCCCGACACGAGTATGATGTCTCCCTTTTTTGACTCACGACGTACGTGGCTGAAATATTTCTGACGGTGCTGTTTGCTGCTAGCGTTTTTAGTATGTTTGTGTTTTTTTATTTCTGTGTGATGACTTGTTAGTGATTTTGTCTTTATCGTTTCGACGCTGTTGATTGGTCGGTTGCGTGTGTGGAAGAACGGCTTTCCTGCAAAAATGCCGTTCTTGCCGTCTACAAAGGTCTTTGCGGCTCTGTGGGATATCTACTGCTAACCGAGGTCAGTGTGGAACAATTCTGCAGCTGCGGAGTCCCTCGTGTAAATTTTTATCCCTCCGCCCAACGTAGTCTGGCCGGAGGGATACTGTTTTTGTCCTGTTTGTCCGTGCATTCTTCCGTGTGTGCGTCCGGAAAGATTGTTAACACGATATCTTGCAGAGTATTTGACACGTTTTTGCCAAACTTTCATCGATGATGCATTATGGGACAGAGGTGAAAGCATTACAATTTAGGGTCAAAGGTCAAGGTCACAGTGGAATAAAGTATGCTGGAAGCATCATTTACCGGGCTTGTTAACACGATGTCTTGAAAAGTGTTAGTCGGATTTTCACCAAACTTACAACAGTGATGTATTGTGGGACAGAGATGAATGCGTATTAAATTTTGGGGTCAAAAGGTCATAGTTCAAGGTCACGGTGGTATAACGTATGCTGAAACTGCCACTGCACAGGCAGAGGCATACAGTACTCAACATCTCGTGTTGAGTTAGACTTTCTAGTCAAGCTCACGGCCAGGTCCACGGAATATAACCCATATTTATTGGAAATTGTGGTCGTTAAGTACAACAATAATAGGTTTCAGTCTAACAGTACCCTGTCAAAATATGTCATTCGTTAGTTTTCTGTGTGGTCTGATGCAGCAGCGTAAGCTGGCTGTTGATGAGTTAAGTGCATGTTCAGACGTGTGTGACAGTGTGTTTGTGTTTATTAGACCGTGGTTACATGTAAAATAAAACATTTGCAAAAGCCGTCGGCTTCCCGCGGCTATGCCGTGGACGTAAAAATGTTGTAAAAATGTTTTATTTTACATGTAACCACCTCCAAAACATTTTTGCTAATGTTTTACGTTGGTTACATGTAAAATACAACACTAAAACGTTTTTAAATGTTTTATTTTACATGTAGCTACGGTCTTATTGATGGAAACTTAGTGTTGGCCAGATAAATGAGGGTAATATTTCACATCGTAAGTTCGTGCGTGTGTCTATGTGTGTGCACATATGCATTTTGTATCTGGGCTTTGTATATCTTCCGCTGGAGAAATGTATCCACCGTGTTAATTCGCTTTTGCTTCTTCTTCGTCAGCACAGCTTGCAAAATGACTGGGCATCGTGCTTGCATTATTCGAGGTCAAGTCGGTCTCCAAACTTTGTACCGAGTTTGGTATTATATGGCTGTCATTTTTGTACGATTTTCAGTTCGGTTATGAATTGTGCAATGTTTTCAAGACCTTTGATGGCACCGTGGCTGTATTTCTGCAGCTGCATGACTGCATTATGTCACATTTTTACCAGTAAATATATGACATGACATCTGTTGTATACCAAGCACATGCAGTGTACAGTGATGTAGAATTTTATACTGAAACAAGGAAATGCTTGTTGTGTTTATTCATGACATTTTTGTCCCCTACGTTGCCCTCGGGCCATGTAACACTGTACATACATATTTGGCAGGATATATTTAGCAAATATGTGACATTCGTGATATCGTCTTTGTACTCAGGTCACAAGGTAAACAAGTAATTTTGTGCTGGAAGACGGGAATGTTTATCGTGTTAACTAATGTCATTTTTGGCTCCACATTTGCCTCGGGCCCGGGTATCATTGAAGATATATGTGGTGTAAGCTGAGTAAATCATGTTGCAGTTTTTATCATTTAGTTGTTTTGGTTTGTTGCGTAGTTTTTTTGCGGTAGTTCATTATTGCCAGCCATATTGTTGGCACAATGGACTTCCTTTGTAATCAACTGTCACATGCCGTGTGACATGTTAAGCTGTTTCCCATTAACATCAGGGCTGACACTCAAGACACTCAAATGCAAGGTTGATTTAGGATATTTGCCAGGATAATGTTATACCTTAGTACGTTGCTCAGGGTCAAGGCAGCAGTATGGCAAATATGGCATGTAATATTTTTAGAGCTGTCGAATTAACACGTTAATTAACGTGATTAAAAAAATTAATGCCGTTAAAAAATTAACACACATACATAAATTGTATGAAGCAGGAGTTCCAATATGCAATTGGACTGCAGTTGTTTGACGGTTGAATAATATTCAATTAATTATTAACAACAAATGCCGGTTAATTTGTGAATCATTGTTTGATGGCAAGTTTGACAGTGGTCGCATCTTGTAGATGAGTCGTGAACAGCAAGACATGCAGTCGTTCGCTGACGGCAACCTACAACATGAACTATGCCTGTCGAATTGACATGTTAATTAACGTGTTAATGCGCGATTAAAGTAATTAATCGTGCGATTAACGCGATTAAAAAAATTAATCGTTCAACAGCTCTAAATATTTTGCCATTGTTTTTCATTTCAGCCCCGACAATTTCTAACGTGATCCAGTGCGTTGGTCCTGTTACGTAATCTTCTGTGTCTCTCAGGCTGGTCTTCTACCCAGTTCCCAGATTTTCCTGGTTCACCCTGTGCTTGCAGTGCACTCTTTATTGTGCATCTGCAGATACGGCACTTATTGGTCATCGTGTAGTACCATAACGTTCTCCGTTGTAGGATCTAGTGAGTGTTATTTTAGTTTAAAAGTCACATTTTGTTAGTGTCGCAATCTGTTGGCTGGTTGTAATTGGCATTTCTGTCGTAATTTATTAATAAATAATGCTACCAGAATTTCCAGAGGTTTACTTCGGGACTGGCCTAACCTGGGAGTAACTTACTGGAGTAATTCCAGAAAATGAGCTGGCTAAACAAGTCCGCATGCATGTGTCAGTCAGGGGCGTGGTGACGGCCTTAAAGCTGATACGAGCGGAGCAAGTGAGACGGCCGGAACGAAGCCGACCCGGGTGACAAACAAACCCTGTGACCCAACTAACCCCGCCTTATACCCTAACTGAGCAAAACCGGCCCAGTGAGATCAAAGAAACTGGCCCAGGCTGAGCAAAAGTGACCCGAGAGTAGATGTCGGTGGCCCAGAGCATCACACCCTTTATAATTTTTATTCGTTTTTTTGGCTGTATCTTTCAAATCTATTTTTTTCATATTTTTTTGGACGACGTGGCCCAGTACGAGCACTCGTACTGTCGTACCGCTCACCACACCCCTGGCATGTCTGTGTGTGTCTGTGTGTGTGTCTGTGTGCATAGTAATAACTTAGTCATAATAATATTTATTGGTTTTGCGCATGTTTGTTCAATTGCTTTGTGCCGTTGTGATTTCTCGCATTGTTGAAGTACAGTGTAATTTCGTCGTAGGTTGTCTGTTAGTGTGTCGTGTGAAAGTTTGATAATGATAAACGTGCGTATTTAACCCTGCTTTGTCAAGTTTATATGTGCTTGTAGCAGCAAATCAAATCCATCACGGAATTCTGCACATTTATGCCCAGAATATACCGTGTTATTTTATAAAATGGTCATTTTCTGTATAATGACTTGTCGTACGTGATCCCAAGTTATTATACAGAAAATGTCTATTTCATAAAATAAAACAAGCTGTAGTGTGCGGCACAACAAACCCCGCCCCCGTGCGGCTGTTCGCGCCGTTGTTGGTTTGTCTCATCTTCGTCGATCCGCTTTGTTTCGGCGTCGTTTGCGCGTATTGTTGTTAACGAGCGGCTTGCGCCTTAGGTTGTTCACACCTACGTCGTCGACAGTTAGTCAGCCGTGACGAGTTTATGAACTTAATAAAAATTAGCATTGCGGCATCGCGCGGTTTACCGGAATTGACCCAAAATTGAATCAGGTCGTCCCATGGTTACTCCACACCTTCCCTGAAAATTTCATGCAAATCGGTCCAGCTGTTTTCTCGTAATCTTGCTGACAAAGAAACAAACAAAGAAACAAAGAAATAGAGCGAAAACAATACCCCGTCCCACTATCGGGGGCAGGATAATAACATGGTATATTCTCGGCGTCTTTGCTAGTATTCGCTAGATTGTCAGCATCTGTGTTGCAGCGATGCCGTCTATCACCAGTTTTTTTGGTCCTCATTATTCTTGTTATTTTGCTCTCAGCCATTTGATTTGCTGGTGTTTGTACTAAATGGCTACTAGTCTTAAATTGCATTTCATCGTGTGCATAGAATGTGCTTGGTTTCTGCAGTGGTGGTTCTAGGAAAAAATATTTGGGGAGCCTGGCCCCTCATCATTTGGAAGGCAACAACGGCTAAGCGAAATTTACTATAGAACCAATTAATTCAACCAGTAGCAGAACTATTGTGTCCAAAAATTTAGGGGGCCTGGGCAAGATTTGGGGGTGCCTGTGCCCCCCTGGCCCCAACGTAGAACCGCCACTGGGTTTCTGTAATCTTGCTGGCATTTTTTCCGTCTTGTCATTGAGTGTGTTTCGTTTATCATTCAGAATTATGACACCAGGTGCTGCAGGTACTTGCTGTAGGACGGCTCATACAGTTTGTGACCAGAAGCACTTTACAATATCGGAAGTGGCAGCTGATTGGCATGAGCTAATGATACCCCAGTGCATTATGCAGCCATCCATTATTAACGAACAGTTGGACCCACGGTGTAGCATGCAGACATACCACTGCCCCAGTCAGCCACACT
>Ga0209679_1000680_pt1 | contig 12811 bp, 7 predicted proteins | sample WorMetHEROISLAND_4_FD_187408 | JGI IMG/M metagenome (GOLD analysis project Ga0209679, IMG submission 187408) | Marine gutless worms symbiont microbial communities from Max Planck institute for Marine Microbiology, Germany - Olavius sp. 2 HERON... ...
ACGTTCTTATCCTGACCTTATTATCTGATATCTTATTGTGGACCTAGCAGTAACTTTGTTATTCAGACCACACTAATAATTTTGATGATGATGATGATTTTGTGTGCACAGCCGGGCTACTGTGCCGTTGACGTACAACAGGAAGTAGAATTACTGGCAGAGCAGCAGCTGGTTCCCTGCCTCAGATCACAAGCATTTTGTCTTGCTGTACAGTACGTCAGGTAACAGTTCGTTGATTAAGGATTTGTTTATCGTCACCACCATTCATCATCATATTTGTCGTCATCATCATCATCATCTGTGATTTGACCTTTAACTGCAGGTCGCAGTAGTTTAGCGGTAACATGCCTGACTGCGGTATGTGAGGACCAAGGTTCAAATCCACCGTGGGCAGTTGCAGGTTTTTCGTAAAAACCACTACGATATACAGCCTTTGGCACGGGCTGCACACCCTTACTGCAGTGCCTAGGTCGACTTGGCCTTCTACCCTCTGTGGGATGGTAAAATCAGCTTTCGGGCTGAGTAATAATAATAAATGTGGATGGTGGGTGTGGCTTCTGGCTTACCCCAGGTAATAGCTGTTACAGTGATGTACGTGTGTGTGTGTGTGCATGCCAGAAGCCAGGCGGACTCACAGCCTGGGTTGTTTGGCCTGGTCTGAGGGTCGGCAGCCGCTGGGCGCTGTGCCATATTCATCATATGAACGAACCGGATGAACTCTCGAAGTGGCTTGCCATGATGACAGCACCATAAACATTACCGTCCTTACTATTATTATTATTATTATATTATTATTAGTATTATTGTCTGTCATCATCATCTAACATCAGTTGTAGTTAGTCAGTGACATCGGCTCAGTTTCTGTATTATTTTACAGGCAACATTCCTTGCTGTTATTTGAGGACCGTTCACTCTCTGGCGACACTGAACGCTCAACAAATCTTCCGTCTCTGGTGTCTCTGATTGGCCGAGCGAGCCAACGGCGTCCTCTGATTGGTGATAAAACTACAGTTCATTTCGTCACTGCGGTCTCTCGTCTGTTGATTGAGCTCGGAAGATTGCACTGCGGTCTCGTCACTAAGGCACGTCATGCTGTCTGTGTTGAGCCTCGTTTTTCGCTTACATTATTATGCAACCAGCCTGCACACACACACACACATGTGCACACTGATGAATGACTGATCGTCTTCTGCGGTGTTTATACAGCGCTGGCGCTAGCTACAACAACCAATCAGAGACGTCCGTCGCTGCCCATGACATATGGAAATTCCAAACTAAGCTACACTCTCTATAGAAGTGCTCGCTCTGATATCAGCCCCGGGAATGTCCATCTATAACGGACCATTGCCAATGATAACACCCCGTTACTAGGTTACAATAGCCCGTCCGCAAGCGATGCATCGGGCTGATATATGTCAATTGTATTGTAACGCACTATGTAGAACGTTTGTAGATTTAGATTGGATTAGAGAAAGCTGGTTACTTGTCTGCATTTTGACCACACATTAATATTGTGTGATTATTGAGCATCGTGTATATTCTAGTGCGTGTGTATATTCTAGTGCGTGTGTGTGTGTTTGAGCAGTTGTTCTCATTGGTGCTGTGTAATGAAGACACACTACAGTACGTTCGTCGAGTCTGTGCCGTGAACATACCACCACTCGTGGCGGCTAGCTACACAACCAAGTTTGACAACTACTGCCAGTATTACCTCATCACAATGGCTAGAATGGTGAGATACTGCTACTGTTACCAATACAGCTACTAATCTTCTACTGCTGCTGCTGATATGCTACGACTACTAATACCAGGGTACAGAAAAATCCGTTTTTTTAAAGCGCAATCCACTGGGTTTTGGGGGTTTTATTAGGTTTTGGGCTTTATTGGGTTTACGGATTTTCTTTATTTGATCGAGCGTTTGGGAAGCTTGTAGTTTGATTAAGTCAGTACTTTATCTAAAAATTTGCATATTCATTACTTATTAGTTGTTAGAAGCTGTAAACTTAAAGAAATCTTTAATTACAGCTGGCATGACAATCTGAAATTGAACTAAGTTTGGCGTGGGTTTTTTGCCTTTTTTTCAAGGGGTTTTACCCGGGTGTCTGAACCCTGACTGTTACTACTACTATTACTGTGACTGTGCTTTTATGTACACCTTGTGGCGTGTGTCATTGTATCCTGGACTTTGGTTGTGATGCAGTTAAGTCAGATGACGGTGGAAGACGAGTGTACTAAAGACCGACATACAGACATGACAGTTTATCATCATCTCTCGTTGAACCTGATGTCAAGACTTCATCACGGTGATGAGTACATTGCACGTCATCTTCTCTCAAACGTGTTGTTCAACATCAACTTTCTGCGGCAAGTGTTTCTTGTCGAACTTACTTCTGTCCTGGTTCAAAGTTGCCGTGTAATAGACACATTGGCTGAGTTCATGTTTTTATTAGAGAAAAAGATTAACACTTTGTCTAATCTACAGTCTTAGTCTGAACCTCACTAAGAACTGAGTCGGATTAACTTCGGCGATTAGAAAACAACTTATCTGAAATATAAGAAATAAACTTGTGCACCTTATATCCATTTTTCGATCCATTGGCACAGTGAGACGACAGAGAACCAGAGTGAAAGATTGTGGCAAAACGGAGTGTCTATATTAGTGAATTTTGATTTGTTGGTGATGAAGTCAGTTGCCAAGTTGTCGATGTAGATGATGGTCGTCTATATTCTGTTATTTGCTGGTAGAGATGTGCAGACTGACTGCGCTTTATCGACAACACAGTTTGATAGCACAGTGAAGTTATTCGGCTCGACTCCAATTTCCAGCGCTACTCAACAGCCAATCACCGCTGACGTATCAAAGCTGTCACTTGACATAATATCTCATCTGCAATCAGTGCGAGCCACTTACCTCGAGATTGCCCCAGTTTCCTTGTCAACACAGTTATCATTACGGTACTTTTTGTCGATGTCGTTTCTAATAACTTTTAACTAATAACTTGTAACTTTGGCATTCTTTCAAATTATCATTTTTCCTTTTGTTTAAATAAACAAGTAGGAAAGATACTATTGGACCCGGAAGGCGCCCGCTTGCTTACTTACTCTACTATGTCATTACGGTAAGCCTCACCTGTGCATACATATTCATCACTAAGCTCCCCCAATTGGGTGCAGCGTCACGCATCGAGCTGCAACCTAATTCGCTGCAGCAGGCCTTTTCGGTGTTAGTGAAGTTCCATTGTCAAGTTTTAAATCGACAACATGAAACGAACTTTGCTAATTACTCATTAATTAGAAATTACTGTAAAAATCTGAGACTGTAGATCTGTAAGGAATATGAGCGTGAATGTGTTTGCAAAGTTTCGTTGCGCTCCGCTGCATATGGTATTAAGAAAGCCTTAGGGATTTTTGGAGAACAAGAAGAAGAACAAGTAGAGTAGCGGTAGGGACCCGCCTTCCGGGCCCCAAAAAACATAAAAAGAACATATTAAAACATATTAAAAACTGCTACATTGTGCACTTCTCTATTGTAGGACCTTCACATGCTCACGTGTAAGGTATGCACACCCAGGTGTTCAATATGATCTAATAAGAAGGTAGAGATTCTGAGCACAAAACGAGTTTTATGTTAAGGCTTTCATAATCTACTTTCAAAGAGTTCAAAAAAGTCCAAAATTCTAAAGAAGCAAAATAATTACAACTTGTACTGATATTGATAGTAAATTTCTTTATTTTTCTCTGCTGGAGTTTGGGATTTTTTGACAGCTTTGATGATTATGATGGTGTTGCTGCTGCTGCTGCTGCTGATGATGATGATGATGATGATGATGATGATGATTATGATGGTGTTGCTGATGATCCTGCTGCTGCTGCTGCTGCTGTTGCTGCTGCTGCTGCTGATGATGATGATGGTGATTATGATGGTGTTGCTGATGATGCTACTGCTGCTGCTGCTGCTGTTGCTGTTGCTGCTGCTGCTGCTGCTGATGATGATGATGATGATGATGATGATGATGATGATGATGATGATGATGATGATGATGATGATGATGATGATGTCATGTTTAGGTCAAGTGAATGTCGTCGTAAGGTCGACAGTCTGCTAAGTGGACCAGTAGATGAGTTACTACTACCTTGTGATTGGATCTACCTGCCAATCATTGGTCTCTATAGCAACGCCATCAACAGGTAAGATATACAACAACAACAACGACAACAACATACTACTACTACTACAAATACTACAGTCCATACTGCAGCATGACTCATGTGTGAGCTGATAAAAGAATTATTGAAGAAATCGCTCACAGCTAAGTACTGAAGGCTCAGCTATGTGGTTACCATTTATTAATCTTTTCCACGAACCATCTTCCTAGTTTAAGTGCAGACTTTATCCATTACCTGTTTTGTGTCTGGTCTTTAGCTTGCCTTTGCTTCTAGGTCCAATTGCATTGATTTTGGTACCAATTGTAAGCGTCTGTGCGACTTCCTATTAGTGACCAATAGCAGCCTTGATCCTATCTTGCATCATTTCTGAGATATGACGACTTAAGGACCAAAAATCACAAATTTTCCTTACCCTACCCTACGTTGTGTGTGTCTGTGTGTGTCCTGTAATGTGGAACATTGTCTGTATGTCAGTGAGTTGTCTGACAGTATATCAAGGTCTCTCTCATCCAGTCTTGTCTGTATGTCAGTGAGTCGTCTGACAGTATATCAAGGTCTCTCTCATTCAGTCTTGTCTGTATGTCAGTGAGTCGTCTGACAGTATATCAAGGTCTCTCTCATGCAGTCTACTTGTCACAGTAACAGACACGTTGAGAGCGGTCTATCTGTTAGAACGTTGGCGGTCAACGTCACTCAACTCTGTGCAACTTACCACACGACTTACACGCATCATGTGCACGTTCCTCGCCGGTAAATACCAGCTAGTCTTTCATTTTGTCTGTCTATCAGTTTGTCAGTTTCTTTGTGTGTGTTGATTTGCACACTTTGTACGTGTCTCAGTAGCAGCAGCAGCAGCACTAGTACTAATACTATTACTAGCAGGATGTCAGAATGTGAGGCTTAAGCCATGGTTACATGTAAAATACAAATGTTGCAAAAATGTTTTATTAGGCAGCATCACAAAAAGTGATTCCAGCTATTGCAGCACGTGTTACCATAGCGTGGTCTGTCTGTCTGTCTGCTATGTTGTCTGTCACACTTATTCACCCTGCTAAAGACACCGGATGGAATGAGATGCCATTTGGCAGGGACACATCTGTGGTCCCAAGTAACATTGGGCCCGTTTTTTATTGTAACCGGTTAGTTTTACCCTGTTAGGTATTTTGTAACCGGGTAAATGTTGAAAAAGAACGACTCGGCCCCCGATTTCGTCATCGACACGCCCTCTGTTCAGTGGCTGCAGTCTGACTGGTCCGTTTCATTCCTTTGTTTACCAGCTTACTGGCATGCTGTTATAGGCACAATTTACGTACAAATATATTTACATTTTATCTGACGTATATTTGGCAGTCGTCTTTTAGTTGAATATGTCCGATGAGCAAAACGTGGTGTGCATGTCGATGGCGATTGCTGTAGAAGACTTGTTCGGGATGGCTGATATTGTGACCATATTTTCATCATTAATGGCTTAATTGATGAGTTTTCATGTTGCAGGTTACAGTATTATTCCTTATACTTTGAAATGTTGTCGGTTAATACAACAGCACCAACTGGCTGCGGAATGTAGGGTATTTCGGGATAATAGTGCCGCGGAATTTCACAAATTACGCCACGGAATTTGGCAAAATTTGCTGTGGAAAAACGGTGGCCCTGTTGATGATGATGATGATGATGCTGAATTGCTGATGCTGACAATGTGTGTCAGGTAGTGACGTGTTCCTCGATGCATCAGTTCACTGCTATCTCTCCGAGTTGCTTCGTCTCTACTGTAAACCGTCTCAACTTGACCGCATGGACTTCACTCAACCTGTTCCTGGACTTGCTTCTTTCCATGACTTGTAAGAGAGATGGTCACGTCTTCATTAGTGTGTTGTCATCCTTCAGTGCTTCGACGCTGTTTTTTGGACACGGGAAGGGCATCTGGCCTGTAAACGTTCTGCTACAACAATTTTAAGAGAGAGAGAGAGGGAACTTTATTAGCCATAAAACAATTACAACAATAATCATTCAGCAGTTTGTAAATGTGTGGCAGGCTGCCAGAACAGGTTAACTAACACCCAACATGCTGGCTGCCTAAAAAAAGAAAAAAATACAAAATACAATAAAAACAAAGTCAGTACATCAGAACAATTTCACAAAGTGATGCTCATAACAACAACAACAATGCAGCAGTAACAGCTATCAAATCGATTACTTAAATTTAATATTTAAGAGTTTACTTGGAGTGACTTAAAGGTTAAAGGTGTGTATAGTTCTTCATGGGAATCCATCACAGAGCTATGGGGCGTCACTTGCCGTATAGGATCACACAGCTACCCGACACAAGTGAACACGCCCCGCCATAACCCCAGCCAACCAGGCCGGTATTTGAACTCTGCTAAAATGACCTTGTTGTACAAAAATTGAGTGAGACAGTGGGTGAGGTCAAGTTGTGCTAAGCAAAGAGTCTTAGACTAAATGCTTAGACAAAAGTCTTAGCTGAACTCTAGATTAGACTTTAGTCTTAGACTTTAGTCTTAATGATAAACTGTATTGTTATTGTGGACAGTATTAATTTAAGACAAGAAGACCTAACTTGACCTGGGTCTAAGAATATTCTTAGACAGTCTTTGTCACGAGGTCAAGTTCAGTCTTAAGTTGGGTCTTAGACCAAACATGGGTCTTAGACTTTTGTCTTAAGACTTTTTGCTTAGCGGAACTTGACCTCACCCAGTGTGTGTGTCTGTGTGTGTGTCCGCGTGTGTGTAGCTATCTGTTGCTGTTGTGCCAGTACGAGGCGGTGTCTTTCTGCGATGTTCTGTTTGCAAATTACGTTCTGCTTCCTCTGCAGCAGAGACACAGCGTTCTGTTACGCAAGACTGTCTGGGGAGAACATCTCACTATACTGCAGAGCCTCTCTATACCCACCAACCAGGTTGACAACTACTACTGCTACTGCTACTACTACTACTACTACTACTACTACTACTACTACTACTACTACTACTACTGAATTAATCTCTCCATACCAACCTTCTCGCTCAAAGCTGTCGGTGTTGAACGGCGTCTTATTTATGGTTGTTACGTTCACCGCCATTTAGCGAGCAGAGAAGGTATTGTGACACACGGCATCACGCGGTGTGCATGTCTGTGTGTCCACTGCGGGGTTGGCCAATTCAAATCAATGCGATTTAAATCACTGATTTAAATCGCATTGATTTAAATCACTTGAATTTTTGTCAAAAAATCAAGTGATTTTAATCATACTTATTTTCGCACTTTTCAGTTTATATTATGCTGTAAAGCATCATATGTATGGCCAAGGTGATGAAACTTTTATTAACTGTTGCTTACTTACTTCTTGCTCAGCAAGAGTATAACTGGAAATAGCAGAATTGTGGTGGCCATGTTGTTTTTGTGATTGAGCAGACAGACCAGTTTCAAAAATTTGGCTAAACCTTGGCACGAAAATACGAATTAAAAAATCAACAAAATTCTGATTTAAATAAAAAATCAGATTTTTTTTTATTTTTATGACCATTCCAACCCTGGTCCACCGAGCCAATTGTTGAACTGCTTTTTGACATTATTCACAATAAACGAATATGTTATGTTATGTTATGAGCCGCGACTGCACGTCACATTAGTCTTGGCGGCGAAAGTAATGTGCTGTATCCAGTGCTGTCCAGTTTTTTATTTGGTTAGGTAATAGTTGATAATGTAGTCGTGGGTGTCTGTGCTTGTAGTTGTTAATTCCACTGGAGCGATTCCTCACTCCAGACGAGTCCAACGTTGACCTAGTGCAGCTGTACCTACAAGCTGTGTTTTCCAGCACGGTGACGTCACGCCGGTGTCCAGTTATGTACGTCATCGCAGTGCATCATATCAACCGGTTCATCTTCCTCCGGACCGACATCGAGCATCAGCAGCTTAGATACTGGATGATGAGACAGATTGTCCGGCTACAAGATGAGGTGTGCATAAGTTCTTCATGACCTACGTGGCTGATAGCTGGGGTACACTGGTGGATCCAGGCATGGGCGGACCGGGCGGCCGCCCCCCCCCCCATTGACCAAAAGTAGGGGCAGGTCGGCGAAACATATTTTAGTTTAAATCGTTTCATTTAAATCCTTAACTTGGCATGTATCAGTGACTGTACAGAGGTGCGTTTTTATGCCTCCACCACAGTTAGGCGGTGTCGGAGGCATTACGTTTTCGTGTCGCCCATTCGTCTGTCCACGACGTTGTTTCCACGATGTCTATTATTTAATATAATAATTGTACATCAGAGTACAAGAAAAAAGTAATATTAATGATAAAAAGAAATGGTATGCATCGATAGATTTTCACCAAACGTGTCAGTAGTGCGTCTTGGGACAGAGATGAACGGTGTTTAGGGGTCAAAAGGTCAACAAAGGTCAAGGTCCCAGTATGAGCAAGGGCGCAGCAGGTAGAGACATGCAGAACTTGCTGCTGTGTGTTAAGTTCTCACCATGTAAGTAAGTAAGTAAGTAAGTAGTGATATTATAATGCACCCAAAAGCTAGCCGAACTACCTTAATCTGGGCACTTTACCAAGTTGACAACACCAAAGACTACTAACAACGTGCCAATTCATTTACCAAGTAATCAGTCCGTGGGACAGGGGGGAACTAAGGAGGAAAAGATTTGGAAAAGAGATAGGTACACCACGAGTCAAAACAACGACACAACTCTTGTCCATAACTTTGCCAAATATTAACTTTGCCCCCACTTTTATATGAAAATGGACAAAAACTTTTCATCTTAAGACCCGCAGACCTGTAGTGATCTTTTTATTGCAAATTTCCTGCTGACTGCAGAAGTGAAAGAATTTTAAAAATCAGTCAATATTTGGCAAAGATATCAACAAGAGTTTGGTGTCTTTTTTTGACTCACCATGTAGTTCATCCACACAATTACTTCACCCTGCATTACCAGATTATGTGACCATCCCAGCAAGACTTCCTTGGACTCCGCACCCTACTGATGTCTGTGTTAAATTTAACTAATATTGCGAATCTCAAAACCGATTGTTAAGATGGTGGTATGGATAAATTATTGGATGTTAGTGAAACTTGTGTTGTTAACTGTGTCGGCGTGGCTAGAAGCTGAAGAGAGATCTGCTGAGTTACAAGAGAGCAAACATCGAGGTCGATGGCAACATCGAACACTACGATGTGCTACCTCAGTCCAGACTTCACACCGTCGAAGCTGCGTCCGTACGAAAGTGACGACAAATTCAGAGGATTATAACATTAATTGTTGTTTTATCTGACATACATTCAGCTCTGCATTGACTGTAGACTGTTTTCATCTACATTGTGTCCCAAAGCCAAGGCTGTCAGGATACTCTATACCAGATTCACTGACAGATACAACTGTAGCACAGTTTTAAATACCATATAATAATTGTACATCAGAGTACAAGAAAATAATTTTTTTTAAATATTTTTGTGAATGGAGAAGTTTGTTGACTGACAGTCATGAAACCGAGTGAGTGAATGATTTCTTTGATAAATACATTGCTCACTCAGCTCCTCCCTTTGGTTGGTACAGGATGATCCAGAAAAAAGGAAGCTGGTGCACTTTGCTCAAATAACGAGGCAAAATACTAAAATACATACATGTATTAATTTTTTTGAAGACTGTATGTCACACTATTGTTGTAATATTATAAACTGTATTTGTGATGTTATTTTATTGTTTACTAAGAAATACATTCTGTGGAACCAGGTATCTGTCGCACTGCTGTTACATTTAACCCTCTTTAGCTAACATTTTCACAGCGTCGGTGGACCCCAACAACCACCCTAAGGCTTAAACTGTCACCCTTTGAGTCACGTGACCATTGAATGAGCAGTGTAGGCGGCCCTTTGAAACCATGCCTCCGCCTCGCATGGTGACGATTATGTGTCAAACATTTAGTCAAGCATATTCTCCCTGATCCCCATTTTTTGTTTTAAGGGCAAAATAGGAGGGTTACAACTTTTTCAGCTTTGGGTGTATTGCGGCTCCCAAGTCGTTTGTGCTATTACCCGCTATGATCGGTCCACGGGCCTCATTACTGCAGTGTTTGGACCTTCCCATAGAAAATGCATTGCAGAGGTGAAAATTGAGGAAAATAGGGAAAGCGGTCATCCAATTTTGAACCCCTAACGAAAGCCTTCTTACTTTTCGGGACCCAAATGTCTGTGCAAAATTTCAGTGAAGTCAATAAAATTTGCGACAGTACAAGTCACCACAGTCAGACAGAAGCTAGTGATTTTATAATCTGCCCCACTCTATGCTAACAGTGGGACAAATAAATATTCTGTTTACAGTTGTAGGCTGGCTACAATTGACATTACATAGAACACTTAATTTTAGAAACCCCCTAAACAAGATTACTGAATAACAGCATCAGTTTTGTTGATGATAGTTGTTTCAGAGAAATTTCTTTTCTTGCAATTTTGTGCAATTAACTGACATGACTATTAGCTTTCCAAGAAGACCGTGGCATACTTTTCTGGATCACCATGTACATAGCATCTGCTTGAAGTTTCAACTGTACAGCTGTGTGAATTAAAATAAAGTCAACAACGACTCTGTGTTCTACGGCAAAACGTTCTTAATTCAGTTGAAAAACGATGCAATAAAAACGACACAAAGACACAATACATTGTCCACTAGCAGACACAGCAGGAACAGCGCCAATGCCAAAAGCTGGTAATATTAATGTAATATTAAAAATAATATTGTGAATAACATTACAACGGACGCAGCAGTTCAACACTAAAACGTTCTACACTTAGGCCAGGCATAATGCCAAGCAGGGTTATCTTTCGCCCTGTGGCCATCGCCAAAATAGTTTCAGTTTTTCAACTTTTGTTTATCCAGCCCACTTTTCTGGGGTTACAGGGATTACTCTGCCACAAGCCACAAGAATTACTAGAAGTTTACTTCTCAGGACCAACCTAACCTTAACTCCAGAAAAATAAGCATGTTAAAATTTTAACAGTCTCTGTGTGTGTGTTACCTGCTCTACATTAAATGAATTCTACATCCGCACTACATTTGAACCGGAATAAAGTTATTTATGACGTCCACCAGAGAGGAGGCAGTACCAGTATATGGTGGAGGCCTGTGCTTATTTCTGCCGTTAATGCTACAAGCATAAGTGGCTTCAGTGAATTCAATGATTAACCCATAATTCTGCATTAATTGCAGTCAGGTTGGACGGCTCTTTTGTGCAGTTGACGATATGAGCAATGAAGGATTAACATACTGCTACTGCAGCTGCAGCAATTTATCTCTTGACCCAGTGCACACGCTGACAGTCCAATCAGCTTTCACAAATAAGCAATTAAAATGGTGTAAACTGGTCAATTTAATCCAATGCTATTCTTTAACCATTCATTTATTCATTGCTGGCGGGCTGAACATACCACTTCAGCTGAATTACTGAGCAAACAGAGTTAATTCATACATTATACTGTTTAAGCTATCGTTCATTCTACAGGGGTGATCTAAAAAGTAAGCTAACTGTCATGTCAATTAGTCACAATACACGTGCACGAAAAACAATTTTCTTCTCATCGGCAACACTTGTTATGGATGTTTCTCAGTTATTTTAACAGTTAAAAATCTGGTGTGACCTCAATAACTGATTTGTCAATTACTGTAGCCAGAGTATCAAGTACAACTGCTCGTACTTCTTGGGCCACCCTGTAAAAAGGAGCAAATTCACCAGCACAGACGCGGCAGCAAACACACACACAGACACACACACACACGTCAATGTTGACATGATACAGTTAACAGAGAACAGACCAACTATATTACTGGCGTATAACAGCTGCAGTACTGGCACCCAGTGATGGGTGGTATCAGTCTCAATAGATTAACTCTTTAACTCATCTCTTCTTTACCACTGAAACATCATGTAACCAGCATCAAAATCATCACTGCGTCACGAATCACTTCTTCAAGCCACAAACGGCCTCTCATGCTGTGAAGAAATATAGAACAAAAAAAACTACAACAATGCAATACATGTATAAGCTTATATTATTTGCCTAAATGCGACTAAATAGAGCTTATTTTTGGTCAACAGACCCCTCAAGTTACTTGACAGCATGACCCAAAAGTTGCCCAAGTCCGACAACTAACATGATGCTGGTTACTACTTGATCATGTCCGACAATTCTCACACAAATCAACAAAGTATACAAACCAACACATCTCAAATACTGCTGACACACATCGTAGCTTCAGTCTCCTCCCTCAACACCAGCACATCCTACCTCTCATTATCAGCAGCAGCGCCGGAGCTGCCATTAGGCAGGGCCGTGGAACCTGTACGGTAAGTTCCGTGTCACTTTTAGAAGCGGCACGGAAAAGCGTCAATTTTCCATGCCACCTGATGACCTGATGTCATGAAACTGATCACCCAAAATCAAAATCAAAGAGTCGTACATTTTCTGTTGCACTGGTCGCCAAAAGTGCACCAATTTGCACAGATTTGCACATATATTTTCCTAAATTTTCCATGGCTCACATGCCAGACCCGCGGCTCGGTGGTGTAGTGGTTAGGGCGTCGGACTTGTGATCGAGAGATCGCGAGTTCGACTCCCGGCCGGTGCATTACCGGGTAGCCTAGGTCAACT